>Ga0302320_10000461_pt1 | contig 96740 bp, 80 predicted proteins | sample Bog_T0_3_FD_202130 | JGI IMG/M metagenome (GOLD analysis project Ga0302320, IMG submission 202130) | Peat permafrost microbial communities from Stordalen Mire near Abisko, Sweden - Bog_T0_3 | ecosystem: Environmental > Terrestrial > Soil > Wetlands > Peat | place: Sweden: Abisko, Stordalen Mire... | reverse complement strand
TAAAAACCTCCGTCAGACCAGACAGATGGGGGTGCCAGACCAATCGTCGTCCAACTTGCACACTCAAACCGGCATTACTGCTGAATCGGACCGCGCTTCGACTTCGGTGTCAGTTTGCGAATCAGAAATTCCTGAAACAAATTGCCGGCCGCAGTGGCCCCAATCCCAATCAGCCCATTGTCGATCGTCAGTTCCGCGCCCTCGCGATCCCTCGCCGGATAATAGAGGTTCGAAATGCCGCCCGCAGCCAGGCTCCCGATTATGTTCGAGTAGTTCGTTTCCCAACGTCCGTTATCGCCCTTGCAGATGACCGCGTTCGCCATCGCGTAGAGTGCCCGCGAATGCCAACTCCCCGTTCCTTTGTAAAAATATCGAGGATCCTGTTTCAGAAGCGACGGCAGAATCGCCGCTCCAATAAATGTACCCGCAAGCCCGTCCGCGTACGAAGCGCCATAACGCTTCGCATAACCCGCTGCTCCTTGCCCGTAACCATCGAAGTCATCGTCCGCCTGTTGGACTCCCGCAACCACTCCCGTAATCAGGAAATTAATGGGATCGACCGACGTCTTCCAGGCCAACTCGAACTTTTGTCGCGACGTCAGCGGCGCAGGATTCGGCAAGTAGCTCACATAAAAATTAGGAATAATTCCCAGCACGCGCTGCTTCTCTTCAACATGGATCTGCTCTTCCGCCACTTCCGTCTGCGTCAGTTCGACCTGCACGTCCGTCACATCCGTCGCCACCACCAGCGAGATCTTCGGAACCGTGTAAATCTCCCCCGGATGCAACACTCCCGAAGTCACCAGCGTGGCAAACCCCGCCGCTGTAATCGTCAGTTGGAACGGGCCGGGCTCGACTGTCGGGAAAGAGAACTGCCCATCTCCCCCCGACAGCACCTCCACGCTCAGCGCTGGATCCTGCGGCGTCAGCCGCACGCGAGCTCCCCCAACCACCGCCCCGCTTTGGTCATACACAGTCCCGCTAATGTTTCCACGCGCAGGCGGATCGGCCGTCTGCTGCTGCGCGGCGCTCGCTGCCACACCTGCTGCGTCGCCTTGCCCAAAACTCTGCGAGACCAAACTCAGACCGCAACCCAAAACGATCGCAAATTTGATCAATCCCGAGGTAAACCGGAAGGTCATGGATTCCTTAATGTAACCTCTCGCGACTTTTTAACGAAAACACCAAAGTTCCACTGTCGATCTGTTCGAATCGTTGTAAAAAGACACAGCTTTCGCCGCGCTGGAAGCTCCAAAAACAACTTGTCCTGTGTTGGATGCTATCTTCCCCACTTTTGCGGTGCTTGACCGGGTTTTCTATTGCAAGAGAATTCGAACTGGCTTCCGATGCTATTCCTTCTCGTTCGCGCTTTGGTTCACTCCCAATTTCCAAGCGACCTGACGCATCATTCCCAGCAATACATCCGCATCATTTGGATTCAAATGCAAGCGCCGGATCAGCCGCCGCAACTTCTCGTCCGCCGCGACCGCTCTCGGTTTGATATATCCAGTGTCTTGCAGGACCTTGAGCAGCACCTGCGTCAGCCGCTCGATCTCTCCGGAATTGGCCGCCGTTCGCACGTCTTTAACCGTGACTTTCGCCGCCGCTGTTTTCCGCCCTCGCACCAGCTCGTACAAACAGACCGCTGCTGCTTGCCCGAGATTCATCGACCCATGCTCTTCGCGCGTCGGAATCCGCATCACCCAATGACAGTGGCTCAACTCCTGATTCGACAACCCGTATCGTTCGGACCCGAACAGCAATGCCACCTTCGCCGCCTGGAGCTGCCGTTTGATCGTTCGCGCTCCATCGCTCAACTTCAGCAAGCGATGCTGCAGATCGCGCTCGTCCGCCGCAGTTGTTCCCACCACCAGCGCGCAGTCCGCCACAGCTTGGCCCACTTCGTCAAACTCTTCCGCCTCAGCCAGCAGAGACGATGCTCCAACGGCTGACCGCGCCTCGCGAAACGCCTTCTCGTACGGATTCACCACCCGCAAGCGCAGCGCCCCAAAGTTGCTCATCGCCCGCGCTACCGCGCCGATGTTCAACGGGTTCCTTGTGGCCACAAGCACCACCCTCAGATTGTCGAGATCGCTCACCATCCGTCTTTGCAACTCCTGTCGACCAAAGGCCTTAAGATCATCATTCTACGGCGCTCTCTGGAGACTTCGCCGGCGCGCACCCACGCTGCGACTTCCATCCTTGCGTAGCATCCAATGTACAGTGCTAGGATAGAAGTTCCGCCCCGACGGCGACTACGACGTCCCGCGGGGAATTGCATCTTTGGAGGATGAATGGCAAGCAACGGCATCGTCGAGGTAACCGACGCCAATTTTGATTCTGATGTGTTGAAGTCCGATACGCCTGTACTGGTCGATTTTTGGGCTGCCTGGTGTGGTCCGTGCCGCGCCATTGCTCCGATTGTCGAAGAGTTAGCTGGTGAGTATCAAGGCAAGGTCAAGGTCGGCAAAATGGACGTCGACCGCAACGGCGCCACCCCGATGCGCTACAAAGTCACCGGCATCCCTACCCTGCTCGTGTTCAAAGGCGGCCAGGTGGTGGAGCAACTGGTTGGGTATCGCTCGAAAGACGACATACAGAAGGCGCTCAACAAGCACTTGGCGTGAGGATTTAGCTGTCAGTTTTTCAGCCGCCAATTTTGAAGGTTCGCGTCGCCGAGGCCTGGACAAATTGTCTGGGCCCTTTGGCGTTAAGTCGGATTGGAGTTGCGCTTTGGCCTCTCCTGAAAGCTGACGGCTGCTTTTCAGTACTTCCGCAACACTCCGATTACGCGCCCCTGAATTTCCACCGATGCTGTCGGCACAATAATCGGCTTCATGGCAGCATTCGAAGGCTGTAGCCGTATGTTGTCGCCTTCCCGGAAGAAGCGTTTCAACGTCGCATCGCTCGACTCAATCAGGGCGACTACGATGTCTCCGTTGTGGGCCGTCCTGGTCTTCTCGACTAAGACATAATCGCCATCGAGGATGGCTTCGTCCTGCATCGACTCGCCGCGAACTTCCAGTACAAACACTTCTTTCGATCGCACAAAGTCCGCCAGCGAGATGGTTTCGTTGTTCTGCACCGCTTCGATCGGACGCCCAGCCGCGATCCGGCCCACCAGCGGCAGCACCATACCGGTATTCACAGACATCGACTGCTTCAATTTGCCCTTCGGGGGGATCAAATCGATGGACCGGCTGCGGTTATAGGCCCGTGTCAGCAGTCCTTTTTTCTCAAGATTGGTGACGTGTTTGTGGACGGTGGCCAACGAATTCAGGCCCAAACCTTCCTTGATCTCTTCAAACGAAGGAGAGTATCCATTTTCGGCCACGAAACGAGAGATAAAGTCGTACAACTCATGTTGACGCCGAGTAATCGCCATGGCGGGAGAATAGGCGAATGTATGGCGAATGTCAATAACTGCGAGGGAGCGTTCTGCGTTCCGCAACATTTCTACGCGGACTAGTCTGAGCGTTATACTTACATACCGAGGCGAAAAACATGGGCAGATATCTCGATATTGACTGGCTCGTGAGCGCGGCTTATTGCCTGCTCACGCTTTGTCTGGTCGATTTCCGCCCACTCTTCGCTGGTAGCGTTGTTAAGCTGTTGATTGCTTTAGTCTTCGCATGTTTGCTGAGTTTCGTAGCGGTTCATTCCTCGAATCTCGGCGATCTTCTAATTGTCTGCCTCCGTTCCATGCCAAAGGCGCTCTTCCCGGTTCGTATCGAGCGGCGATGGATCGAGCGATCTGAAACCAGATTTGCTGTTGTCAACGAACCAAGCCTGCCTCTTCTGTTCCAACGTCCCCCGCCCTGCCGTTTCTGGTGATTCGACCCTTCCGCCAAATTAGCTGAGCAAAAACCCGCATGCCGCACTTTAGTGTTTTGCGCGGCATAGCGTCGATCGCCCCGATGCATCTGGTCGGGACCGCACTGCCCGAGAGCGAGGAGATGAACCCATGAGTGTCCCTGAAATCTCAAGTTGCCATGAGAGTAACCGCGCGTGCGAAGCACCGCAAAGAGAGTACGCACGTCGTTTGAGCGAACGGCAACAACAGCTGATAAGAATTGAAAATCTTCACCGCTTGCTCTGGACCTACATAATCATTGCCGCTGTAGTCAGCGTCGGGCTTCTCTATGCTTCGCACCCACCCCACGCCTTGTCGAGAGTTTGGCTGCTATTGCCCTTGTCAGTGGTTGCAAAATCGGCCCATGCGCTGGGGAAGAACGCTCGAACCCACGCTGGGGTAGGGCGAATGGTGCGCTTTTACGAGGGCGGATTGGCGAGACTTACTGAGGCTTGGCAAGGTCGAGGCTCGGGAGGTGAAGAATTTCGCCCAGAAGTTCACCCTTATGCCTCTGATTTGGATTTGTTCGGCGCGGGATCGCTGTTCGAAGTGCTTTGCACGGCCCGCACGGGCGTGGGCCGTGCCACTCTCGCGAATTGGCTGTTGCAACCCGCACAGTGCGCCGTGGCCATGGAGCGACAGGCGTCCGTTGCGGAGCTCCGAAACCAGCTCGACTTTCGAGAAAACTGGGCATCGGTGGAAGGAAGCACGCTCGATCAACCTGCGTTCTCGTTGTGCGATTGGGCGAATGCCCACGCAGCCGATTTTCCCGGCTACGCGAAAGGGCTGGCGATCCTACTGCCAGCCTTCGTGGTCGCCTTGTCGTTTCTTGCGTGGGCCGGACTTCTTGCCCACTACTGGCCATTGGCTTTAGGTATTCCACTAGGACTCGAAGCAGTGCTATCAATCCGTTTCCTGAAGACGACAAGAAGATCAGCCTCCGATCTTGTCTTGCCTTCTTTCGAGCTTAGCAACCTTGCTCCCTTACTGGCGAGAATGGAGGCCGCTCATTTTCAGACCCCACTCCTGCAATGTCTTCAGTCGAAAATCAAGGTTTCGGGGGAGTGTCCAGGGAAACGGATTCGACGACTGCAGATTCTGGTCTGGCTTCTTGAGCTTCGACAATTCGAGTACTTCGCCGCACCCGCCTCGTTGATTCTTTGGGGCACGAATTTGACAATCCTCATCGACCACTGGAGGCGGCAACACAGGGAGGCGCTGCTCCGATGGCTCGACGCACTGGGCCAGTTTGACGCTCTACTTTGCTTGTCGCGCTACTTCTACGAAAATCCGGACAGCATTCTCCCGATTCTGCATCCCGCGTCATCAGCGCTGCTTCGGGCTGAAGATCTGGGCCATCCTCTACTCAAGAGTGAAACTTGCGTTCGTTGCGACATCGCGCTCGGTACGCAAGGGACGCAACTTCTCATGGTGAGCGGTTCCAACATGTCGGGCAAGAGTACTCTGCTGCGTTCGGTAGGTTTGAATTCCGTTTTGGCGCTTGCCGGTGCGCCGGTGCGGGCAACTCGTATGGAGATTTCGCAAATGCAAGTGGGATGTTCCATCGACATCCACGATTCACTTCGCCAAGGGAGATCGCGGTTTCGCGCCGAAGTAGAACGTCTGAAGTGGATTTTGAATCTGGCGCGTGCCGAGCGTGTCCTGTTCTTGTTCGACGAAGTCCTGGGCGGTACGAATTCAAACGATCGCTTGTGGGGTACGAAGGCGGTGATCGACCAGCTGGCAGATAGAGGCGCGGTGGGACTGATTACCACTCACGATCTGGCGTTAACGGAGATCGTAGGTGCTTTCCCTGGTCGCGCGAGTAACGTTCACTTCGAAGAACATTATGAGGAAGGCGAGATGCGCTTTGACTACCAAATGCGGCCCGGTGTTCTCACTCGCACGAACGGCGTGAACGTAATGGCGGCTCTAGGCATCGGGTGAAGCGGAGATGCTTTGTTTCGAGAAGCGATGGAGCCCTATTCCGCCGTAACGCCCTTCAGAAACGCGTAGTAAAAATCCACGCCGCGCGCGAACGACTGCACTCCGATACGCTCGTCTTTACCGTGCGCCCGGATATCGTCGCGATCGTATTGCTCTCCCGATACGCAGTAGGTGGGCATGCCCGCTGCATTCGTGTAAACGCCATCGGAGGCTCCGGTGCTCATGTTGGGAATGACAGGAATTCCCGGCCACATCTTCGCCACAACCTTCTGCAGAGGATCGAAGACATCCTTCCGCGGAGCGGGCGGCACGTAGCTGTGCCGATCGGAGCCGTGATCGAGAAGCTGATTATTATTTTCGCGGAACTGCACTTTCACTTTTGGATCGTCAACCACTTTTTCCAGAATCAGGCGAATCTCTTCCAGCGAATGTCCCGGCTCGATGCGGCAGTTTACGTTCGCTTGTGCCATCTGGGGCAGAGCATTGTTGGCATGGCCTCCGCTGAGGCGCGTGGCTACGCAGGTCGTGTGCATGATCGAGTTATCCATCGGATCTTTCGATAGCCTCGCCACAGCATTCATATCCGGAGGAATCTTGAGCATCGCTTTTAGATCGGTCGCGCGCTCGGGCTTCGCCAGCTTGACCTGTTCTTCGTAATAGGCTCGTGTGATGTTATTGAGCTCAAAAGGAAACTGGTGGTGCTCGATTTTGGTGAGGGCATTCGCCAACTCGTAAATCGCATTCTCGGGCCTGGGTAGCGAACTGTGCCCTCCGGGATTGGTCGCGGTGAGCACGAAATCGCCGTATAGTTTTTCGGTGGCGTTGACTTCCATCATCACTGGCTTGCCGTGATCGGCGAGCACTCCGCCGCCGTCGGAATTGAGCACAAACTCCGCTTCGATCAGGTCGCGATGATTCTTGAGCAGCCAGTCCACGCCGTTCGATGTTCCGCCTTCCTCGTCTGCTGTCATCGCGAGAATAATGTCGCGGTCTGGCACGAATCCTTCTTTCTTCATGCGGATGAGCGTCGCCGACATAATCGCGTCGCCCTCTTTCATGTCGCTGGTGCCGCGGCCGTAGAAGTAGCCGTCTTTTTCGATGAATTGAAATGGATCGGTGGTCCAATCTTCGCGACGAGCTTCGACTACATCGAGATGGCCAATCAGCAATACTGGCTTGTGCTGGCCTGATCCGTGCAGGCGCACGACGACATTCTTCTTGCGGTCGTTCGGGCCGAGGACGTGAATGTCGCTGTCCGGAAATCCGGCATCGCGAAAGCGCTGCGCCATCGCCTCAGCCGCAGCCGTCACGCTGCCCACCGAGTCGGTCGTATTGATCTCGATCAACTGCTTGAACATGTCGAGTGCGAGCTTCCGTGATGCCTCGTCGGCCGCCGATGGCGTTTGCGCCAGCAGGAAGCCGGCACATGCCGAACTAAGAAGAAGTGCTGCCAGAATTTTGCTCGAACGCACGTATACCCCCACAAAACTTTGCCCGGAAACTCTCATGATTCGCTGACGCTGAAAGCTATCAGATTCGCTGGGTAAATCCAAGGGGCGGGGACCTGATTGGACGGGGCTCGGCATGGCTTCGAGTCAGCTTTAACTAGAAGGCTTCGACGAGAAACGTCGGGGGGGGACGAGACGAATAAAGGGTTTGTGACGGGCAGTCGGTCGACTATCTGGAATCGTTAAACTTCGTTACGCTTCCACCAATTCGCGCTCGTGGCGTTTATTCCAAAGCGGCTTCAGCACGCCGGATCGCAGAACCTCAGACTCTGCTTTCACCCAATCTTCCAGTTCCTGTCCTTCTACCTTGCCGCGCTGCTCGTATATCTGACGAGCGCGCACGCGGACTTTTCTCTCTAACAATTCCAACATCAACTTCTGCCGTTCTCTGGTTCTGGTCTGGCTATCCACTCCAATTACCCCACAATCTGTCTATACCCATTGTAAATGGTGAACCATAAGGCGAGGGTTAAAAGGAGGTTACTAAAGGGTGTGCGAAGGGACGCTTCCGGCCGGGATACGATGAATCTAAAGATTCAAACCGACACATCCGGCTGCGCAAACTGCCGCTGATACAGATCTGCATAAAGACTGTGCCTCTCCAGCAATTCAGCGTGCCGGCCACTCTGCACAATGCGCCCATCTTGAACAACTAAGATCTGGTCGGCTTTAAGAATGGTCGAAAGACGGTGCGCGATGACGATCGATGTCCGTCCCGCAAGCGCAACTTCAAGTGCCTGCTGAATCGCAGCTTCCGATTCCGAATCGAGATGCGCCGTCGCTTCATCAAGAATGACAATATTCGGTGCTTTGAGCAGAAGACGCGCAATCGCAAGCCGCTGCTTCTCCCCGCCGGAGAAGCGATAGCCGCGCTCGCCCACGAGAGTATCCAGGCCCTTCGGCAGCGAGGAAACCAGCGGATAGATTTGCGCCGCCTGCAAGGCCTCGGTGATTTGGTGCTCCGTTGCGTCCGGTTTCGCGTAAAGGAGATTGGCGCGAATCGTATCGTGAAAAAGGTGTGCGTCTTGCGTCACGATGCCGATGCGCTGGTGCAGCGAGTCGAGTTTGGCGTCGCGGACGTCAATGCCGTTCACGGCCACGGTTCCTTTTTGCACGTCATAGAGCCGGGCTACCAGTTGCGTAATCGTAGTCTTCCCCGCGCCGGAGGGTCCGACCAATGCCACGAGTTGCCCTGGGCCGACGGCAAAGCTGATGTCGTGCAGCACGGTTTTTTCGGAAGTCTTGTCGCGGACCGCAATTGATTCGAGCGATGCCAGAGAGACTTCGGACGCCGACGGGTAGCGGAACGAGACATGGTCAAAAGAGACGGTGGCCGGCCCGTCCGGAATCGCGATGGCATCCGGTTTCTCGCGAATCATCGGTTCGAGATCGAGCACCTCAAAGACGCGCTCGAACGAAACCAGCGCCGTCATGACGCTGACTTGAATATTCGACAACCCTACCAGCGGAGCATAAATCCGCGCCAGGTAAGAGACCAGCGCCACGACCGTGCCGATATCGAGAACGTGCCGGATCGCCAGCAGTCCGCCCCATCCGTAAGCGAGGGCTGTCGCAAAGTACGCCATGAGCATCAGTGCCGTAAAAAAGATGCGTCCGTAAATGGCACGCTTCACTCCTATATCGGAGACCCGCGATGCATTCGCGCTGAATGTCTTGCTCTCATCCTCGCGCCGGCCGAAAAGCTTCGCCAGTTGCGCTCCCGCAACGTTAAAGCGCTCGACCATGAGGTTGTTCATGGCAGCGGTCAGGTCGTAACTCTCACGCGTGATGGCCTGCAACTTTCGTCCCCAGAAACGCGCCGGAAAAATGAACAGCGGCAGCAGAACAAGCGCTGCCAGAGTAATCTGCCACGATAGGACGAACATCGCTCCCAGAATCAAGGCGACAGTGATTACGTTCCCCACAACGTTCGACAGAATGTCGGTGAAAGCGCTTTGCGCGCCCCCGACGTCGCTGTTGAGCCGGCTGACCAGCGCGCCCGTCTGCGTGCGCGTAAAAAAGGCCAGCGGCATTTGCTGGATGTGTTCGAAAAGCTTGGTGCGGAGCGACAAAACGATACGCGCTCCAATCTTTGCCGAGAGATATGACTGCATTAGCCCGAAGGCGCCGTCAAACACCGCAAGTACCGCGACCAGCAACGCAAGATTAATGACGAGAGAAGAATTTCCCTTGAGGATTCCGTTATTGATGAGCGAACGATAAATCAGAGGATTCGCGATTCCGACCGCCGCGTCCAGAATCACAATAAAGAGGAATACCGCGAGAAGCCCTGCATAGGGAGCGGCAAACTTCAGCGTGCGCTTCAACGTCCCCGGACGCACGGTCTGATTCAAGACGGAAGCGTCCTGTCCAAAGGAGCGCAATGTGCTGCCTACGCCCGTCCGCGCCACGCAAATCCGCCAGTTCGTTGAGTCATATTTTTGTCAATCGATCCGTTGCAAGAGAAATTGTACACGGCTGGCCAGGGCTCAGCGCCGCCCACGCCTCCCTCTCCGCGGCTTCCCATACCTTCCTTAAACTGTGCAAACAATTACCCTGTTTCGCGAAAAGGACCTGTAAATGGCCATTTTTGCCCCTCCCCCTTGGTATCTGAGTTGCTTCAATCATTGCAGGAGTGCGGCGCATCCCAAGTCCCCGCAGTCGAAGGATGTCGGCCTCGCTTCCGTAATTGGGAGACTCTGTTATGAAAAAGATCCTGTTCGTTCTCTGCCTGCTCTGCTCGGCGGCCGCCTTTGCGCAGAATTACGGTGGCGGAGGCTATTCGATCAGTACTCAACCTGTGATCTTCGAGGCGCCAAGCCATCCGGCCCACGCGAGCTATACGCCTATGTCCGGCGAGCAAAGCGTTCTCGCCAACACCAGCTACACGTCGGCCCAGGGAGAGCGCCCGTTTTCGGATTTTCCGCAGGTCGAACCCGTTCCTCTCGGCACCGCTGCGCGTGAGCTCAAGAAGCAGCACGCCGAGTTGAAGAAATCACGCGTCGTCTGGATCAACCAATAACGTCGCGACTTCGTATCGTCAAGGATCCGCCCGGGCAAGGCTTGAACTTCATATGTACTGAGAACAACAGCCGGCCAGTGCGGGCTCACCGCACTCGGTACTTCGATTAATCACAGTCGGTCTCCCAACAATCCTGCGTTACTGATCTTCCTCGCGCTATTGGCTTCGGCCCCTTTTCGGCTGCCTTCCTCGGGCAAAAAGAAATGGTAACCTAGGAGAAATCGTATGGGCTCCATCCGATTCTTTTCAGGGGCGTTTGTTCACCTTATCCGATGATCATCCTGGCATGACAATTTTGACCTTCACCGCGGTCGTCCTGATGGTCTCGTTCATCGCGGGCCTTCTCGGATCGTTGACCGGACTCGGCGGCGGTGTCGTTCTCGTCCCGCTGCTGACGATTCTTTTCCACGTCGACATCCGCTACGCCATCGGAGCGTCCCTCGTGTCGGTGATCGCGACTTCCTCCGGCGCGGCCGCGGCGTATGTAAGAGAGGGATTTTCGAATATTCGCATTGGAATGTTTCTGGAGATTGCCACCACATTCGGCGCGTTACTCGGTGCCTTTCTAGCAACCTGGATTCCCACTACAGCACTGGCCATCATCTTCGGGGCCGTCCTTCTTTATTCTGCCTACCTCTCGCGCAAGCCACGCCCAGAAGCTCAGCGCAATCTGCCTCCCGATCCGCTCGCTACACGCCTGCGCCTGAATGGAAGCTTTCCCGATCACCAAAGCAAGCGTCACTACAACGTTCAAAACGTCCCCACGGGCTTTGGTCTGATGTTCGGTGCTGGAGCGCTTTCCGGTTTACTCGGAATCGGATCGGGCGCCGTCAAAGTGCTCGCCATGGATCAGGCGATGCGCATCCCTTTCAAAGTATCAACCACCACCAGCAACTTCATGATCGGAGTGACGGCCGCGGCCAGCGCCGGTGTTTACCTCAGCCGCGGTTATGTCGATCCGGGACTTGCAATGCCGGTGATGTTGGGTGTGCTGGGCGGTTCGTTGCTCGGCAGCCGCATTCTGGTCAAGGCCGAAACGAAATCGCTGCGCTTGGTATTTAGCGCGGTGATTCTCGTCCTCGGATTGCAAATGCTCTATAAAGGCTTCTGGGGGAAAATTTAATGCCCATCCCTCAATCGCCAGTTCGGCCATCGCAGCCCTTCATACCACAACCCTGGCGAGACCGGCAGTTGGAACTCGTCTTGGGCAATTTGTTGCGGTGGGGAGTCTTGCTCTCGGCGGCGATCGTCTTCTCTGGTGCCTGTGTCTACCTTTCGCGCCACGCCCACGAACCCGCCGATTACCACATCTTTCGCGGGGAGCCGTCGGAATTCCGAACAATTCGCGGCGTCATTCAGAGTGTCAGGAACGGGCGGGGCCGTGGCCTGATCCAACTCGGACTCTTGCTTCTCATCGCCACTCCGATCGCGCGTGTCTCTTTTTCGATCGTTGGATTCTCCATCGAACGAGACTACCTGTATGTGAGTTTCACCGTGATCGTTCTGCTCGTCCTGCTCTATAGTTTCCTGGGTACCGGCATCGGACAGTAAGCAAAATCGGTCACGATTTTCAACGGCTCACGGATTCTCCACGAAATGTACGAGCCGAGCCGTCGTAATCGCCTGACCCACGTGACGTTGCGTGTGGTCGGCTACATGGACGAGCAGTCCTGCCAGGGTGGTGGGTAGCCGCTTCTTTCCCACGAATCGCGCCTCTTCCAGATTTTCCCCCGCAAGCGCACGCACTCGCAGGGACGCATCCGCGAGCGCCGCGCTCAATTCCGAAAATAATTCGTCACGGGTTGCACCCCCATCCAGTTCTGTTTCCAGCCGAGCGATCTGTTCGGCGTCAAGACTTCGTCCTTCCGCATACGTCAGCAAACGGTCCAGGCTGCGAGAAATATGGCGAATGTGAAACACGACCGGCGGCGCGCCTCCGGGACGAGCATTCAATTTCGAATCCGAAAGATTTCCGCACCACTTGTGCAAGTCTTCTTCAGCCAACTGCAGAGCATGGAGAACCGCGCGGCTCACTCCAGGAATATCGATCTCCGTACCGCGCAGCCACGGCTCAAGGGATGACATAGGGTTGCTGTAGACCAGTAGCTGCCGGTAAGAGAACGGAACGCGGTTTGATTCTGATTTGGCGTTAGTTCACATTGCCTTTTGCGATCGGCCCATGCGATTCACAATCAAGGTGCCCAATGCCAGCAAACTTAGGGCAGAAATCACGCCCAACGAAATGACGCAATAAATGCACCAGACTCCCAGTACCGCGGCTTCGATGTGCGCCAGGTAAAGTGCAAACCCTAAGCCGCCCAGCGCCGCCAGCAGCATCAACTGGTAAGCCTTCCTGAAAGCCAGCACGGCCAGGAGAATATATCCCGCGATGCCGATCACGGCGACCGGAACTCCGTGAAGAACAGCATAAGGACTGTGATTCACGATTCCACAGTCCCAGCGCTCGTTAATGCTGCATGGAGAGGCGTCTGTGCGGTAATGTTCCCGCAAAGCAAGAGAAGAAGCGATGATGCCAACCACGGCAAGCACAATTAAGACCCACCTCATAGAACTCCCCGGTCAAAAAAAGGTTTTATAGCTGACAGGGCTATTATCCACGATTTGAGGAATTGAATTTACGTCCGCGGAGTGTCTGCCGTTCCCGATCAACAAGATTAATCGTGATATCGTCGTTCCCCCACTGGAATCGGAACGGTCAGCCGGTTTTGCGGCGGTGGCAAAGGACACGTCGCATAAGCCGTAAACGCGCATGGAGGATTCACCAACATGTTGAAATCCAACCAAACTTCGCCCGGCTGATTGACGCCATGATCGGGCAGGTCCGAATACAAGAACCGGCCCGCCCCATACGTCGTGGTCTTGCTGGTCGCATCGCGCATAATAAAGAAGAGCTCAGTCGATTTCGGATCTTCGAGCACCGGATCGAGCCGAACCACTTTTCCATCCAGAGTGAATTCAACCGCGCCCGGCGCGGACATGTGCGTGGTCGTACCTAACACCGTCGGAATATCGAGAATCCTGGGAGGGTTATAGGGAATCCACTGGGCGTGAATGCGGTACGATGCATCCGGATCGTACCACTTGAGGCCATGAAAGCTGGTGCGCGTTGGCGCGTCCAGATCTTTCACCCGCAGGCCATATTGCTCGTCGCGATGAATCACAATCACCGTCAAAGTTCCCAGAGTGAGCTTCGATGGCTTCTCGGAATCGTCCGCGAACAAAGTTTGCTCCTTCGCCGGCTGCCCATTGACCAGCAGATCCCTGGGAAATCCGCCGGCGGGCGCCAACAAACGAACCACGCCTTTCTCGAGTCGAACAACCGCGATGTGCGCGGGAGCTTTGGCGGGGATCTGTATGCGGCTATCGTCCGCCGAACCGAATGTGTTGTCTCCTTCTTTCAGCCAGCCAAGAGCAATCAGAGAAAGCCAGCCTTCCGGAGCTTGCAGGCTCGTTGCGCGTTTGGCCCGCCACGCCAGCAGATCGCGCTGCCACGCACCCTCGTTGCCGGAAGTCGTCGCGTCCGAGGCAGCCAAAATAAGAGGCTGTACCAATACTGCCATCGCCAGTGCGGCCAGCATCGGATTCTTTAGATTTCTGATCATTCGCAAGTCTCCTTCCTTAATATCGACGTGTCCCACCCCAGCAACGATTCTATTCCAAATGTCTATTCACATGGTAGACATTCGTTATTCCGGGTAACCCGCATGGAGGGGGATTCGTCAAGAACAAAGCGACGGCCCTAGAACACGCTGCCATTGCTAGTAGTATTCAGCAGAATCGTCAGCGGCGGAACATGCTCCGGCTTTACATAGCGGTTGACCAGGAAGCGCTTTCCATCTTTGGCAACGTCGTACGTAAAAACGTCTGTTGACGAGATCGGAGCGCGACCATGAACCTGGAACAAGGCGGTAGGCGTCCCGGTCGCGAAGATTTGTTCGCCATTCACCGGCACCGCCATCAACATGCCCGACGGAGCGAGATAGAAGATCTCTTTGCCGTCTCCGCGCCAGCGCGGCTCCGAACCGCCACCCCTCGAAACCTGCCATTTTCCCGCTCCACCCGGAAACGATGTGACGTAAATCTCCCAATTGCCCGACTCATCCGAGGCATACGTTACCCACTTTCCGTCTGGAGAAATCTGCCCATTCGTCTCGCTTCCTTTGCTTGTCAGAAACCGCGTAGGCTCGCCGCCCGCTACCGGCAGCAATTCCAGATATTCGCCCGACGCTCCCTGCCGAGTAAACAGAATCTGCTGGTCGTCCAAAGACCACGAATTCGGAACGATATCGTCCATGGAGGCAGTCGGCATCGTGAATCTCTTCCGCTCCCTCTCCAGTCCAGTCGCTGGTTTCAAGAAGAGCGCCGCGCCATCCGAGTCACTACGATAAGCCACTGTCTTTCCGTCGCGCGACCAAACACCCACAACTTCTTCCGACGGATCAAACGTAAAACGCGAATTGCCGGCTGCACTTGTGCTTTCGATCCATATGTCCACGTTGTTTGCCTTGGTATCGCTGATATCGATCGCGAGTCGAGTTCCATCAGGGGAAAGGGTAGGGTTGGCCATGATGCCGGCATCCCCGATTTGGCCCAATTCTTTGCCCGAGCGGTCAATCCAAGTGAGCGCCGACTGCGCCGCTCCAACGGAGGTGTTGTAGATCAGGGTTCCATTGTGGGCGACGGTGAAAGCCGACCAGGTCGTGGCGGGCTGATATCCAACCGCATTCGCAATCACGGTCGCGCTCCCCGAAGTTTTGCCGGTAGCGACGTCAAAAGCGACGCTGACTAACTGCCTCTGGTCGTCAACAAAGAACAAATTGTGGGCATCGTAGCCAAAATTGGAATGGCAAAGCGCCACCAGTTTTTTCTCTTTGCCTTCGAGAGAACTCAGGTAGATGGCGCTGGCGGTGTCGTCCTTGCGATTGCCGAAAGTACCCGCCCAGAACAAGAAATGGTCACCGTCAGGAAGAAAAAGCGGCCAGCGATGCGTCTCCTCCTGCGCCGTTCGTATGCCTTGTGTGACCTGCGCCATCCCAGTCCCGTCCGCATTGATGCGCTGCACCGGACTCTCTGCATCTGGCGTATAAAGGATGACGCCCTTCGTTCCCCAACTGCCGCCGCGCCCCGCCAAAGCCGTGGCGAGGATCTGTGGGGTCCCGCCGGAAATGGCAATCCTCTGCAACTTGCCGTTCGCGAAAAATCCCACATAATTGCCGTCCGGCGACCAGAAGGGGTAGCTGGCCCCCTGCGTACCCGGTAACTGTGTGACGGTTGACGATCCGATGCGCTGTACAAATAGCATCGGCAGCGCCGAGTTTTCATCCGGCGACACGAATACCAGCATCGAGCCGTCGCGCGACAGCGCCATATGGCTAATACTCATCTCGTCAGGAACCGCCAGGGCAAACTGCATGCGCATCGTTGGCGCAGGACGCCGTGCCACCAACCACGTCAATCCCGCGACAGCCGCCAGCGCGAGGGCGACCGGAAGCCAAAGCAAAATCGGCATCCGTCGAGGCGCTGCCACAGCAAGGCGGCCCGTAGCCCCGGTTTCCGTCCCAGAAAGCGCGCTCAACGCAAACGACAAGTCGCGCGCCGACTGAAACCTCTGCTCAGGACTCTTCTCCAGACAGCGCCGGACAATCCGCTCGAGCGTTGACGAAACCAAACGGCTCGTCCCCGTCAACTCCGGGGGATCGTCCTTCAAGACCGCCGTCATCGTCTCGGCTGCTGTGTCGCGACGAAAAGCGCGAACCCCCGACAACATCTCGTAAAGCACGGAACCAAAAGCAAAAATATCGGAGCGCGCATCGGCAGTCTCACCTCGCACCTGCTCGGGCGCCATGTAGCCGGCCGTGCCCATCACCACACCCGCGGCCGTGTGCGAAGCGGCGTTTGCACTCGTCAGCGTAACTTCATCCGAGTCAGCGCCCATCGTCTGCGCGAGCTTCGCCAGCCCAAAATCGAGAATCTTGATGCGGCCGTCTTTCGTGACAAAAATATTTTCCGGTTTCAGGTCGCGATGAACAATTCCTTTTTCGTGTGCGGCCGCCAGCCCGTGCGCGATCTGGACTCCATATTCGATGGTCTTACGTTGCGGCAGTGGACCGCGGTCCAGAGCCGCTCGCAGGCTCTCGCCCTCGAGCAACTCCGAAACCAGAAAGGGCGAGCCGTTGTCTTGGCCAATGTCGTGAATGGCCAGAATGTTCGGATGGTTCAGCGCAGCCACGGCCCGCGCCTCTTGCTCAAACCGCCGCAACCGGTCCGCGTCCCGCGAAAACGATTCGGGCAGAATCTTCAGGGCAACATCGCGCCCCAGGCGAGTATCCTTGGCGCGATACACCTCTCCCATCCCACCCGCTCCAAGCGGCGCGAGAATCTCATACGGACCCAGTTTTGTACCTGCGGACAAAGCCATGTGTGCGCGCAATTATAGAGGATTTGCCCAAAGTTCACGCTCGCCCGCCGACCGTTCCCTTCGTGTTTCTTAGCGCCCTTAGGCATTGCCGGCGGAGCCCATATCATGCTGATTCCTGAAATCCTATTGAGCATGCAAAAGATCTGCGAAATCCTCAAGCAACGAGAGAGCTGGGAAAAGTTCTTCACCATCATCGTGGTCGCCGAGGGTGTCAAACTTCCGCCTGAGATGAAGCACATGGCTGGAGGTTCGCCGATCGGCAACCTGATCGGCAACTTCATCACGCTCTTGTCGCGCCAAGAAGTCCGCGTCAAGGTTCCCGGCCACATTCAGCGCAGCGGCTCGCCCTCTCCGTATGATCGAATCGTCGGCACTCGTTTCGGAGTGGCGGCTGTCGACCTGATTTCCGCTGGGGGCTTCCGACTTCTGTTGCAGCCAAACCATTTTGCGATTCGCGCCGTCAATTTCGCCGATGCCGTCAGCAAGATGAAAGTCGTCGATCCCAACGGCGAGATCGCCAATACCGCCCGGGCAATTGGCATCCGCATTGGTGACTGAGAACTTTCGCCGAAAACGTCAAGCAACGCTTTCTCGTCACTTCTCTCGAATCTCCGCGCTATACTTACCCCCGCGCGGAGATCGACCCAAGCGCAGAATCCCCGAACCCTATGGGAGTGTCATGACGCTAAACCCAAAATCTGGAACACATACCCGCCGCGAATTCCTCGCAAACTCAGCCGTCGGAGCCCTAGCCGCAAATTTAGTTGGTGCGCTGCCCGCTCGCGCCACCGAAAACTCGAAGAGTTCAACGACGGCATCGCCCTCCACTCCTCGCCGAATCATTATCGACACAGACCCCGGGGTGGACGATGCTATGGCGATCTTTCTCGCTCTCCGCTCTCCCGAACTCAAGGTCGAGGCCATCACTGCTGTCTCGGGCAACGTTCCCCTGGAGTTGACTCTCCCCAACGCGCTGCGCCTCTGTGAAATCGCCGGCCGCACCGACATTCCCATCGCAGGCGGAGCCAGCGTCCCCCTCATCCGGCGACTGATCACCGCCAAGTACGTTCACGGTGTCAATGGCCTCGGCGGCGTCGATTTTCCCGCTCCGACCTTAAAGCCGGTCGCCGAAAGCGCAGTCGAACTGATCACACGATTGGTCCGCGCCAATCCTGGGCAGATCACCATCGTCGCCGTCGGCCCGCTGACCAACATCGCCACCCTGCTCCGTGCCGACCCGGCAATCGCCCGCATGATTCCCGAGATCGTCATCATGGGAGGCTCGCTCTCCGGCGGCAACGTCACGCCCGCTGCCGAATTCAACCTCTATGTCGACCCTGAAGCCGCGCGCATCGTCTTCGACGCTGGAGTTCCCCTCACCATGGTCGGTCTCGACGTGACCGAAAGAGTGCTCTTGCGCGAGGAACACGTGCGTCGACTCGAGGCAAGCCACGACCAAGTGAGCCAGGCCGCCGGTAAAATCATGCGCGCCACGCTGAACCGCGCCCATCACGGAATCGACGCGACCGTGATCGCCATGCACGATCCCCTCACCGTCGCCAGCCTTATCGATCCGAAGCTTCTCAAACTGGCGGACTACTACGTGGAAGTAGAAACCCAGGGCGAATTCACTGCGGGCATGACAGTCGGCTACGCGCACGCTCCCGCGCGAGCCTCTGCGCCCTACGCCAACGCGAACCCTCCCCAACCCGACCCCGAGCTGCCGTTCCAGCCCAACGCCAGAGTCGCGGTGGGCGTCGATGCAGAACGCTTCTTTAGTCTATTAATTCCGAGACTGACCGGAAATTCCTAACCCGGCCGTCGGGTCTTGTCATCAGTCCGCACAACATCTTTCAAAGTCAGTTCCAGCCCGCCGAACTCGGGATGATCGTTCATCCCGAGTGAGTAGGCAATGTCAAGACGGTCGCCCGCGAGCAACTGCAAGCGGTCGCAGGATTCCTTCATCCCCCATCCCATCGCTTTGAAGGAAACATTGTCTCGCCACGAAGAAGAGGAAGAAGAAGATGTTTGCGCGCTCGCCGTATTGGCTCCCGTCTTACCACGCTCACTGTTCGGAATCGCTGCTGCATCGGGATGACCCCGCGGCGTGAAATCCTGCGGCACGGCCGCACTCATGCCGAGTTCTACCCCGTTGTTTCCTCCACACACTCGCAGCCGAATATGTTTGTCTTTGACCGCCTGCGGAGGGCCCATCAGCCGCACCCCGCGCGCGGCAAAAATCGGTTCGCGGTTATCCATGCCAAAGGGTTCCAGCAACAGCAGCGCCTGGTGAAGCTCCGGAGTCACTTCTCCCAGAGGCAGTTCGCGATCGAATTCCAGTTGAGGCTCGAAATCGGCCTCGGTCAGCCGCGACCGCGCGTAGCCATCGAGATGCTGCCGAAGTTTTTCGATGTTGGCGCTGGGCAGAGCAAAGCCGACCGCGTGCGCATGTCCGCCGTACCGCGAAAATAATTCGGGACACGATTCGAGCGCTTTCAGCAGATGAAACGCGGCAATCGATCGTCCCGAGCCGTGGGCTTCCTCGCGCTCGCGCGAGATGATCAAAGTGGGCCGCCCATACTTCTCCACCACTCTGGAGGCGGTAATCCCGATCACGCCGCGATGCCAACCCTCACCATCCAGGACGACGCAATAGGCCTCGCGAAGCGCAGGCTCTTCTTCCAGACGCCGCCAGATGCTGTCCAGGATGCGGCGCTCTTCTTCCTGACGATCGGCATTGAGGCGGTCGAGGCGTCCGGCAGTCTGACGCGCCCGTTCGATATCTTTTTCGTTGAAGAGGTCGACTACATCCCGAGCGATGTCCATTCGGCCAGCGGCGTTCAGACGGGGAGCGATGCGAAAGCCCACCTCGGTTGCCGTCAGCGCCCGCCCATCGCCGAGTTTCGCGACTTCCAGCAGTGCCTTGAGCCCGACATTCACGGGACGCCGCAAGCCCTGTAATCCCAACTTCGCAAATACGCGATTTTCGCCCAGCAGCGGAACGGAATCAGCAATCGTCGCGATGGCAACCACTTTCATGAACGACATCAGCAGGCGATTGTGATCCTTCGCCTCTAACCGGCGCTGCATCAAGCCCTGCGCCAGTTTGAACGCCACACCCGCGCCGCACAAAAATTTGCAGGGATACTCGCAACCATCCTGATTGGGATTGACCACCACCAGCGCCTTGGGGACGCCATCCACGCCGGGCAAGTGATGGTCGGTAACGATCAGATCGACGCCGGTCCGTTGCGCCGTCTCGGCGGCGGCGAATCCGCGTATGCCGGTGTCTACGCTGATGATCAGGCGCACGCCGTCAGCCGCCGCGCGCTCGATCACCTCGTCACGGATGCCATAACCTTCACGGATACGGTGCGGCACATGAAATCCCGCCGCCCCTCCGCAAAGTTCGATTGCCGTTTTCAAAATAACGATTGCAGTGGTGCCATCGACATCGTAGTCGCCATAAATCAGGATTTTTTCTTTCTGATCAATCGCCGCTTCCAGCCGATCGAGTGCGGCTCTCATGCCGCTCATCAGCAGGGGATCGTACAGGTCGGCCAACTGAGGCGAAAGGAAACGCGCGGCCGCGTCCGGTTCGTCGATGCCGCGTGACAGCAGAAGATCGGCAATCACCGCCGACGAGGAAGTTGAGATTCCAAGTTTGGCGTCATGCAACGCTACCGCCAATAGCTTGGCTTTGGGAGAATCGCACGGGTTGAAGATCCATCGCATCGGCCGGATTCGGGAAGAACTAGATTAGCAGCCCTGCACATCGCGCTGGGATGCGTACCACAGTGCAGCAACGAAAATTCGGAACGGTCGATGGCAATAGTTGAACCGCAGCGAACACGGCTGAACCGCCGGGGGGGGAACGATGACGGGATCCGCAAGCACGGTCCGGGCCAGAGGGCCAATCGAACTTCCGTGGGATCCGGAGCGTCTCCCGCCATTCCCTGCGATTGCGCTCAAGGCCCTCAACCTGATGTCGGGCACAGATTCCTGTTTGATCGACCTATGCAACCTGATCCGCTCGGACCCCGGCTTTTCGGTCGCGGTGCTTCGCATCGCCAATTCTCCGCTGGTCGCTTTTTCGAAGAATGTGACCAGTGTGCTACAGGCATCGATGTTGCTGGGCTTTCAGCGTCTCCGCAGCGTGGTAATCGCCTTTGGTCTGAAGTCCTATGTCAGGGAGGCGTTCACTCCTCTTATGCAGTCCTGCTGGCGTCATAGTGTCGCCTGCGCCATCCTGGCCGAGCGCAGTGCGCGATTGAGTTTCCTGGATAAAGACTTCGCCTACACGGCGGGAATTCTTCACGATATTGGCAAAGTTGCGCTCGCAACGACCATGCCGAAAGCCTACACGCGGGCTATCGACCGGATCGCGGACCTGGTGCGCGAATCCGGGTCGCAGCCTGCGGATTTACTCGGCAGCGAACGCGAGTTATGCGGAATCGATCACTGCGAAGCCGGGCGTCTACTTTTGGCGGCTTGGGATCTTCCACCGGCACTGATTAACGTCGTCGCGTGCCATCATGAGCATAAAGCGGTTGCGTCGGGTACATCCACTTTGATTGCGCCCAGTTGCGAGATGTCCGAGTTGCTCGGTTTCGCCGCGCCCGGCGGGATGCCCCTGCGAAGTTACGAACAGATTCTTGGCGATCTACCAGAGATGGCGAGAAGCCGATTCCCAGTGGACATCGCGGAACTCGCGTCCGAGATCACCAGGGAGGTCGCGATCATCGAATCCGCGTGACCGGCAGAACCGGCCGGAACAGACTGCCTAGCGCTCTTCGTCCTGATCCGGTTCGTCGATCATGAAGCCCCCGCTGTCTTCCGCTAACTCGCGGAGATGCTGGTAATGCTCATACCATTCGGTGCCCGCCTCGAAGACAAATACGCACCCCTGATACGCCCATCCCAGTTGCACAAATCCCGTCTTACCGACATAGGTTTTCAGCCAGCGGCTCTCTTCCAGATCTTCCTCGCTGCGGAAATCACCCTCCTGCAGTTGCTGGGTGAGCCGGTCGAGTTCTTCGCGGTCGAGCGCCCAGGAATGCATGGTGAGGAAAGGCGCGTTCGTTGACTTGGCCAGCTCCACGAAGTCTTTCCAGCCCTCAGGATTGTGCCCTGAGTCCCACAGCACGCTCGGAACCTCCTCACATTCGACATAGCCGAAAAAGCGGCGCATGCCCAGACCTTCAATGAAGGCGGTCATATCGTCTTTCATGAGCGTTAGATCGTCTGGATGTGGAGACATGAAGTTCTATTATTGTACGGCTTGGAACCGCGACCCGCCAGTGTAGGTCGTCGGTTGGTCGTTAGTCGCTCGTGGTTGGTCGTTCAGAAAACCTCGCGGGGAGCACCCGTCAGCCAGACTCGCGAGACATCAAGGACAAAGACGCCAACTACCACCGACTGGCGACTAACGGCACTTCACCTGTGTTAAACTTTTCCTTACAAATCAGCGCCGCAATCATGCTCTTTTCCAAAGAATATGTGGGCTATCTGGCCCGCGAAGTTTCCAAAAAACTGGTCGCCAGTGGTCTCATCGAGACCAAAGCCGTGCCCGCCCTCACTGAGAAGGTGCATGCCGCTCTGCTTGACGAACTGGCGCTGGAGGACCGCATCAACGACGAAGTGCGCGTCATCCTCGAGGCGTACTCGGACGAATTACAAAAGAGCGGCGCCAACTACCAGGAAATGTTCCGCAAAGTGAAGACGGAACTTGTAAAGAAATATAAGGCTGTACTTTAGGATCGGCGCTACCCGTGTGGTCCGGAGGAATTTCTTTCTTGCGATTGAGCCGTGACAAAGTTAATAAACTCGCCCACACCGTCACCGATGCGGTGGCCGACCTGGATGATGTCGAGTTCATTGAAGACAGGAATACGATCCGCCTCGAAGTGCGCAAAATCCTCGAAGCCCTTCTGATGCAGGAAGCGCGAATCGATCAGGCCGCCCGGCTCAAGATCGAGAGCCAGCGCAAGACCATCATCGAAGGCTCGGAGGAATGGTCCATCCTCTATCGCAAGTATTACAACGAGGAAGTGAAGAAGCTTGGCGTGTAGCCAGCGATCAGCTTTCAGCCGTCAGCCATCAGCCGTCAGGTAGACCGTTCAAGAATTGGTTCCAATCCGACAACCCCTCGCTTATTTTCCCTGCTCGAACTGCACCATCCTTAACACTTCGTCTTGATCCTGGTTGCCCCTGCTTCCAACCGCATCCAGTTGACGCGCGACGGGCTGCACTTCTTCGAGGATCCGCGAGAGTGTTTGACCGACGGCTTCTTTGTCGCTGTTGTCGGGACTGCGGCGGGCCAGTACGCTCTCGAAGAAACTCTTGGGGCGCGGATATACCACAATCTTGACATCGTCTTTTTCCGGAATATTCGCGGCCTGCTTCGCGAGCTTCAGCGCCGTGTCGTAACCGCCGAGTTCGTCGACGAGGCCGAGATTCTTGGCGACCTGTCCCGACCAGATCCGGCCCTTTGCGATCTCCAAGACTTTCTCTCTCGGAAGCTTGCGGCCCTCGGCGACCTTGCTGGTGAAATCGAGATACACTCGATCAAGCCATGCTTGGAAGCGTCCCCACTCTGCGGGAGAGTAATCGCGGGTTCCGGTAAACATGGTCGCGTTTTCCCCTTGATGCACTTCGTCCCAGGAAAGCCCGATTTTGTCCCACAATCCGCCGGTCAGCATTTTGCCGCCCAGCACGCCAATGGATGCCGTAATCGTTCCCGGCTCAGCCACGATTTTGTCGGCCGCCATCGCGACGAAATATCCGCCGGACCCGGCGAGGTTGCCCATGGAAACGATGACCGGCTTACCAGTTTGACGCGCACGGACGACTTCGCGCCAAATCGTATCGGAGGCGACATAAGAACCGCCAGGACTATCCACGCGGAACAGAATTGCTTTGACGTCCTTGTCTTCGGCGGCGGCACGAATGGCGCCAGCTACCGTATCGGAGCCCATATTCTGGCTGCCCTGCACTGGATCGTAGTCGCTCGCGCCGCGCGTGACTCCTCCGACACCGAAGACCAGCGCGATTCTCTTTCCATGATCGTGCGGACGTCCGGCGCGTTCGAGATATTGATCGAGATAAAGTAACTCCGATCCCTCGCCGGCCTTGCGCTTTACGTCGCCGTAAACTTCATCGCGATACGCGACGGCATCCACGAGTTTTGCAGTCACCGCTTCTTTCCCGAGATACGGACCGGCGTCGACGATCGACTGGAACTGCGCGGGATCGATCTGCCGCGCGGTGCAAATTCCGTCTTTCATCTGGTCGAACCACGAGGTCATGATCGCGGTCATCGCTTCTTTGTGCGGCTCCGTGTATTTGGTCTGGGTATAGAAATTGAGGGCGTTCTTATATTCGTATCGATGATCGCCGTGAAAAGTAACGCCCAGCTTCGAGAGCGTTCCTTTAATGAAGGGCGTCTCCATGATGATGCCGGTGAGACCTACGTCGCCGGAGGGCTGTAAGTAAATGTGATCGAATGCGGTCGCGAGATAGTAGGCACTGTTGCCGGGACCAAACTCTCCAAAGGTTTCTGAGTAAGCGACGGCGAACTTCTTGTGCGCGCGAAAGCGCATAACCGCATCGCGAATTTCCTGCGTCTGAGCCATGCCCATGGGAGCCGCGCCGATACGGGCAATCATCCCCACAACCCGATCGTCGCTGGCTCCGCGGTCGATGGCGTCGACCACGTCGCGCAGCGTTTCTTTCCGCGCGAGCAGGAGGTGCGCGGTCGGTGTTTCCGGCGCGTTTTCCAGGAAGGATTGTTCGAAGTTTGCTTCCAAAATGGTTTTGGAGGGAACAATTCCCTTCGCGCCGATAACGTCCACGAGCACAATCACTGTACCGATCAGGCTGAGGGCGCCTAAGATGGCGAGGAAACGGACGATTGCTTTCGACATGGGTTGCTCCTTCTGGCGAAGGAGAAGTCTAACTAACTCGGAGCACGAAACGCTAACCCTCGCTTCTCTGGGCTACCGCGAGACCGAGTATAGCTATCCGCTCTCACGAACTGAGACAAAAATGCGACCGCGATTCCCCAACCGCGGCCGCTCGAGTTGCTCTTCCAGGAGCAAAACTATTCGGCACCCATTTCCACACATAGCGGATACGGGAGCGGCGACATACAAAGGCTGATGCCCTCTCTCGTGTGGAGGTTGCCCTATCCATAACAGCGACGTTAGGGGGGCGAAACCCTCAATGGCATAAAGGTTTTGATTCTTACTAAGGCGCCATAAGGGTAAGGCGGCCGTACACGCGGAATCGCGTGTGGACGAGGCTACGAGTGTTGGGCCTGACGCGTATAGCCACCCAATCGCGTCGAGGCACTGGGAGTTACACCAAAATTACGTTGCGCTCCAGCATTTATATGAGCGAGTTACGATCCTGAGCGGCTGTGATGAACGGGCGTCGTAATGGCGCCCTCGGAGGCCGATTGGACCAAGGCCGCGTACTTGGCGAAGACTCCTGTCTTGTAATGCGGATCGGGAGGCTTCCATTCGTCCATGCGGCGAGCGATTTCGGCGGCGGAGATTTCCAGTTCCAATTTTCGAGCTTTCGTGTCGATGGTGATCTTGTCGCCTTCGCGGATGGCGGCGATCGGCCCGCCCAGAGCGGCTTCGGGAGCAACGTGGCCAACCATTAAGCCGCGGGTGGCACCACTGAAGCGCCCGTCAGTGAGCAGGGCTACGCTTTCGCCGAGGCCCTCGCCGACAATCGCCGCGGTTACGCTCAGCATTTCGCGCATACCGGGTCCGCCTTTGGGGCCTTCGTAGCGGATGACGACTACGTCTCCGGCTTTGATCTGCTTGCTGGTGACGGCTTTCATCGCCGCTTCTTCGGAATCGAAGACACGCGCGGGACCGGTTTGCGAAGCACGCTCGTGGCCGCTCATCTTAACGACGCCGCCTCCGGGAGCGAGGTTGCCTTTGAGGATCACGAGGCCTCCGGTCGCCTTCAGCGGCTTGCTTAAGGGAGCGACCACCATCTGGCCTGGCGTTTCTTTCGCTTTGCCGGCTTCTTCGGCAAATGTCTTTCCGGTCACCGTGATGGCCGAGCCATCGACGTACTTGCCCTCCAACATGCGCTGGGCGATGAGTTGGATTCCTCCAGCAGCATCTACATCGGCCGCGACATATTTTCCGGCAGGCTTCAGATCAGCGAGCAACGGAGTGCGCTCGCTGACGCGCTGAAAGTCGTCGATGTCGAGCGGGAGGCCCATTTCACGCGAAATCGCAAGCAGGTGGAGAACGGCATTCGTCGAGCCTCCGGTGGTCGCCACACCGGCGATCGCGTTCTCGAAGGCGGCGTGAGTGAGAATGTCGATGGGCTTGATTCCGTTCTTCAGAAGATTCATGACGACTTCGCCGCAGCGGAAGGCGACGTCATCCTTTCGCGCATCCATCGCCGGAATTCCATTGAACCCCATGGGACTGAGCCCGATGAACTCCATCACCGTCGACATGGTGTTGGCGGTGTATTGGCCGCCACATGCGCCCGCACCGGGGCAAGCCACATTTTCAAGCGCCAGTAAATCAGCGTCGCTCATCTTGCCCGCCGCATTCGCACCGACGGCTTCGAAGACATCCTGGATGGTCACATCCTTGCCTTTGTACTTCCCCGGGGCAATCGTTCCACCATAGAGAACGAGGCCGGGCAGGTTCATGCGCGCAAGGGCCATGGCTGCGGCAGGAATCGTTTTGTCGCATCCGACGACGCAAACAGCAGCGTCGAAGAGCTGTCCACGACAAACGAGTTCAATCGAATCGGCGATCACCTCGCGGCTCACGAGCGAGGCCTTCATTCCCTCGGTACCCATGGTTTCGCCGTCGGAAATCGCGATGGTGTTGAACTCCATGGGCGTGCCGCCGGCGGCGCGAATGCCTTCTTTCACCTTCGCCGACAAGCGCCGCAGGTGAAAGTTGCAGGGCATGGTCTCGATCCAGGTATTAGCGACAGCGATGAGCGGCTTGGAAAGATCGGCGTCAGTGAAGCCGATGGCTTTGTACATGGCGCGGGCCGGAGCCTGGTCGCGCCCATCCGTAATAAAGCGACTGCGATGTTTGAGGTCCATGAAAGCAATTCTCAGTTCCCGGTTCTCAGATCCCAGAAAACCAAATTGTGATTATTCTATGACCCACTGTAAAGGATTCGGCGCCCGGCAAGGTGCCCAAGACTCACGAGACCTAGCTGAGAACTGGGAACTGAGAACTTCCTTCTACGCGTTGACTAGCTTCGGCTCGGCGGGCTTGGATTCGGCGGTTGTCTTCTTTTCGGGTAGCCACGACATCATCTTGCGCAACTGTTCGCCGACTTCTTCGATCTGGTGTTTCTTGGCAGCTTCGCGGAGCTTAGCAAATTTCTTGCCGCCTTTTTTGTTTTCTTTGATCCATTCCGCCGCGAACTTTCCGGTCTGAATCTGCTTCAAGACCTTCTTCATCGCCTTGCGCGTGGGATCGCCAACCACGACCTCGCCGCGTGTCAAGTCTCCATATTCAGCCGTATTGGAAATCGAATCGCGCATGCGGCTCAGTCCACCTTCATAAATCAGGTCAACGATCAACTTCACTTCGTGGACACATTCGAAATAAGCGATCTCGGGAGCATATCCGGCGGCGACCAGCGTCTCGAAGCCTTTCTGCATGAGCGAAGTCAGCCCACCGCACAGAACCGCTTGTTCGCCGAACAGATCGCTTTCCGTTTCTTCTTTGAAAGTTGTCTGCAAAACTCCGGCGCGGGTCGAACCGATTCCGTGAGCGTAGCTGAGGGCGAGATCACGGGCGTTCTTGCTGGCGTCCTGGTAAATCGCCAGAAGCGCCGGAACACCCCCGCCCTGCGCATATACGCGGCGGACGAGGTGCCCAGGGCCCTTGGGAGCAATCATGACCACGTCCACATCTTTCGGCGGCTTAATGGTCTTGAAGTGAATGGAGAAGCCGTGCGAGAAGCCGAGAACTTTTCCTTTTCGCAAATGCGGCCTGATGGCCGATTCGTAGAAATCGGCCTGCGTCTCGTCCGGAGTCAGGATCTGGAGGTAATCGGCGCGCTCGGCGGCTTCGGCCGGAGCAAAAACCGTCATGCCGTCGGCCCGCGCCTGTTTGGCCGATGCACGGTTGGGGTCGAGACCGATAACTACGTTGTATCCACTATCGCGCAGATTTTGCGCTTGGGCATGTCCCTGCGAGCCGTATCCAAAAACGGCTATCGTCTTGCCCTTCAACGCGGACGGGTTAGCATCGTTTTGATAGAAAACTGTGGCCACTGACACTCCTTGATGAATCGATTGAACAGTTCGATAAACAATTTTTGAACTGAAAATTATAGCGTACGCGAACCAACCGACCGGTCGGTCTAGAAGATGCTACCTAGCTCCGGGAGGCGCTGTCAACCAGAGCTGCGAACAGCGCGTTGTACATCGAGGGCCAAGATGGCGATGTCGCAGCCGCGAAATGGCGCAATGGTAGACTCTCGATCATGCTCGAAGTGAATGGCCTCACGAAAAGCTATGCAAAGCTGGTCGCGGTTTCGGGCGTCAGTTTTCGAGCCGATCGTGGAGAAACCATCGGCCTGCTCGGGCCGAACGGCGCGGGGAAAACGACGACCGTTTCGATCATTTCGGGATTGCTGAATGCGGATTCCGGGGAGGTGCTGATCGAAGGCAAGCAGGTGAAGAGCGACACCGATCCGGTGAAGTTGAAGATCGGACTCGTCCCGCAAGATATGGCACTCTACGAGCAACTGACCGCCAACGACAACCTGATTTTTTTCGCAGCGCTCTATTCGCTGGCGGGCGCGAAAGCGAAGTCGGCGATCGACAATGCGCTGCATCTCGTGGGTCTTGCCGATCGCGCGAACGACAAAGTGAAAACCTTCAGCGGAGGCATGAAGCGGCGGCTGAATCTCGCGGCAGCCCTCCTGCACGACCCACAGATTCTCTTGCTGGATGAGCCGACGGTCGGAGTCGATCCGCAAAGTCGCAACGCCATCTTTGACAATCTGGAAACATTGAAGAGCCGGGGCAAAACGCTGATCTATACCACGCATTACATGGAAGAGGCCGAACGTCTCTGCGATCGCATCGTAATCATTGATCACGGCAAGGTCGTCGCGAACGATACGTTATCGAACTTGCACAAATTGTTGCCAGTGACCAACGTGCTCGCGATTGAGCTTGAGACCGCGAACGGTTTTCCCACCGGGCAGATGCTGGCTCTTCCCGAGGTAAAGTCGGCAGAGTTACTGCAGAGCACATTGCGCGTCGGTCTTCACGACCTCTCGAGAGGCGCACCGATCGTGCTTCGGTGGCTCGCGGAAAACGGGCATTCGTTCCGCCATGTCGCGAGCGAGCAGCCGAATCTGGAGACCGTCTTTCTTAGCCTCACCGGAAGGAGCCTGCGAGACTCGTAATGATTCCCTTCCTCGCTTTGGTGCGCAAAGACCTGAAACTTTTCTTCAACGACCGGAGGGCCGTGATTGTTGGCCTCGTCGTCCCGATTCTGCTGGCATCGTTCTTTGGCTACCTCTTCGGCGGCCAGCGCGGCAACGCGGAGACCAGCAAGGTTTCCGTTTTGGTGATCGATCAGGATGGAAGCGACACCTCGCGTGGGCTTATCACGCAGCTCTCGGGTGATGCGACCCTTGATGTGAAGCCGTCGACGCTGGACGTCGCGCGCGAACTGGTTCGTAAGGGGAAGGCCACGGCAGCGATTGTCATCCCCAAAGATTTTGGCCGGGATGCGGGACGAGCGCTGTTTACCGGCGACGCGAAGCCGCAGGTCGAGGTGCTCTACGATCCCTCTCACAATGTAGAACTAGGCATGGTGAAAGGCATTCTGAGCGGCGCGGTCATGCAGGCCGTTAGTAAAGAGATGTTCAGCGGCCGCACCGGGCGCGAGGTGGTAAACGAATCGCTGGCACGGGTAGAGAACGATCCGCAGATGTCGGCGCCAACCCGCAAGGCGTTGCGCGACCTACTTGGCGGAGTACAGCAGTTGAATCAAGAACAGGAGCGCACCGGTTCGTCCGCGCAAGGGCCCGCAATCGGCGGACTGAGTATGCCATTCCAGACCAAAGAAGAAGCGGTCACGTCGGGCCAAAACGTCGAGTACAACGGTTATGCGCACTCATTTGGTGGAATGGGCATTCAGTTCATCCTGTTTATGGGCCTGGACGTTGGGATCACTTTGCTGATGCTGCGGCAGACCGGGTTGTGGCAGCGGCTGCGGGCTGCTCCGCTCTCGCGGACCATGCTGCTTGGGAGCCGGGCAGTGAGTGCGTCTCTGACGGCGGGATTCATTCTCACGGTGCTTTTCTGTTTCGCGCGGGTCGTGTTTGGCGTTCGAATCCAAGGCAGTTTTGCGGGCTTTGTCGGAGTATGCGCCGCATTTTCCTTGATGACTGCCGCGTTTGGCCTGATGGTGGCAGCGCTCGGAGAGACGGTCGAAGCAACACGCGGCTATTCGGTCATGGCGACGCTCGTCCTTGTGATGCTGGGCGGGGCTTGGGTGCCAACTTTCGTCTTTCCGAAATGGTTGCAGCGGCTAACGATTGTGATTCCGACTCGCTGGGCGATGGATGGTTTGGACGGCATGACCTGGCGCGGATTGGGCTTCTCGGCAGCGGTCACACCGATTGCTATCTTGCTGGGATTCACCGTCCTATTCGGCGCGGTCGCGGTCATGCAGTTTCGCTGGCGAGCGGAGTAGCTGCGCTTCACGATCACTGAAGCTTCGACTCCGAATCGCTATATTCGCTTCTTTCTCGCAAGTTCTCGTTACCTGGCCGTTCCCTGCTGCGTCTGCCATCGATCACTCGAGCGCGGAACATTCGTCGAAAGGGACAAAGCCATGCACCGTGAAAGAGGATTCACGCTGATCGAATTGGTGATTGTGCTGGGGATCATCCTGGTGATCGCGGCGATTGCGATTCCCAGCGTGATCGGAGCGAAGATCAAGGCGAACGAAACGTCCGCCATTGCCGCGATCAAAACCATTGAGACCGCACAGGCGTCCTATGAGACGACCTATCCAACGCTGGGCTACGCTTCGTCGCTCGCCGAGCTTGGCGGGCCGGATTCGTGCAAACCGGCCCCTGAAAATGCTTGCCTGATCGATGAAGTGTTAACCGACGGCGAAAAATCGGGATATGTATTTACCGTGGTGAGCAATCGCCCAGCACGCGGCGCCGCTACGAGTTATGTCGTCGCCGCGGCCCCGCTGAACTACAACCGCACGGGAGCGCGCCGCTTCTGTGCCACGGAAAAGAATCTGATGCGGTGGGACGCGAACACGGAAGGCAGCACGACTCCTCCAACTCCGGAGGAGTGCGCGCACTTCCAGCCGATGCGCTAGTAGAGTCAAACAGCCATTCCGCGATACCATCTGGGGATGCTTCGCGACGCGACCGTTGGTCTTCGGAACGATTCCGGGAATGATCCGCGACCTGAACCGCGGCAGGAGATCTTGCGCGCGGCCGCGCGACTCTTCCAGCAGCAAGGATACGACGCGACTTCGATGAACGATGTCGCAGCGGCGCTGAAGCTCTCCAAGGGCGGCCTCTATCACCACTTTCAGTCGAAAGACGAAATCCTGTTTCACATCATGTCGCACGCGATGCAACTCACCGAGGATCGCGTGATCAACGTAGTACGCCGAATCGACGGCACGAGCGCGGCCGGAGTTGAGCAGCGGTTACGAACGCTGATCCGTTTGCATATTCAAGTCGTGCTCAGCCCCGAGGATCGCGAGATTACGGTGATGCTGCATGAAAATCATCCGCTGCCGCCGGCGCTGCGACGCAAGATTAATGGACGCAAGAAGGACTACCTCGTTTTTGTCGAGAACCTGATTGCCGATGTGCAACGCAAAAAGAATTCGGCCTCAACGGTCACGCCGCGGGCCGCGGCTTTTGCGTTGGTTGGCATGATCAACTGGATTTATCAATGGTACAAGCCCGATGGCCCGCTCACGGGCGAAGCGTTAGTGCAGCAGTACACAGATATTTTCTTTCATGGGGCCATAGGGTAGGAACACGGTCAGTTGTCAGTTCTCAGTAAGAGCCGAAATTTCGCAACTCCTAGCGCGATAAGGAACATCTTGGCCCAGCATTTCCAGATCGACGAACTGGTGGGCGAGCAGAAGAAGAGGGACAAGTCGTATGTCGAATTTCTGCGCGTGCCTGCCATGAGTGCGGGCGTTTATGTTTTGGCGAAAGGCGCTGTCGACCGGCAGAAGCCGCATCGTGAAGATGAGATGTATTACGTGGTTCGCGGACGAGGTCGTATGCAGATCGGCTCGGAACACTCCGTTGTACAGGCCGGGTCTGTGATTTTTGTCAAAGCCGAACTGGAGCACCGTTTCTACGACATCGACGAAGATTTGGAAGTACTGGTTTTCTTTGCCCCCGCAGAACAAGAGTGAAAACATTCGCGGCTATACGGCAATGGCGTTGCGCTTCACGATCCTGCCAACGATTTACTTCCTGTTGACAACTCTAACAAGGTAGACTGCTACGCTGTTGCGGAAATCGCGCGATCAGTCCAGCGATTCGCTGAGAGCTTCAAAGCGAAAGATAAAGACAAGAGACGAAAGGCAAGTGGAGGATGGGGATGAAAACGATAAGACGCGGGTTGATTTTTTCGGCGGTCATTGTCTGGACGATTACATTCGTCGTCCTGTTTGCGCCCAGAGTCACGGCACAAACTGGAGCATGGCTCACGCACTCGCACGACGAGCAGCACACGGCGCTTTCGACGGTACAATCGCAGCCGCTCGACAAGATTCACTGGCATACCCCCGTGGATCTGCATCCACCCGAAGGTGAGATTTTCATCCACTACGGCTCGCCCCTCATCACCGCGGCGAATACGGTGGTGGTTCCGGTGAAGACCGGTTCGAACAGTTTTCGTGTCGAAGGCATCAACGGCGCGACGGGAAAGCGCTTTTGGACCAAGGCCACCGGCTATCAGGCTCCCGAGGCGAGTTTTATACCCGGTATGGGGCCGACGATTTTCGGAAACCAGTTGTTTGTTCCCGACATTGCGGGCCGCGTTCTGGTGCGGCAAAATCCCGACGCAGCGCAAGGCGCAGTCAGTCATCTTTATTTTTACGGCGTAAAGAACTACAACAAGAATCCGACCGCGTACAAAACGAATGTGCAGATCGACACTCCGCTCACTACCGATGCTGCCGGTAATTTGTATTTCGGATTTCTAGTGCTCGGCTCGACTCCACTGAACCTGCAAAGCGGAATCGCTCGCATCGCGCCCGACGGTACGGGCACTTGGGTTTCCGCAGCGAGCGCCAGCGGCGATTCTTCAATTACGCAAGTTGCCATCAGTTGCGCTCCTGCGCTCTCGAATGACGGCAGCACTCTCTACGTCGCCATGGACAACGAAAACTACGGCTACCTGGTGGCGCTCAACAGCACTACGCTTGCGCCCATCGGCCGCGTGCGCTTGACCGATCCTTCTTCGGGGATGGATGCGATTCTCTTCGACGGCAGTTCCGCTACCCCGACCGTCGGGCCCGATGGCGATGTCTATTTCGGAGTGCTCGAGAATCCATTCCCCGATCACAACGATCGCGGCTGGCTGCTGCACTACAACAGCGATCTCTCCAAGACGAAAATTCCAGGAAGCTTTGGCTGGGACGACACGGCATCCGTGGTTCCAGCGTCGCTCGTGCCGAGCTATACCGGGAGCTCGAAATACCTGCTGATGACGAAGTACAACAACTATGGGGGCGTGGGCACCGGCGACGGACACAACCGCATTGCCATACTCGATCCCAACGCGACGGAGCATGATCCGATCCTTCCGAAGGTGCTGGTCATGAACGAGGTCTTAACGATCCTGGGAGTGACGCCCGATCCCGATTGGCCGGGGGGAGTGAAAGAATGGTGCATCAATACGGCCGCCGTCGATCCATTTACCAAATCGATTCTAGCCAACAGCGAAGACGGCAATCTCTATCGCTGGGACCTGACGTCGAATTCGTTCACGCAGGTGATCAAGCTTTCGACCGGCATCGGCGAAGCGTATACGCCAACCATGATCGGCAGCGACGGCACGGCGTACGCGATTAACGACGCCATACTGGATGCGGTGGGGACCAACTAGCACGAAGCGATTCGCGTTCTCCGATCGAATTTTGTGCAGGCCGGGCGGGGACGTCCGGCCTCCCATCTGACATCTAGCTATTCGGCGGCCGGCTTTCCTGGAACCCAATAAACTTCTTCGCGCAGGTTGTCTTTGCTAAAACCGATGCGTTTCAGGATTCCTTTACCGTGCTCGACCATCTCGGGATGGCCGCAGAGATACGCGACGCTGTTGGCCGAGGTGCATCCCCACTGATCGGCGTACTTGCGGATCAATTCGTCGACGCGGCCGACCTCACCCTTCCAGTCGTCGTCCTCCCAAGGCCGACTTACCGTGAACACGCAACGAAACCAAGGAGCTTCTTTGACAAAGCTTTCCAACTCTTCGCGATAGCCAAACTCCCAGGAGCGGCTAGCGCCATTGAGCAGAAATAATCTGTGGTCGCCGGCGAATTTGCCTTCCTTCCAATCTTTGACTAGAGTGCGGACGTAGCTGACGAATGGCGCTACTCCGGTTACGGTACTAACCATCAGATGATTTGTGCGCGAGGGCTGCGCATTGTCAAACGTAAAGCGACCCTTAGCCACTTTGCGTACCAGAACTTCATCGCCGAGTTGCAGATCATACAGCGGAGGCGTGGTCGCGCCCTCGGGCACCAGTTCGAAGAAAAATTCGAGTTCGCTTTCACGTGGCGAGGAAGCGATCGAGTAGGGACGTTCTACACGCCGCCCTTCCCGCTCAACCCCGAGCGTCGCATACTGGCCAGGAGAAAACTTGAACTCGGCTCCGGGATCGATGCGGATCATCCAGAGATCGGGCGCAAAGTCCGCACGCTTAGTGATACGGGCTCGGTAGTGCTTGTCATCCATACGGAAAAGTCTCAGCTCGCAGAATTGGAACGCGCAAGGGTGCAGATTAAGATACAGGAATTCTCGAAGTTTGCACGAGCAGAGCGAAAACTCACGATCGCTTGGTTTATTACGTGGGCTTGAGGAAAACTGCGAACCGAAAACTGGGAACCCAGAGAAAAAGAGCCCGCAAGCTTTTCAGCCTGCGGGCTGCTTCGGTGGACTGTTTGGGATTGACTGAGGTGGTCACTCTCGTGGCCCCTCGCTCGTTCCGGTGCCGGCCACAACTTGTGCCCGGCGGATCAGCCCAAACACACGGATTGTTTGCGAGAGATTGTCCCCGATTCCCCCGACCAAAGGTTCCTCGAGAACTCCGCTTAGAGCAACCGCCCTAAGACTCAGCCACCTCACCTGGTCTGGTATTGATACGTCTACTATGTGAATCAGAACTTATCATCCGACCACCTCCTTTCCGGTGTAAACGCAGATTACAAAAAAGAGGTTGTGGAAGTCAACGGCACAGAGGTGGCGTGCCACCAACCCATAGATGTCGCTGGTCTTGAAGACACGCCCTCCCTCGGACGGTGGGACATGAAGCCCTATTTCACGATGTGGCTTGGAGATGCCTTGTTGAGAATCGCTCGCAACCGTCTCGCCGAAGCCGGAGACGGGACCTTTCCTTCGCGCACGATCTCTTTGGCGCTCAAATCTTTCCCATACAGCGATTTGTTGGCACCGTCGTCCGAGCGCATCGTCGAGCCTTCGAGGGAAACGCCGGCAAACAATCCCTTGGATCGAGAGTAGGAGAGGATCTCGGCCTTCAGGACGATATCAGTTTCTGCCGAGGCGGCTCGTCCCACAGGCCCTGCGGCGACGGATGCGTCAGCCCCCAGTTTGACTTTGCTCGACATCACAGAATTCGCGCCCGATTCGTTCATCACCAGGAGAACGAAGTCGGTGGCCTGCGCGCCAATCTGGAAGCCAAAGCTTCCGCCTTCCAAAGCAAACATTGCGGGTGCGCTCCAGGGCCCGGAAAAGTCGCGTCCCTTGCGACAGATGATGACGCCCCGGCCATAGCTGCCACCCACCACAAATGCCGCCTTCTTTACCGAAGGGTAGATGACCAGGCAATCCGCCCTATTCAGCAGATCCTTGGGGATTCCGTCAGGCATGCCAAGAATCTCGCGAATCACTACCGCGGACTCATTGATGCGCTCATTTTCCTTTTCCTGCGCCAACGCAGGCAAAAGGCAACTCAACGCCAATACCGCCAGCAGCAAAATGTTTTTCATGGATAGCTCCTTCGGCCGATGACCAAGCCTCGATAACCAAACTGAAGTCTGTGTATCCCAACAGCATTAGGTTTGAAAGGTGGCCCCAACGATCGCTAAAGGCATAATCTCACAGAATCGTCCGCAAAATACCGAAGCCTATTTCTTTTCGGCTACCGGAGGAGCCATTTCTCGCGGGAACCCCTTGAACACAACTGCACTGGAGTTCGATGTCGTTTTCTTGGACTGATCGATCGTGTTCTCGACGAGAGTTCCCTTCAAGACGTAATAGCCCTCGTCGCCCGCGTTCTTGCCGTCCCCGCGCTCAACCGTTCCCCGGAAATCGTAAGACACTCCGTGCACTGCGTCGGTAGTAAACGAAAGTTGATTGCCATCAAGCTTTCCTGACTTGAAAAAATGCTCGAGGAAAGCACCGCGATCGCTCTCCGAATCGCCATAACGTGAGATGAAGCCCGTCACGCGGCCTTGGTCTTCCACGGTCACCTGGACAAACTCCCCATCTTTCAGGAAGCCATACATACCCGAATAGCTGGCACGCGGCGAGGCGGAATGGGCAGCCTCGTTTTTGTCGGGCTTATTACCCACGTCATTGCCCGTATTATTCTGACAAACGAGGTTCGCGGGAGCACCGGTGAGCATCCAAACAACGAAAGCCAAACCCGAAAGCTGCCGCGCAAAAGAGCGAATTGCAGGAAGTGCCATGCTCACCTCGCAGCAGCCAGTATAGCGGTCGCGGCCAATAATCTCTTGCGGTCGGTTATAATCGCGTCACAGATTCAGCCATTCGCGGCGCGCCCGCAAGACGCCGTGGATCCCGCCTTTCGGGGGCATCTCCACAGGAAAGAAATCAGGAGTTGGCGAAAACGCAACTGGGAGCCGAGATGGAATCTCCGGAGAAAAATTTGTCGAAATTTTTGGCGGAACGCGACCCCGCGAGTGCCGAATTTTGGCGCAAGAGTCGCGCATCGCACCAAAACTCAGCCACTTCTCGGGACGAACTCGGATTATGGCAGGATGTCTTTGTTGACCAGAAGTTGCCGTGGGGACGTTTCCTGCAATCGGTCGTCTTGCACGCAGCGGCGCTTGGTCTGATCGTCACGATGTCGCTTTCGTGGATGCGCCAGCAAAAACTGCTCGATCGCGCCGCATTCGACAAGTCCTCGCTGGTCACGTACACCCCCGACGAATACATGCCACCTCTGGATACGGGCGCAGCCGAGGCTCGTAAGACACAAAAAGGCGAGCCAGCCTACGCCAAGCAGCCGATTCTTTCGGTGCCGCGCGAGGCCGACAACCGCTCGCAAACCATCGTTGCGCCTCCTAATCTCAAACTTGACCACGACGTTCCGATGCCGAACATCGTCGAGACGGGCGCAGTCGTTCCGGCCGTTCCTTTGGATGCGACGCGCGCCCCGCTGACGCGCATCATCGCTCCTGAAACGCAGGTGGTTGCTCCCGCTCCGGACGTGCAATTTGATCCCAACCGCGTCGTTCGGACCGCACTGAAATCGGATGTGATCGCGCCGCCGCCAGAGTTGACGAACCATCAAACGCGCGGCCTCACCGGCCCTGAGACGGCTGTCGTGGAACCGCCTCCAGAAGTGGCGCAAACTTCGAGACGCACCGGCCAAATTAACATTGGGCCAAGCCAGGTCGTCGCGCCCGCTCCGCAGCTCGCGTTATCCGAACAACATTCGCTGGCGGCGCGCGGCCGAGGACATCTGCCCGGAGGCGGGGCACAACCAGTAGGCCCTCCGCCGAGCGTAGCGTCTGGCGGTGGTACAAGTTCAAGTGGACGGCTCGTCGCGTTGGGCATTCATCCCGTTGCGCCAAATGGACCCGTATCCGCGAGCGGGAATCGACTGGGGACTTTTTCTGCGAATCCCCAGGGGAAACCGGGCGCTTCGGGAACACCTGATTTGAAGGGCTCGAAGTCAGATGCGAAGGGATTGGGCACTCGCGGAAAATCGGGCACCGGCCTCAACGCGCGCACCAATGGTTCTCTGCCGGCGGGCTTACACGTGGGCGCCGCCGACGGCCACACAGGATCGGGCGAGGGGCGGGAAGTTGCGAGCCTCTCTCCATCCGAAAGCCAGCCCGGCGCGCATTCGAGCGCTCGCGCTGCGTCTGCGATTTCCGAAGACAAGATTACCGATGTGGACCGCCAGGTGTTTGGCGGAAAGCGCGTTTATGGACGCACACTCAATATGCCCAATTTGAATTCTGCGACGGGTAGCTGGGTGATTAAGTTTGCCGAACTTGACGGTGGCCATAAAGACGGAGAATTGCTAGAACCGGTTGCGACGGAAAAACCGGATCCAGGCTACCCGTTGGAGTTAATGCGGTCGAACGTGCACGGTGTGGTCACACTCTACGCAGTGATTCATTCCGACGGCAAGGTGAGCGATATTCGCGTCTTGAACAGCCCGGATGACCGGCTCGACTCTTATGCGGCGCGCGCCTTGGCGGGATGGAGGTTCTTGCCGGCGGAGCGGTCGGGGAAAGCAGTATCGCTAGAGGCAGTGGTGGAAATTCCGTTTCGCGTTCGGAGAAATTTTTAGCGGCGCGAAGTCAACGGGTGGAGAGAAAAAGTGGGCGCAGATTAACCGCCCCGATTTACCGTGCCGCTGAAGCGGATTTTTCATCTGTCAGCGCCGCGTAAACTGCGGGATTGGCGCAAACTTCGTAGTAATAACGATCGGTCCAGCGCAAGATCGACAGGTCGCGAACGTCTACTTGGGCGATCCGGCTTTTGCGAATGGCAATCCTGCGAAACACTCCATTCGCAACGGGCACCGTGCCTACAAAATAGTCGCTTTCTTTGTCGATCCAAGGGCCGGAGAAACCCGCGATGCGGGGATCGACAACCCATTCCGAGAGCGTAATTTCTTGTTGCAATTTGTGGAACGCTTCTTCACTCAAACAGATTCCGCCGACATTGTAATTGAGACGCATCTCTTCGGCGCCGGTTTCCGCATCCTCGTTTCCGGCTCTGTGACCGCCTTCTCCGCCGATCTGAACGGAATATACCTGAAAGATTCCCGCATCGGGCGCAACCTTCTTGCGGACGCGCTTATTGCACGAGGAGAGCCGGTCGCTCACGTTGATGGCGTCCGAAATCATGATGCGGTGTTCGCCATCCATCAGGTAGAGCGGCGGAGAATCCTGGTAGGTGATGCCCAAGCCCACTTCCATCTGCGGCAAGCCCGATCGCTCGAGTAGGTCGTTGTAGCCGTGCAGCAGGCTGACAATCTCCCACGCCAGCACGCAGGTGCGGCCGACGCTCAGCATGGTTTCGCCCTCGCGCTCGAGAAGGGCCACGATTATGGCGTCGCCTTCTAGAAAGACCTTAGTTGCGCCGTGTTTCACCAGCAATTTATTGACGGGATCATAGAAATTCAGGCTGAAATATGAGGCCGCGTTCATGCCCTTTTCCATTAGCGAGCGCGTCAGCCGCGACGAATCGCGCACGTCGGCCTTGAGAATTACGTGATGAGCAACGCGATCCTCCGTGGCTTTCTGATCTTCAGGCAGCAGGAATTCGTAGAGCATGCCATTCAGCGACGAAAGCTCACGAATCTTGTCGTCGCTGACGAGGTTGATGCTGTCGAAACCGGCGCCCACCGCTCCCAGGCCACGCAGGTCGCGGTGATAACTGAACAGGTCATTCAAAAGCCGTGCGGCGAAACGACTGCGCTCTGAGCCGCGGCAGGACGCAACGCGCCCGATCGCGGCAAAGAGCCGGTCGGAGTTAAGCCGGCTTTCGCCGATGATCCGTTCCACTCGTTGCGCTTCTTCGCGAAAAATCAGCGCGTTCTTGATTTGCTGCGGATTGACCCGCGGCGCATACTCGGCAAGCAGAGGAACCGCCTCGTACGACGCCACCATATTCGAGAGAACCCCTTCGCGCTGTAACATGCGCGTCCAGATATCCAGCCGCTCCTGGCGTTGGCGATCCTGCGGAGTCATGTCTTCGCCATTGCCAGTGCCCACCAGAGTAGAGGCGTTTGCGGGGACGTTCAGCGCCTGCTCCAGGTGGGAATCAGCGACGGCTTCCCCGTATCCAAGTTCGCGCAGAAAGTTCAGGGCAAATTGCCGCAGATTTGAAAAACGGTCGGGATCTTTGTCAAAGTTCCCGAACATGTAATAGTGCTCGGCGCAGAGATAATCGTCGCGGCCGTCTTCCGTGAGAATGAGGGGATTGAGAAACAGGTTGTAGGAATCAGCCGGCAACTCTCCGAGCAGCGAACGCCGGGTGCGGGCCAGAGTTTCTTTCTCGATCTCGCAAAGCAGGTGAAACATCTCTTGCCCGGCCCGGCGAAGGATGATTCTCTTGCCTACCTGAAACGCAGAAACGAGTTCCTGCGTCTGCATCATTTTTAGCTGCCGCACACCCTCGAGCGACTTCGATTTCATGCGGCATTGTTCGAGCGTCCGGGAGAACTGTGCTTGCAATTCGGTCCGTATGAACTTGAGGACCGCCAGGCGGCCCAGCATATCGATCGACGGATTGCCCTCCGCTTTGGCGCGATTCAAGATCGCCAGGTGTATCGACACCAAAAGAGGCTTCAGGTCCGACGGCCCGGCTTTGCGCAACTTGGTCGTACCTTCGGCGGCGCGAATGAATTTCGACTGCGTCTCAGAAGGAACATCCATCTCGAGCAGCGATTCGACTTCGCCAAAGCGGCGGATGTAACGCGCGATGTGAAAGCTGAGATCCGTGGTAATGCGCGGGCTCAGAAAAACGTCGTAGCGAAGATTGTCGACGCCTAGCTGCAAATTGTTGAACGCGAGCGCGGGGCCGTAGTAGAGAAGGTCAGGCCGGCTCGGCGTTTCAGAGGTGCGCAGGCGGAAGATGGGGAGCTTGGGCATCGTCTCTTGAATGGCAACGCGTATGAACTCAACCGTTGCTCGCAAATTGATGAAAGTGCAACTACTAAGCAGCAGGCTAGCATGTCTCTGGACAGCTCCAAAGTTACGCTAGTGCAGCATTCAAATACTAGCGGTAACGCGTCGTACTATTGCTGGCTGGCGCGACGCGCTCTTTCGAACTCATCGCCTTTCTTCCAATCGACCAACCGTTGCTGGTTCGACGCTTCCCAGCCCAAAGCGAAACCAAAACGCGCCATCGCCGCGTCTGACGTGTAGTCCATGCCGGGATGATATTCGTCGCTCGGCTGGTGATAATGATTCTTGGTGTAATCCTCATCCTGGGCCAGTCCCCAGGCTTCGTCATGTCCTTTAAACTTCATTCCTTCATTAATCGAGAACGAGGGAATGCCGACGCGCGCCAGGCTGAAGTGATCGGAGCGATAATAATGCCCGGCTTCGGGACGCGCATCGGGACGAATCTTGAAGCGGAAGTCCTGCGCCATCGCCTCCACCACAGGATAGAACGTCGTCCGCTCGGCGCCAGAAACCTCGACTTCTTCCGCTGCGCCGAGGGGCTTCACGTCGTCGTAATTCAGATCGAGCGAAATTTTCCCTGCCGGGATCGGTGGATGTTTGCCCAGGTATTCTGAGCCCAACAAGCCCTGCTCTTCCGCCGTCACCGCCGAAAAATAGATGGACCGGCGCGGCTTTTGGGCGGCCTGCGCATATACCCGCGCTATTTCGAGAACAATGCCGCAGCCCGTGGCATTATCCATCGCGCCATTGAAAATATTGTCGCCCTTTATGTCGGGACGAATGCCGAAGTGATCGTAGTGCGCGGTGTAGAAAACACCTTCATTCTTCAGGTCTTTGTCGGAGCCGGGAAGCAGCGCAACCACATTGTTCGATTCGAACGGACGAATCTTACTCACCATGTGCGCCGACAATCGGATTTTCATGGCAACCGGCTTGAAGTCGCGCGACTGCGCATCGGTCATCATTTTGTCGAGGTTCATCCCGGCGTCCGACGCCAGTTTGCGTGCGACATCCAGATGAATCCATGCAGCAGATTTGAGCTTGGGAGTGCCGTCCAGTTTGAGAAAGGACTTCTCGCCCGAGAAGGAGTTGCGCACAACTTCCCAGGGATAACTCGCCATATCTTCGCGATGAATCAGAATGGCGCCGACAGCGCCTTTGCGCGCAGCCTCTTCATACTTGTAGACCCAGCGGCCGTAATAAGTGAGCGCCTTCCCGGTGAAAAATTTGGGATCGTCCGACGGCGGTTCGTTGACCAACATCAGCAAAACCTTGCCTTTGACGTCGACGCCTTTATAGTCGTCCCAGTTGTATTCTGGCGCTTCAATGCCGTATCCAACGTAGACAATTTCGGCATCGATGGTTGATTCGGGTTGCTGGGTCTGATCGTAAGCGACGTATTGTTCGAGCGGTTTTAGATCGACGATCTGGCCATGCTCGGGAACGAACTCGAAGCGCGTGTCGGCGGCGGGGGAGATTCCCACCATGGGCACTTTTTGCAGATAAGAGCCCTTGTCCCCCGCAGGCTTGAGTCCGTAGAGCGCAAATTGGGTGGCAATGTATTCGGCGGCAATATCGCCGCCACGCTGGCCTGTGCCGCGTCCTTCCAGTAAGTCGTGCGAAAGGAAGCGTACTTGCTGCTCGATGTTTTCGGGACGAATGCTCTGCATCGCTGCGATGGCGGCCGGCGGAAGATGCGAGCCAAGACGGGTTTCGGCGCGGGGCTTGGGCGGCGTGTTCTGCCCGACCGCAGCGCTAATTGCGAGCAAAACGGCGCTAAACAGGGTGAGTTTTCGAGTCAGCAAACGGCGCACCTCAAGTCTGGTGGTGAGTGAATGTGTCCCCGATTGTAATGGAAATCGCTCACCGAACGGCGTTACCTGAGGAGTAGCGCGGGCGTGCCGCCCGAAGTATTCGGGCTTCGTCCCTCTGTCGATCTTCTCCCGCGACCGCGGGATCAGTTTTTCGACCCTCAACCAGCGCGAAAGTCGCGGATGTCTTCTCCTGGCTGAAAAATCGGCGGCGGTGCGACTTGGCGCGCGGAAGATAGTTTGCGGTTAATGGCTTCCACTTCTTGTTTCATCCAACCCACGCTGCTGACCTCGATCTTCCCGTCCTGCCCAATCAAAAACAGGCTCGGAACATTGGTCAATCCGTAAGCATTCGAGACCGCATAGCCATTGGGATCGTCGAGCAGCGTACGAAAAGTGACGCCATACTCTTTCAGAAAAGCGGCGGCATCGCGTTCATTATTCTGCGAGATGCCAACAACTGTAATCTTCTTGGCACCATGCGCCTGGTGAATGCGCTGGAGAAAAGGAAAGGTGTACTGACAGGTCGGGCAAGAAACCTTGAAGAACGCGATCAGCACCGGCCCGTGTTCAAGAGCGGCTTGCAATGAGAAGTTGGTACCGTCGCCCACGGCGGGCAAGGAGAAATGGGGAGCTTTCGTTCCGGCGGACAATGCCGTCATATCTTTCGAACCTCCGAAAATGCGATGGAGCCACTTCATGAGCGCCTCACAAATTGAGTGACACCGATTTTAAAGACAATCCACTCCAGCGATAGATCATTTAGATGAGACCGCCAGCCCGCAGGACTTTCCGCGTCAGTCCGGTCAGCGGAATGTGTGGGATGCGATCGACTGCCACCCATTTGGCCTTCGCCACCACTGCAGCACCCGGGAACGCCGCGTCCTTCGCTGGCTGTCCTCGCAACACGTGAACAGTGTAATCGGTAACCGTAATGGAATGGCGAAAGGTGCGCCAGTGCTCTAAAGACGGCGTGGCGCGCGGCGGCTCCAGCGAACTTGGAAGCTCCCACATCCCGGGCATCAGCGACTCTTTTCTAGAACGTTGCACCAAGCGAACCTTGGCTTTCGTGCGCTCCTCGATGCCGGTGCATTGCAAGGCGCACCAGATTTGGCATTTTTTCTGAGGCGATGCTGAATCCCGGCGAGGTAGCTCTCCTTGGGTAACACAATACTTCCGAACCGGACACATGAGGCAGCGTGGCTCGCCAGGGACACAGACGGTTGCGCCCAGTTCCATCATGGCCTGATTGAAGTCTCCGCAGCGTGATGGGGACAACATTGCTTGTGCCCGTTGCCAAATTTGCTCTCTAGCGAGTTCGATCCCCGAGAGGCGTTGCAAGACGCGCTCGACGTTGCCATCGACAACGGCGACGGACTTGGAGAAGGCAATACTCGCGATAGCTGCGGCGGTATAGCGTCCGATACCCGGAAGTTGCAGGAGCAGGTCGGAGCTTTGTGGAAAAACTCCAGCGTGACGTTGCACAATGTCTTTGGCACACTGATGCAACATACGGGCGCGGCGGTAGTAGCCTAGACCGCTCCAGGCGGCGAGCACCGAGTCTTCGGAGGCGTCGGCGAGCGCGTGGATGTCTGGAAAGCGTTGCAGGAAAGTTCGGTAGTGGGCAAGGACAGCCGCCACGCGCGTCTGCTGCAGCATGATTTCGCTGAGCCAGATGCAATACGGATCGCGGGTCTGACGCCACGGAAGATCACGGCGATTTTCGTCGTACCACTCCAGAAGCGAGCTGCGGAAGTTGGCAAGATGTTTCGGGGAATTTGATTTACCGGAAATCGTCCCACTCGCCGGGCGAGAAGCCATGGGCGGCGGCACGCTGCGAACTGAGCTGCGGGCTTCCGTATCGCGCTGCCGGTCCTGCGTTTCTTTCAAAGCGCGCATTTTTATTGGCTGACGCTATGTGCGATCTCGACCCATCCCATTTTCTGCTGCTGCCACACGGTCATCATATGTTCGGGGGTCGAGGGCAGAGGCTGCGAACCGGCGGATCCGGTGACGGTACCGTTTAAGCTGATGGTGTAGGTCACCACGATGGTCGTTCCATTCAATTCCGTCTTCAACTCGCCGAGAGAACAGTCCTTGAGCTGCCAAGAACGGTACTGCGCGATCGCAGCGTCGCGGTCGAGTTCTCCGGTGGGCGTTTCGCTCGAGTAGTTCGAGGCGAGGGCTCGATCGACCTCAACCCAGTTCCCCGCCTGGACATTCTTCCAGAAGACGCGTTCCATCCCTTCGCCGCCGGTGGCTTGCGCCATCGATTTCGCGGGAGACTCTTTGTAGAACGTACATGCAGAAAGAACGATCACGGCCAGCATTAGCAGGCACATCAAACTTCGAGACGGCAAGTCGACTGAGATCCTCGGACGCATGAGCAGGATTGTATCGCGAACCCCGTTGATCGCAATGCCGCAGATCTCAGGTCTGAACCGCCGCAGAGTCGCGTTCTTCGGCTGTGAGTTTGACCGGAGGAGTTGGCCACACCATAATGGTGAAGCCTGGTGAGCGCGAGAAACGCGTGAAGATGAATCCAAACCGGCAGGGTGAGTATGACCGAATTCGACCGCAAGGTGGAAGAGGCTTCCGTGCGCTTCAATCGCTCGGTGGCCAATATTGCCGAGACTCTCGAAAAAGAGACGGCGGAACTGGTGACCTATTTGAACGACGAGGTAGTGCCGGCAGTCCGCACACATTCCTCGAAGGCCTTGAGGACTGCGGCGGGCAAGCTTGCCGAGTTCGCCGACTACCTCGAGACGCACCGCAAGAACTCTTAAATCTGTTTCGCCCCGGATACGCATTCAAGAACGGCGGCACCGATTCGAAATCTGGGTGCGGCCGGCTTTCTCATCGAGTTGCCGGGCCCTTCCTCTTCGCTGTGGTGGCGCTGGGGAGCGCGCTTCTGAGCGGCTGCGGCCACAAAGCGACGCAAGCGCAGGTTCCCCCGCCACCCGCGATTCCCCAAACTGAGATAGCGTCTGCAACGCCATCAAAGCCAACTACCTCAGAAAACGAGAAGATCGAAGTTCCCGCAGGCGCGAAACCGATCTTTGAACAAACCGGATTGGCGAGCTGGTATGGCGCTCCTTATCACAACCGACGCGGCTCCAACGGCGAGGTCTACGACATGAATGCGATGACGGCAGCACATCTCACGCTGCCGCTGGGTTCGATCGTGCGAGTGACAAATTTGAAGACCGAGCATACGGCAATTGTGCGCATCACCGATCGCGGACCTTTCGTCAACGGTCGCATTCTCGACCTTTCGCTCGCGGCAGCAAAGGCACTGGATGTGTACTTACCGGGTACGGCGAAAGTCCGTCTCGAGGTGTTGCAAGCCCCGGCGCCGCTCGAGATCGGAGGCCGATGGGCGGTGCAGATCGGTTCCATCGCGGACAAAAAAGAAGCGGCCGAACTAGCCGACCGCCTGCAGCGGCGCTACCAGACGGCCCAAGTGCTCAAGTTTGAAAGTCCGGCAGGCGGCTGGTGGGTGCGCGTGAGGGTTACGAACGATGACCGCGAGCGCGCCAGCACTCTGGCACGTGAAACCGAAACGCCGGAGGGATCGGTATTTTTGGTGCGGCTCGACTGAAAACTTTTTACGCGTTGCAGAATGTTGCGGTGCTATTGTTCCTATCGAAGTTCGCGAACAATTAGCTCCGGTTGACTTGCCGGATGATCGTAATCCCAGGCGAGAAGGAGATTTTTGTATGGCTGATTGTCTGTTTTGCCGCATTATTCGAGGCGAAGTTCCGTCCAAGAAGGTTTATGAAGATCAGCACACTTTTGCTTTTGAAGACCTAAACCCGCAGGGCCCAACTCACGTTCTGGTGATTCCCAAGAAACACATTACTGGCCTGAAAGAGGCTACCGCGGAGGACGCGGAACTCGTGGGACGCTGCCACCTTGCGGCCGCTCAGATTGCGCGTGAACGGTCGATCGAGGACGGTTATCGCACCGTGCTGAACGTCGGCCCGCGAGCGGGACAATCGGTATTTCATCTCCACGTCCACCTCATCGGCGGGCGCTCGCTGCAATGGCCTCCTGGATAACGATCGCGTCGCGGAACCTGGCCGCATTCCCGCATTTTGCGCTTAATACTCCGCCTGACTGCATCTGGCTTACAATCTCAGGATGGCAAACCTGACGCTGGTTTACGGGCTCCGTCTGCTACCTTCCGACGAAGTCGCGGAGTTAGGCTCGGCGACGATCAAGCTGAAAAACGGGCGGGATGCACATGTCACCATGCACACTCTTGAGGGCACCAAAGACGAGATCGAGAAGCAACTGAAGACGAGTCTGTCGGCCTTTTTCGACATCTATCCAGAGATATAACGCCAGCGCGGGACGATGTGCAGCGGCGCGCGACGTCGTAGAATCGGCGGCGAATCAGGCAACGGGATGAGACTGGTTTCTCTGGAACTCGAGAGCAGGTTGCGCGCCCAAGGGCTGTGGCCGCAGAGCCGAGTCGCACGGGCAGCGCTCTACGTGCTCGCGCTCGATTTACTGCTCTTTGTTTTGCAGGAGCTAACCAAACACGCCAGTCCCACCATGGCCAGCAGCCTTTCTGGCTGGATTGTGTTTCTCAGCCTCGTGGCAATCGTGCTGCTTGCGGTGTCCGCGTACCGCTGGCTGCGCTCGAAACTTCTGTGGCGGCTGCGAAATCGGCTCATCGTCACGTACGTTTTTATTGGCGTGATTCCGGTGGTTCTGCTGGTGATGATCTCGCTGATCACTCTGTACCTCTATGCGGGGCAGTTTGCGAGCTTTGTGGTGACGTCCGATATCGCGACCCATCTGCACAGCATGGAAGCGGCGAATCGAACCATCGCTCATCACCTTTCCACGCATCTTGAGGCGGGCGGGCAGCTGCAGACGGAGATATCGCACACGCGGCCGCTTCGTCCGGAGTGGGCGCGTCGACAAGTCTGCGCCTGGTATGGAAAACAGCCGCGAGCCACCTGTTCGGGTCCGGAAGGAGCGGGGGACTTGGGATCTCCTACTTTTATCAGTGGGGACTTCGGCGAGATCGTGAGCGATCACGGCAAGCTTTACCTGCGAACGGCGAGCGTGGTTAAGACTGGGACCGATTCTTTGCGCGTCATTTTGAGCGAGCCTCTCGACAGACAGTTTGCCGAGACGATTGCGGAAGGACTGGGGCGAATTACCTTCTTTGGCACCGAAAGCTCGAGCGGACAGGCAAGCACTCGTCCGCAAACGACCGAAGCCAAACCACTGCTTGGTGCCGATTACGGGACATTGCATGAGCAACTCTTTTCAGCTGGAGCCAATCCAGCGGCGAGCAACTTCATGGACGTCGAGATTCCCCTGGTGAGGATCCAATTGCCGGTGGTGAATTGGGAATCGGGAACGCGATCGCCTTTGGGAGCACTCGCTCTGGTCGAGACCCGGCCTTCCGTGCTCGCCGCTCGTTTGTTTGCCGATCGCGGAGAATACGCCAAAGGCGTGGAATACATTTTGTGGTCGATCGCAGGAGTGTTCCTGTTGATCGAAATTCTGGCTTTGCTGATTGGCGTTAAGCTCACGCGCAGCATCACCTCGGCCGTGGGACAACTCTACGAGGCAACCGAGCACATCAATCGCGCGGATTTCCGGCATCGCATTTCGGTACAGTCGAGCGATCAACTCGCTACGCTCGCAACTTCGTTCAACTCGATGACCACTTCGATCGAAGATCTGGTGCGCGAGCAGAAAGAAAAGCAGCGCCTGGAAGGCGAACTGGCGATTGCGCAGGAAGTGCAGGCTCAGCTGTATCCCAAAATGATTACGCAGCTCGACACGCTGGAAGTCCACGGTTTCTGTCGTCCCGCGCGCACGGTGAGCGGCGACTACTACGATTTTGTGGCGCTGAATGCCGACAAGCTGATGCTGGCTGTGGGCGACATCAGCGGCAAAGGGATTTCGGCGGCGCTGCTGATGGCGACGATTCACTCGGCCGTGCGCGCCTACAGCATCGAAGACGTTCCGGTTCTGCGCGAGCCTGCGCTAGTCGGTTCGATGGGAGGCTCGGCGCTCATGCTGGCGTCAGAGTCTCGGGGCGCCGATACGTCGCCTGCGACTTTGCTGGCGCTTCTCAATCATCAGCTGTATGAGAGCACTCCCGCGGCAAAGTACGCGACGTTGTTTCTGGCAATCTATGACGGAAGCACGCGGCGGTTGACCTATGCGAATGGCGGTCATCTGCAGCCGATCCTGATTTCGGAGGACGGATCGGCGCAACTGCTGGATTGCGGCGGGACGGTTGTGGGGTTGTTCGATAATTTGAGTTTTCCGGAGGCGACGGTGCAATTGCGGGCGGGCGATCTGCTGGTCACTTATAGCGATGGGGTGACGGAGCCGGAAAACGACTATGACGAATTCGGCGAAGAGCGGCTGATCCAGTTGATCCGCGACAATCGCCATCTGCCGCTGGAGAGGATTACGGAGATTGTTACCTTGGCCGTGCAAGACTGGATCGGCGACAACGAACAGCCGGATGACATCACGCTGGTGCTGGCGCGAGCGCGATAGAAAAAACGTCGCATGGTCTTGTGCAGCCGGGCCAAACCCTTGGCGGAATGATTTATGAGCGCTAGTCGGTGACAGTGAAGGTTAGGGCGGGGCTGTCGCCGCCGCTATTGCAACCCAGGTCTCCGGCGAGGTTGGCGGGGGTGTGGATGACAACCTGGGCGGTGCCGGGAGCCGAGATCTGGGCGGTGGTGATGGTGGCTTGGATCTGCGAGGCGCTGACGACGGTGGTGGGCAAGGCGACTCCGTTCCAGATGAAGAGCGACGAAGAGTAGAAGTTGCCGCCGGTTGCGGTGAGGAGCAAGCCCTGCTGGATCTGAGCGAGGGTTGCGGGGTTCGGCGCGAGAGAGGTCAGAGACGGCTCGGGGCGGGCACTGTCGCAGAAAGGGTTGGAGACTCCGCAACCGGAAAGGAACGTGCTTAGGAGAACGAGAGCAAACAAAGACTTCTGGATTCGGCAGCGGGGCATTCTTCGAGTCTAGGCCTTTAACGATGATTAAGGTGGGATTCGACGGCGGGGAAGGTTACGCGAGTGTTTCCTCAAAGTCTTGGGTTGGAAAGGCGGTCATGGCGGTGAGAGGGATCGCATGATCTGGGTTCCGTGGAAATCATTGGAAACAAGAAGCTCGCAGGTTGTGATTCGAGACACTGTTCCGCTTATTACTACCGCACTATACTCGTTAGCCATGACAAGGAGAAAGCGCATGGTTAAACCAGCCACCTTAGTATCGCTGGTATGCCTGGCCGCGTTTGCGGCGATGAGCATTGGGTGTGGCGGTTCTTCCTCTTCGGGCCAAGGCAGTTGCACGGGTGGTCCATACAACGTGGTGGGGGATTGGACGCTGAACGTTACGGGCGCGGGTGTATCGACGTCTGGGCCGGGGGTGATTGGCTCTTCGGGGGAAGCGGTGTTTTTTCAGACGACGACGTCCCAACCGGCACCGGGAGACACGGTGGCGATGCCGTCCATAACAGGGACGTGCGCTTTTTCGGGAACGGCTACGGCGTATGGGACATCGGCCAGCGGAGGGGGATCGTCGAGCGACACGGTGCAAGGGAACGTGAACTCGGCGACGTCGATCACCGGCAGCATCGCCAATGGCAACAATTTTTCCATCGTGCCGAATGCTCCGTTGAGCGGCGCGGTATCGGCTTTGTCGGGCAGTGAGATTGGGAGCATCGGGGGCTGGGTTGGGCCGGGAAACCTGTGGCAACTCACATTCGTGCCGACGGGAAGCAACGCGAGCATGAGTTTCAGTGGAGCGGACGTGGACGGGTGCGAGGTGAGCGGGACGTTCTCGCAAGAAGGAGGAAACGTTTCAGCGCTGAACGTTTTCGATGTGTCGATCACGTATTCGGGGATGAATTGTCCGGTGGCAGGCACAGTCATGGGGCTTGGGTTCGAGAGCAGTTCAGATTACTTCGGCGTGGCTGGGGGAGCGCAGGGCACGTACCTGTATGCGGTGCCGACGACCAGCGCTACAGTGTTCGAGATATTTCCGGCGAGCCAGTAGGGGGATTCGCTAAATAGCGATCATGATGCGGGAGGGATTGATCCTCCCGCATCGTCGTATCGGTGGAACAACTGCAGAGCTCTCGCTCTCCCACCCAGCAAGCAAAGAGCGCTTGCTGGGACGCCTACCGCTCTGGATGACAAAACTATAGGGAGATGGTCATCCCGAGTAGGGAGGGCGATGCTATCCCGCATTACGCCTTATTCATTACACTTTCTTCCTCACACCTTATTCATTCCCACTTATTCGTTGCAACTTATCGATCAGGCTTTATTGATCACACCAGGCCCTGATCGAGCATGGAGTTGGCGACTTTCTGGAAGCCGGCGATGTTGGCGCCGTTTACCAGGTTGCCGGGCGTGCCGTATTTCTCGGCCGTTTCGTAGCAGTTTTTGTGAATGGCGATCATGATTTTGTGGAGACGATCGTCGACTTCCTCGCGGGTCCAGGAGATGCGCATGCTGTTCTGGGCCATTTCCAGTCCGGAGGTAGCAACGCCGCCGGCATTGGCAGCCTTGGCTGGTCCGTAGAGGACTTTGGCGTCGAGGAACAGGCGCGTGGCTTCCATGGTGCTCGGCATGTTGGCGCCTTCGCTGACGACTTTAACGCCGTTGGCGATGAGATGATGCGCGTCCTTTGCGTTGATCTCATTTTGGGTGGCGCTGGGGAAGGCGCAATCGGCTTTGATCTTCCAGAGCCAATTGTGATCGAGTTTGTGATCGGTGGCGCTGTAGATGGCCTTCTTGAATTTGTCGGCATACTCTCTGATGCGGCCACGACGATTGTTTTTGAGGTCCATGACATAGGCTAATTTCTCGCGGTCGATGCCGTCGGCGTCATAGATGACTCCGTCGGAATCGGAGAGAGTGACGGGCTTGGCGCCCAGATCGAGCAACTTCTCGACGGTGTACTGGGAGACGTTGCCGCTGCCGGAGACGAGACAGACTTTTCCGGCGAGCGTGTCGTTGCGCGTCTTCAGCATTTCTTCGGCGAAATAAACGCAGCCGTATCCGGTGGCTTCGGGACGAATCAGAGAGCCTCCCCAAGCCAGGCCTTTGCCGGTGAGGACGCCGCTGAATTCGTTGCGTAGACGTTTGTATTGGCCGAAGAGGAAACCGATTTCGCGTCCGCCTACGCCGATGTCGCCGGCGGGAACGTCCGTGTCGGGTCCGATATGACGGCAGAGTTCGGTCATAAAGCTCTGGCAGAAGCGCATGACTTCGTTATCGCTCTTTCCTTTGGGATCGAAGTCACTGCCGCCTTTACCTCCGCCCATGGGGAGAGTGGTGAGGGAGTTCTTGAAGACTTGTTCGAACGCCAGGAATTTCAGGATGCCCAGATTGACCGAGGCATGGAAACGCAGTCCACCTTTATAGGGGCCGATGGCGCTGTTCATTTCGATGCGAAAGCCGCGATTGACTTGGACCTTGCCGCGGTCGTCAAACCAGGGAACGCGGAACATGAGGACACGTTCCGGCTCGGTGATCCGTTCGAGGATCTTGGCTTCGTGATATTCAGGATGGCGTTCCAACACGGGCCTCAAGGAATCGAATACTTCGAGGACGGCCTGGTGGAATTCAGGTTCGGCGGGATTCTTGGCTTTGACGAGGTTGAGAATCTGGTTGGTGTAATCCGTCCCATGACTGATCTTGGGCGGTTCCATGACAGTGCTCATAGGCGTGCCTCCGAATTGTGTGAGTTTGTAACGGGTTGTCAAAATACGAATTGTGAAAAGGACGCCGCAGAATTGCGGCTGTAATCATTGAACGCCGGAGGGGAAATCTATGCCGTGATGGGTATCACCCGAATTCGTGACAAATGAGGCTGGGAGGGGTGCGCTCTCGCGGGGAACGATTGAAGGTTGTGGTGGACGGGCGGGGCGTCCGTCGCTGTGCAGAGTTGGGGTACTGGGTTATTGCCGGGTTTATTTCCTTGGTTTATTTCCAGTGGGCGGGCTTGACTACGGTTACTTTGGGAGTAACTTGCTGGCCTTTTTCCATGCCACCGACCATGATCAGGCCGCGACGGGTCACCATCAGGCCGCGATGGTCCATGGTGGGATCGGGAGTGATTTCGTTGATGGTCTCCCAACGAAGGGAGTAGGCGTTGAAGGCGAAGGTCAGGTTTGACGGTTCGGCGGGCTGGCCGTTGTAGCCGATTCCGTTGTAGTTATAAGGATTGTCGGTGCCGCCGGAGAAATAAATTTTGCCATGCTTTTTTTCGAGCGCGCCCGCGCCGGCGGCGATGCGATAACGGGCGGTGCCGGGATGGGGCGGAAGCTTGGTCCACCTGATTTTGGTGACGTCGCCTTTTTTGGAATCGGTAAGGCGGCCCATCCAGCACTCGTCGGAGGTGACGTACTTGGGATTCGAGCCGTTTGGATTCTTGTAAGCTCCGTCGACGTAGACGATAGTGTCGCCGATGATGGCGCCAGCGTGTCCGAAGACGGGGGTGCCGGGAAGGGGAGTGCCTTCCATCCACTTGTCGGTGTCGGTGTCGTAGATTTGAACGTTGCTGACGGCGTCGCCGGTGGTGCTGGACCATCCTCCGATGAGATAGATGTAGCGGTCGCGAAAGACACCGACGACGGCGTCATCGACGGGTACAGGAATATCTTTGCCGCGATAGTAGCGGTTTTCGACCGGGACGAAGACATTGAGGTCGGGCATGGTGTTCTCGCCACCTTGGGCGTCGACGACGTAGCCTCCGAAGATGAAGACCTGGTCGTGGAGCGCGACAGCAGAGGCCGCCAGACGGCCAGCCACGCCGGGGACGGGACGCTTTTCGGTCCAGCGTCCGGAGCCGGGATCGAGTTCATAGGCGCTGGTGGTTATGGCGTCCCAAGTTTTTTTGGGACCGATGCCCATGAAGGAGAAAATTCTGGCGCCGCCTTCATCGTGGGAGATGGCAACGGCGTTGTTGGAGACAGGCGCAGGAAGCGGGTTGAGTTTGGGTTCTTCAGCGGCGTAGAGAGCGGACGCTGCGCATAGGTATAGGAGTGCGGCGAGCAACTTGCGAGAAACGGAATTCATTGCAGAAATAATAGCAGTGAATACGGCGGAGACACGGGAATAGCGGAGGCTAGAACCAAGTGCGTTTGCGATATTCGCGGTATTCGTTGCCGAACTTCGCTTCAAGAACGGCGGCTTCACGACGGGCGCGGATGACCTGCAAAGGGATGAGGATGAGAAAGATCAACAGTAGCTGCGGATGGCCGAGCATGAGACAGATTCCGAGGAAAACAAGCATTCCCGAGACATAGATGGGGTTTCGGATGCGGGAGTAGATTCCGTTGGTCACGAGAGCGGTGGCTTTGGCACGAACGGAAAAGGACTTGCCCAAGGTATAGCGGGCGACGACGACGCCAAACAATCCGACGATGGCGATTGCCAAGCCAATGATGCGCAGAGGTCCGTGGGGAATGTTCGGCCATTGATAAATGGCTCCCAAAGTGATGGAGGCGCCGGCCAACGGCAGCCAGACGCGCGGTATGTTTCCGAGATCCATGCCTGATCGCTCCTTAATGCCGGTCGCCGCTGAGTCTTAGTTGTGCGACAGCTTAGATTATTCGACGAAACAGATTACTCGATAAAGGCTTGCCGCACGGCATGAATGAAGTCGGTGTAGGCGGGCTGCGATCCGGCGGCGCGGAGTTGCAGGGCGATCTGTCCGCGATGGTAAGTCGAGTGGAAGAGGACGTGAGTGAGAATGTCTTCGACGCGGCTGGTCCAAACCTCGCCTTTGGTGTTGCGATACTCGATGTTGTCGTTGAGAGAGCCGGGCGCGAACAGATTGGCGAGGCGGACGAGATAATTTTCGTAGGCGCGGGAGATTTCCTGTTGCAGCTTGAAACAATCGTCGAGCGAAAGGGATGGCCAGACGGGCAGGGTTTGTGGCTGTTGCAGGATGCGCTCGAGCCACAACTTTTCGGCAGAGAGAATGTGAGCCATGCGGCTCAAGGCGCCGGGTGGAAGTGGGGACGTCTTTTCCATCGCGGCGATGCATTGGCGGTTGGCCCAAGAGTCGTAGGTGAACATGCGGACAAAATAATTGGCGTGCATGAGAAGAGCCTCACGGACCTCCCGGGGAAGATGCGAACCGGCAAGGATGGTGCGTTGCGACTGGCTGCGCAAAGACGGTACGATGACAGTCAATACGATGATAAAGCATGCGGTGACCGGGCGGGGCGAACGGGTGGTGCTTCTTGGTTGCTGGATGTTAGTTGCGTTCGCTGTGCTGGGGGTGTCGGACCGAGCGCAGGCGCAAAATCAAACACAGGCGCAGGCGCGCGAACAGTTATTGAAAGAGATTAACGCCGGGCAGTTGCGAGACGCGGTTTTGCTGGGGCAGCAGTCGGTGTCGCGATGGCCGCGGGATGCCCAGTTTCGGCACTATCTAGGCGTCGCGTATTTCAAGAGCGGCGAACTCAAACAGGCGGAGGAGCAGATCGGGCGAGCGCGCGAATTGAATCCGAAAGATTATTCGACACGCTACGATCTTGGCCTGGTGTATTTGAGCCAGATGGATTATGCGGCGGCGGCTGAGGAGTTGGATGCCGCCATCAAGATCGATTCTTCGGATGCGCTGGCGCACGTGCTGCTGGGCCGGGCGTATCTGAATTCGAATCGCAGCCTACAGGCGATTGACGAGTTCAAGACTGCTTTGAAACTCGATCCCGCGATTAAGCTGGGGCACTATCATCTGGGCTTCGCTTACTTCAGCCTGGGGCGCAATGACGAGGCGATCAGTGAATATATGGAGGAGTTGCGGCGCTCGGGCGAGAATGCGGTGGTGCTTTATGCGCTGGGTCACTCGCTGGTGGGCAGTGGGAAATACGAGGCAGCGGTGACGTATCTGCAACGCGACGCGGAGCTCGATGCGGGCAATGCGGACGTCTGGTACGACTTGGGCAAGGCACTGGCGCTGGCGGGGCAATCGTCCAAGGCGGAGCCGGCTTTGCGAAGGGCGGCGGAGTTGAATCCGAAGGATCCAAGCCCGCACTATCAGCTGTCGCGCGTGTTGGAAAAACTTGGCAAGAGTGAGGAAGCCAAGAGTGAGCGCGAAGTCTTCATGGATCTCAAGAAGGGGCAGCCAGCCGCGGCGGGAATGGCCACGGGGCGCGACCAGTGATGGGGGCGCGCTGGAGTGGGATGCGTCGGAGAATTCGGATAAGGAAACAGAGAATCGCGACCGCGGGCCTTGTCGCAGTTGCAGTCGCAGCTGCGATTTTTGGTAGCGGGATGAATTTGGGGGTGGCGCAGACGAGTGCGTCGCCGACGAGCGGGCACTCCAGTGGGGCGGCGGCTTCCAGACAGGAACTGACGGGCAAGCGCGAATTGGCCGCGAAGGGGGTGCCGAGTGCGCCTCTGTTCGTGGACGTTACGCGGGCGGCGGGAATTGACTTTCGGCTCACTTGCGGAAGTCAGGAGAAGCGGTACATCGTCGAGACGCAGTGCGGAGGCGCGGCGGCGTTCGATTACGACAACGATGGATGGATGGACATCCTGCTTGTGGACGGATCGACGATTGCGGATTACAAGGCGGGAAAATGCCATCCGCCACGGCTTTATCACAATAATCATGATGGAACGTTCAGCGATGTTTCGGCGAAAGCCGGGCTGAATTTTTGCGGATGGGGATATGGCGTCGCGATCGGCGACTTCGATAACGACGGATGGGCGGACATTTACATTACGGGATTTCACGGCTCGGCGCTTTACCGAAACAATCACGACGGCACTTTTAGCGACGTAACGGCGAAGGCGGGAGTGGCCAATGCGGAGCGCTGGGGAACGAGTGCGGCTTTCGGCGACTATGACAACGACGGAAACCTAGATTTGTACGTGGCGAATTACGTCGATGTGGATATGAACCATTTGCCGGAATTCGGCAACGGGGTTTTCTGCCAGTATCGAGGCATCCCGGTGAATTGCGGGCCGCGGGGATTAAAGGGGGCGCGGGACCGGCTGTATCACAACAATGGGGACGGAACGTTTACGGATGTCACGGAGAAGCTTGGGATCGACAAGGACAGTTATTACGGGCTGGGCGTGCTGTGGCTCGATTACGACAAAGATGGATGCCTTGACCTATACGTCGTCAACGATTCGTCTCCCAGTTTGCTTTACCACAACAACTGCCACGGCGGATTTACGGAGGTCGGCGCGGAAGCGGGGGTTGCGTACAGCTCGGATGGACGGGAACAGGCGGGGATGGGTACGGACTCAGAGGACTACGACGGTGATGGATGGCCGGACATTGTAAAGACGAATTTTTCGGATGACGATAATAATCTCTACCATAACGATCACGGCAGCGAGTTCACCGACGTTGCCGGGCCTGCCGGTATTGGAGCGATCAGCAATCCTTATTTAGGGTTTGGCGCGAAGTTTCTGGACTACGACAACGACGGATGGCCGGACATCTTTATTGCGAACGGCCATGTCGATCCGCAGGTGGAGGGGCAATCGTTCGGAGTGGGCTATGCCGAGAGGCCGTTTCTGTTTCACAACTTGTTGGCAGACAAGCCCGGGGCTGACAGAGCAACGTGGGGGAAGTTTGAAGAAGTGGGGCAGAAGACGGGGGGTGCGCTGGCCAAGAAATATGTGGGCCGCGCCGCATTGACGGCCGACTTCTGGAATCGCGGGCGGCAGGATCTGCTCATGACGAACCTGGATGAGTCGCCGGTTCTGCTGCGCAATGAGGTTCCGGCGACGGGGCATTGGCTGGAGATTAAGACAATTGGTAGCAAGTCGAACCGCGATGGCTATGGGGCGAAGATCGAGGTGACGACCCAAGGGGTGACGCGCTACGCCGAAGTGCGGGCGGGCAGCAGTTTTGAAAGCTCGAGCGATCCGCGGACGCATTTCGGTTTGGGAGCGGCTACCAGAGTCGACGGAGTCGTGGTGCGCTGGCCGAGCGGACAAGTCGACAAGGTGGGAGGGACTGGGGCGGACCAAGTCGTGACGATTCGAGAGGGACGCGGAATCTCGGAGAAGTGATCGGCAAAGTGGGCGATTGGGACGGACCTCCTTCGCAGCTTACGCGGCGCTGAAGCGCCGCTCTTCCACCGCTGCGCATGCATTCGTGGGTTTTTCAGCTGCGCGCTAGGTCGCAAATTAGTTGATTCTTCCACCCGCCAATAAATTCCAAATTTAGTATTTTAGCGAGTTTTAATCTCCCGTTAGCCATAGACACCACTTCAACAGGAACTGTAAGTGATTGCAATGGAGGGTGGTTGTGTTTGGCTGGTGAAGTGCCACTCTAGCTCAAAAGCACTATTTGTTCACAAGGTGCGGTGCGAGCCAAGTCGTCTCTCACCCAAGGTTCAATCAACGGAATCAGCAAGATCGGATTGACAAAACACGGTTTGAGGCGCAGAATTTTGCGCACTCCGACGCCGAATTATTCGGGCGACAGGCTCCAGAGAGCGATTTCGAAGTTGGATTGTAAGCTCGCCGATCGGCAATTTGGGGTTAGCAAGCAAGGTTCGCAGCAAGATTTCGATGGGCTCGTGCATTCACAAAACAAGCATGACCAAGTTTCCAGGGGGTAGGTAAATGAGAAGACTGCAGTTTTGCCTCGTAGTGTTCGCCGTGCTGGCTCTGACCGTAAGCGCAATCGCGCAGGTACAGAATGGCCAGTTTACCGGAACCGTGACCGATCCAACCGGTGCCGCCATAGCCAACGCCAAGGTGACGGTCACCAATACGGCGACCGCCTTACATTTGACCGCGACGACGAATTCAAGCGGCAACTACACTGTGAAAGAAGTGCCGCCTGGGACCTACAAGATCGTCGTCGAGGCATCGGGATTCAAAACGAATGAAGCCAATGACGTGACGGCGAACGCGGGCACGATCTCGCACGTCGACGCGAGACTTCAGATCGGTAAGGCCTCGGAAGTCGTCGAGGTCACGGGTGCAGCTTCCGACGTGAACGTTGAGGATTCAAAGCTGGCGACGACCGTGAGTTCGACGCAGATCAACAACCTGCCGCTCAATGGCCGCAACGTGTTCGATCTGATGCAGTTGACGTCGGGCGCGGTAAACGTCACGGGCGTTGACTTCGAGAACGGCCACGACACGGTTGTCAACGGATTGCGTGAGGATTTCAACGGATTTCTGGTTAACGGCGTTTCGAACAAGGATTTGAGCGGCGGTCCGATCAACACTCCGATTCAGGACTCCGTCGAAGAGTTTCAGCAGTTGACGTTGAACATGTCGGCGCAGTATGGCAACAGCGCGGGCAGCACTGTCAACCTGGTGACTAAAGCGGGTACCAACGCTTGGCATGGCAGCGGTTGGGAATACATCCGCAACAACGATCTCGATGCTAACTACTACTTTCTGAACCAGTCAGGCACGCCGCAGTCGCCGCTACACTTCAATCAATTCGGCGTCACGCTCGGCGGTCCGATCATCAAGGACAAACTATTCTTCTTCCTGGCTCTGCAGGGAGACCGGTTCAAGACGCAAGGCACCCCGATCACTATCCAGCAAGAATCGGCGGCTTGGCGGCAGGCTGTGATCCAGGCCAACACGAATTCGGGCCTCAACTCGACGGCGGCGTTGCTGTACAGCGACTTCGCGCCTTCGAACCCTGGCACGCCTACTGGTCTGACGGCCGACACTTATTTCCCGATCAATCCAATAAGCAACACTCCCGACTACAACACTGCGTTATGCATTTCGAACCCAGCCTACACGCCACTTCAACATGCAAAACTGGCAAGTATTTTTGGGGTAACAGCTGGGGACTTGGCTAACATGGCCCTGGATTCCTGCGCAACGCAACCGAGCATTCAGCCAGGGACGCTGAATCGTTCCGCTTCAATCCAGGAAAACAGCGTCGCGACGTTTAATACGCAGACATCGACGCTGGGCAACCTGTTCAACGGCAACGAAGGTTCGCTCCGACTCGATTACAACTACAACACGAACAACCGCTTCTATGTCAACTTCAACTACGACCGCAATACCGATTCGTACGGACCTTGCAACGCGGCTTGCACACGCGGCTTCAGCAACCCGTTCCGGGGCCTGTTTCCGCAGGGATCTTTGAGCTTCGTCCATACGTTCAGTGCCACCGTTCTGAACGAGTTCCGCGCAGGCTATACAGACGACAACACACTGATCACGGTGAAAGACGGCGGGGTGCCGGCGATCGGCTTTGGGAATGGAATGGCTGGTTTCGGATCCTATAACGGGTATCCGCAGGCTTTCAAAGACAACATTTACAGTTACTCTGACATGGTTTCCATCGGTCACGGAAATCACAACATGAAGGCAGGCGTCGACTTCCGGCGCAACATCGAGAACAGCGAATTCAACGTTGGGCGTCCTTCGTACTACTTCTACGATCAGGTCGCGTTCGCCGCTGATGCTCCGTACCTGCAGGCCAACGGCGTCGATCCCGGAATCTGCAGCGCGCCCTGTCCCGCCACTTCCTACAACCCGGCGCCCACTGCCGTATTGAGCGACAACCTGCGACACTTCCGCAATATCGAATTTGGCGCATATTTCCAGGACGACTGGAAGGTCAACAAACGACTGACCTTGAACCTGGGCCTGCGCTATGACCTGTTCCAGCGCCACCACGAGGAAGGAAACGTAGCCACCACCTTCATTCTCGGGCCCAGCACAGCGAACGCTAATATTCTCGGGCCGGCGAATGGCTTGCCGAACCGTGTTTTTGACGCCAATGCTCCGGCTGGCACACCGGGATGTACCACTCCAGAGCAAATAGCACTCGCCCCGTTGGCCGGAATTTGCGGCCCCGGAGGTTTTGCTCCCTCGGCAAGCTTGGGCACGGGCGATCACAACAACTTTGGACCACGCGTGGGATTTGCCTGGGATGTATTCGGCGACGGCAAGACTTCACTTCGCGGCGGGTTCGGCGTGGCCTACGAAGGCACACTCTACAATCCGCTATCGAACTCGCGCTGGAACCTGCCGTACTATTCGTTTGACGAAGCCATTGGCGGCGTAGGAGTGCAGGGGGCAGATGTGGTTTACGGGCCCAGCACTTGCGTAGCTGGCGGTGTTTGCTCCCAGCTCTCGAGCGTTCCGGTGACGTTCACCGGTTGCGGTTCGAACCCTGGCAACCAAGGACCCTGCAGCCAAGCGCAAAACCACGGCAACATTGTCGGATGGGATCCCGGCAACCCCAACGTTGCGAACCTGACCGGCGTTGTGCTACCCGGTCTGCGCGACCCTTACGTCTACAACTTCTACTTCGACGTCCAGCGCGAGATCATGCCGAAGACGGTGATCGATGTGAAGTATGTAGGGACGGCAGGTCACAAGCTGTTCCGCTCAGAGGATATCAATCGTCAGCCGGGGACTTACCTGCCAGCGCCCACCCCGACAAGTCCGGAACTCGCGCAAGTGGTGGACAACTTCGGCCGAACCTTAACAGGCCTCGGCGGACGGCTAAATCCGAACTATCTGAAGTTGCGCACATGGGAAAACTCGGTCAACTCGAACTACAATTCGCTACAGTTTTCGCTGAAACGGCAGATGACTCACGGGCTGCTGTTCAACGCGGACTATACCTACAGCCACTCGATTGACAATGGCTCGACCTGGCACAGCGGCGCGACGACGGCCAACGGCGCGGCGGCTGGTGAAGGCTACACCTCGGACCAGACGCTTCCGGGACTGGATCGCGGCGACTCGATCTACGATATCCGTCATCGCCTGGTGCTCAACTATGTCTGGCAGTTGCCCGGACAGAGTTTGCAAGGGCCGATGGGTCTGGTGGCGGGCGGCTGGAGCCTGAACGGCATCTGGTCGTTTCAAACGGGAGCGCACTGGGAGCCTTATACCTCGCAGCAGCCAAACCTGGTCGAAACGAGCTCGATCACCAATCCCGCGGGGACGATTCCCTGCACAACGACCGACGTTAATAGCGGCAACTGCACCAACCTCGGCGGCGACTTCAACCTGGATGGAGGCACCAACGATCGTCCGAGCACTTCAGTTTCGAGGGTTGGCGGTGTGAGCCGCAGCGCCTGGGAAAATGGCTGGGGTTCGACGCAGACCGGTCCGAACCAGTACACCACCACGTCGCCTGGAATCACCTTCTCGGCGCCGTGCCTGGCATGCTCGTCGAACTTGGGACGTAACTCATTTGTCGGTCCCGGAAACTGGGCCGCCGACATGACGCTGTCCAAGACGTTCAAGATCACGGAACGGGTCAACATGAAGTTTGACGCCAACGGGTTCAACGTCTTCAACCGCGCTAACTTCCTGCTGGCGACTGCCGGCGGAGGAGCGCACAACAAGTACTATGATTCCAACTTCGGGCAGGCTGCCGGAACTTTGAATCCTCGCGAACTGCAATTCGGCTTGAAGTTCACTTTCTAGTTCGATTGCTGTCGGGCTCCAGAGGGCTTGTTCCTGTTGTTGGGAACAGGCCCTTTTTCGTTCCCTCCGAATTGTGCGACGAGGCGTAGCCATGGAAAATTGTTCACGCATTCTATGGTGGTCCGCTTTGGCGGTTTTACTCGCCTCGACGTACGGTTTTGCTCAGCAGAATCAAATTGGAAGAATTATCGGCGCCGCCCGCGTACTTAAGGGCGACTTCCCTCCCCACCCCGTTCTCGTCACGCTCGAGATGCGAGGAGCTCCCATCGCCAGTACCTACACTGACGACCGGGGCAGCTACGGCTTTTACAATCTTCTTGCCAATCAGTACAAAGTCACGGTCGACGATGAGGCCTATGAAGCTGTCAGCCAAACAACGGATTTGAATCCTGAGTTTTCGACCACCAACATCGTGCAGATCACGCTCATTCCGCGGGCCGATGCCAAGAAAGACCTGCTGCCGGGACGAGTGGAGGGGAGTAATCCTTATTTGATTGATCCGGCGGAGTACTACCGGCAGTTTCCGAAGAAGACGCTGAAGGAATTTGACAAAGGCACGGAGGCGGATCACAAGGGGAAGACGGAGGAGGCGATCGAGCATTACGAGAAGGCGCTGAGGATTTCGCCGAGTTTTTATCCGGCGCATAACAATTTGGGATCGATTTACATGGCGCGGCAGAAATATGATTTGGCGCAAGCTGAGTTTGAGGCGGCGCTGAAGGCGAATCAGAATGACGTGGAGGCGTACTTCAATCTGGCCAATGTATTCGTTATCACGCAACGCTATGCGGCGGCGGAGCGGGAGATCGAGGATGGATTGCAGCGACGCCCGGATTCTGCATTTGGGCATTTTCTTGGGGGGTTGCTGTACTGTCGCACCAACCGTCCGGAACTGGCGGAGAAGAGCCTGCAGAGCGCGTTGCAACTGGATGCGAAGATGTCGCAGGCGTATCTGCAACTGGTGAATCTGTACCTGCAGCAGAAGCGAACGCCGGAGGCGATTGCGGAGCTTGAGAGCTATCTGAAGAATTTTCCGGACACGCCGTTTTCTCCCAAGGTGCGTGAGACTTTGAAGAGGCTGCAGGGAAAGGCGAGCGTGGCGGCGGGTCCGCAGTAATCTTTGGTCATTGGAGGATTCGTCTGAAGTTGGTTGGACAGGCGAGGAAGCAGGCCGCTCCACCGGCCTATTCCGGCGCGATGATAGACTTTGCTCATCCCATGTTTCTGACTCGCTCCCTGCTCTGTTTTTTTGCTTTGCTCGCAAGTGCGTTGGGCGCTGGAGCGGCTACGCCCGCACCGCCGGTGTCTGAGACGCACCCTCCGAATGTCATTCTGATCACGCTGGATACGACGCGCGCGGACCGCATGGGTTTTCTCGGGTCGAAGCGTGGGTTGACGCCGCATCTGGATGCGCTGGCGCGCGAGTCGGTTGTTTTCACACATGCCTACTCGCAGGTTCCGCTTACGACCGCGTCGCACGCGACGATTCTGACGGGGACGTATCCGCAGTTTCACCAGGTCAATGATTTCGGAGTGCCACTGGCGGAGGACTTGCCTTACGCTCCCTACATTTTTCGGGGCAACGGATATTACACGGCGGCTTTTGTGGGCTCGCTGGTGCTCGATCCTGAAACGCGTTCGGCGCCAGGGTTTGAGCGGGGATTTGACACGTACGATGCGGGGTTTCATCGGAGGCGGCAGGATGAGGACCGGTATCACTCCATTGAGCGCCGTGGCGACGAGGTGGTGGCGCACGCGCTGCCGTGGCTGAACGCGCACAAAAAGGGACCATTTTTCATGTGGGTGCATCTGTACGACGCGCACGATCCATATGATGCTCCTGAACCGTACAAGACGAAGTATGCTGCGGAGCCCTACGACGGAGAGATCGCGTATGTCGATTCGGCGGTGGGGAAATTGCTGGATCAGTTGCGTACGCTCGGGATCTATGACGGCTCGCTGATTGCGGTGATGGCGGATCATGGCGAAGCTCTCGGGCAACACGGAGAAACCACGCACGGAATTTTTCTTTACGACGAGACGATCCACGTGCCGCTGCTGTTTAAGCTGCCCCGGGAGCAATCGGCTGGAAGCCGGGTGGAGACTCGCGCGGGTCTGGTGGATGTGCTGCCGACGATTCTGCAGAGTGTGGGAATCGACATTCCGGCGCAAGTGCAGGGGAAGTCGCTATTGTCGCTGTTGCCAACGACGGGTGCGAAGGCGGCGGCGGGGGCGCAAGACCGGCCGGCTTATTCGGAGAGCGACTATCCGCACCGGACATTTGGATGGAGTTCGCTGCGGTCGTGGCGCACGGGAAAGTATCTGCTGGTTGAGGCTCCGACGAAAGAGCTTTACGACCAAACTGCCGATCCGAATGCGGAGCACAATCTCGCTGGGAGTTCTACGGCCGTGACCGCTACGCTGGATGGGCAGTTGGAGGCATTCCGGCAGAAGACGAGCACTACGAAGGAAGCGCCGAAGGTGGCTGCCGATCCCGGATTACAGGAACGATTGAATGCATTGGGATATGTGGCCACGGACAGCAGTTCGGCGAGCATGCCGGGCATCAAAGAGACGGGCGCCGATCCGAAGCAAAAAGTTGATGTCGTGAACCTACTTCATCGCGCGGAGATGGCGCGAGAGGATAATCGCTTCGCGGAAGCAGTGCCTTTACTGGAGCAGGTGATCGCGCTGGAACCGAACTTGTCGATCACATATCTGCAGCTAGGGACATCGTTAACGGCGCTGAAGGAGTACGACAAAGCGGTGCCGATTTTGAGGAAAGCTGTGGAGATGCGGCCGGATCTCACTGTGCCGCGGTATCAGCTGGGATCGGCGTTGTTTGAGACTGGAGACTTCGCGGGAGCGGCTACGCAGTTTGAGACGGCGGTGGCTCGCTCTCCTAACTGGCCGGAGGCGTACTTGTCGCTTGCCACGGCGTATGCGCGAGAAGACCGGCTGAACGACGCGATTCCGGAATATGCGAAGGTCATCGAGCTTCGGCCGAACCACTACAGCGCGCATCTGCTGCTGGGCCGAGCGCAGGAACTGACAGGGAAACCGGAGGATGCGGTACCGAATCTGTTGAGGGCTGTCGAACTAATGCCGAAGTCGCCGGAGCCCCACAGGTTTCTCGCGGACGCGTATGCGCTACTCGGGCAGAAGGCGGATGAGGAGCGGGAAAGGGCGGCGGCACAGCGGTTGAGAGCGGCGGGCGGCAAGTAGGATTGGGCTGCGAAGTAGCTCTGCTGCGCATAGGGTGAACGAGCGAGTCGCTCGTCCCCACACAGTTGGCTCACCCACGATTGCAAAAACAATCGAATTCAAGCATGCGGTTAGTGCTGGGGTACGTACTTGCAGAAGGCTGCTTCGAGGCTACAGGCGGTAGCGTACTCCTCCTGCGCGACTTTGTTGTGATGCAAAAGTTGATGGGCGAAGGCGAGATTCAGGTGAGCCTCGGCCAATTTCGGATCCATGGCGATCGCACGCTGAAATTCCGGGATCGCTTTTGCGGTGCGATTCGTGCGGTTGTAGCAGATGCCGAGAAAATTGTGAAGGCGAGCGTCTTCCAGTCCAAGCTCGATTGACTTCGCGAGGTGAGGCGCGGCGGCGGCAAAATCCTTCTGCTGAAACAGCAACATTCCCAACTCGCGCTGGCCGGCGGAAAAATTCGGCTGGATGGCAACCGTCTTTTCATAATCGGATCGGGCTGCTTTTTGATCGATCGCGGTATCGAGCAACCCTTCCTGATACCATGCCTGATAATTCTGGGGATTGCTCTTTAGAGCTTTGTCGAGCCAGCTTTTGGCCTCGTCCCCACGTGCGAGAGCTGCGAGTGCACGAGCGAGGCCGGTCATTGCGTTGTCAAAATTCGGATTCAACGCGAGGCAGCGCTCTAGGTTTGTGGCGGCCTTCTGCCAATCCTGTTGGCGTAGCGCTGATTCTCCCAGGAGAAACGGGATGATGTAGATCTGCGGATCGCGCTGCTGGATTTCGGTGAGCAAGGCTTCTGCGCGATCATCCTGCTTCAACTGGAACGCGTCTTCCGCTTTCAGGATGGAATTGAATTCCCAGAGCTTGTCTTTCGGATCGGCGAGGCCCTGCTTGAGCGATTCGGGGGAAACGGCGGCGCGAAATCCGAAATAGCCGAGGGCGCGGAGTTTGGCTTGCGCATCAGGACTGAGATTGGCTGCGGCCGCATCCTGCGCCAGGAAGGGATTGTGTGCCAAAAGCGCCTGAAGTTTCGCCTGGAGCACAGCGACGGTGGCGGGTTGTTGAGGGAGAATGTTATGCGTCTCTGCGGGATCGGCTTCGAGATCGTACAACTCGGGCTTGGGCGCCTCGATGAAGTGGAAGCGGGAAGTTTCAAGGGCGTGCAACGGGCTCCATCCAAAAGAGCTGAAGGGGTAAAAGGTCTCGCTGTAGGCAGGGTCTCTCGGAGTCAGGCTGGTTTCAGATTTTTGTAAGGCGGCAGTAAAAAGAGCGGGAGACTGAAACTGTGCGTGAATTGCATCGGACGAATTCTTCAGTCCGGCCAGGTCTAACAGCGTGGGAGCGACTGCTGCTGTTTCTACGGGCTCGCGGCGACGGCCGGACGAAATCCCGCTTTCCGCGGGCGGTTTCACGATGAGGGGGACGTGAACAGTTGCGTTATAAATAAAGAAACCGTGCTCATCTTCGCCGTGTTCTCCGAGCGACTCGCCGTGATCGCTAAGAGCGACGATCAGTGAGGAATCATACATATGGTTCTGCTTGAGCCATGAGATCAGGTTTCCCAGTTCGTGATCGGCGTAGGCGATCTCGCCATCGTAGAGATGGGAGCGATACTGGGTGCGATAGGGCTCGGGGGGGTCGTAGGGGCTGTGGGGATCATAAAGATGCAGCCAGAAAAAGAACGGGTGCTGGCGATTTTTCTTGAGCCACGCGATGGCGCGGGCAACGCTATCCGCAGCGCGGCGGTCGACCAGTCCTGATTCTTTCGTCTCGAAAGTCTGGGCTGAAAAAGCATCGTCGTAGAAGTCGAAACCTCGCGCGAGTCCCCATGTGCGGTCGAGGACAAAGGCGCTCACGACTGCGCCGGTGGAATATCCAGCCTGCTTGAAGGTTTGCGCAACCGAACGAAAACGGGGAGCGAGGGGCTGGCCGGAAAAATCCTGCACGCCGTTCTGGAAAGGATAGGTACCGGTGAGGATCACAGCGTGCGAAGGCCATGTAAGGGGAACTTGCGAGATGGCATGCTCAAATACAACGCCGTCATGGGCCAGCGTGTCGAGGGCCGGAGTCTTCACCATCTCGGCACCGTAGCATCCGACGTGATCGGCGCGAAGGGTATCGATGGTGATCAGGATGACGTTGTGCCTTGCATGGATGGCGGCAGCGGACTTCGCTGCGATTGGACGATAGGGGGTGGGCGTGCGGCCTGGGGATTGGGCGGGCGAAACATTCTGTCCGAAGGAGCAAGCTGCTAGAAGAATGACGACTAACGCCAGATCGTGAGCAAGGAGAGATCCTGCGCGAGCTCGGATCATGCGACTATTGCGGCGCCAGTTGCTGCGCGCGTCGCGTCTCCTCGTCTGCTTCGGCGGAAAGCCCTTTCCTGGTGAGAGCCTTAGCGAGCGACTCGTGCATGGCCGGTTCCTGGGGCGCCAATTCCACGGCATGGCGCAACTCCGCAATGGCCTCGTCGGTTTCGCCCTGATAGAGCAGCGTTTCGCCCAAGGCACGATGACTGCGCGCCAAATCTGGATAGATTGCGATTGATTGCCGAAAGGCGTCGGCCGCGGGCGCTAACTGCTGCTTTTGGATAAATGCCACGCCTAAATTGTAAGCGGCCTCGAAGTTCGTGGGATCGAGTTGCAGAGTTCGTTGCAGCGTTGCGATTGCAGCATCCATGTGGCCAGCGTGCGCCTGCGCCATTCCGAGATTGAAAAAGGCGAGCGCATAATCAGGGCTGAGTTGGACGGTTTTCGCAAGTTCATCGGCGGCTTCGGTGAACTTCTGGAGGCGGTAATAATCTAAACCTTGCAGATAGTGAGCGGGAACGGAGTTTGGCTCGGTCTTCACTACATTGGTTAGTTTATCGATGGACTCCTGATAACGGCCGTGCTGGCTGTCGGCGATGGCATCGGAGATCAACTCGTAGGTTGCAATGCGATCTTTGGGATCGGGCAGACTGTCAGATTTAGTGGTTGTGCCGCCGCCGGAGAATCCAGCATAACCGAGGGCTTTGAGGCGTTCCATCAGGGCGGGATCGAGGCCGGTTTTTTCGGCCATCTCTTTTCCGGCGCTGTAATCGCGGATGAGAGATTTTAGCTGGGCGCGCATCTCATCGGCGACTGCGGTCTTTTCGGAAAAGAGGTTGTGCAACTCGCCGGGATCCTTTGTCAGATCGTAGAGCTCGGGTCGCGGCGCTTCGATGAAGTGATATTTTGCATTCTCGGATGCGCGCAATTCGCTCCAATCAAAATGGATGCGAGGTAGAAAGGTTTCTCCGTAAAGAGTGCGATTGGTTGGGAGATCAGTGGCTGCGGGAACGCCGCGAATTTCGGAGAGCAGGCTGTGGCCTTGCACCTGGGACGGAGTTGGCAATCCGGCAGCACTTAGAACGGTGGGCATTAGATCGACGAGCGAGACTGGTTCGGCGACAGTGCGAGCGGCCAAAGCTTCCGGCAGATGAATAATAAGCGGCACGTGCATGGTTGCGTTATAGATGAAAAAGCCGTGAGTTTTTTCGCCGTGTTCTCCGAGGCTTTCGCCATGATCGCCGCAGAGCACGATGATGGTGTTCTGGTAGATTCCTTTTTCTTTCAGGAAGCGCAAGACGCGGCCGAGTTGCTCGTCGGCAAAGGCGATCTCGCCATCATAGGGATGGGCAGCGTATTCGGTCGCATAGGGCTCGGGCGGATGATAGGGAAAATGAGGATCGTAGAGATGCATCCAGAGAAAAAACTTGTGGCGCGAATTCTTGGCCAGCCAATCAAGAGCGACGTCGGCGACAACGTTTCCGGGACGTTCCATCTCGTCGAGGTTGGCTTCGTCGAGACGGCTGAATTCGAAATGGTCGTAATAGAAGTCGAATCCCTGATTCAGTCCAAAGCGTGAATCCAAAACGGCTGCGGCGATCACGGCACCGGTCTGATAGCCGGATTGCTTCAGGACAGAGGCGAGAGTGGGCTGAAGTGGACTCAGCTTGTTGCCGCTGAAATCATGCATGCCGCTCAGCATAGGATAGGTTCCGGTCATCATCGAGCTGTGCGACGGCAGTGTTACGGGGACGACGGCGTAAGCGCGTGCAAAACGGGAGCCATCGGCGGCGAGACTGTCGATGTTGGGAGTTTTGACTTGCTTGTATCCGTAGCAGCCGACGTGGTCGGCGCGGAGAGTATCGATGGTGACGAAAAGCACGTTTGGGGCTTCTTTGGGCGGTGCTTGCGCAGAGGCGAGCGGCGCCGCGAAGGCCGCGAGAATGAAGGCGCAATTGCGGAAGTAGCGAGGAAACAAGGGCTGCATTGGTGAGTTCAGTTTATCGCATGTTGTCGAGTGGACAGGGCGAATCGGCCGGGGTGGAGGCTGGGCTACAGGGTCCATTGCCCTGGGAGATTGTGATAGGCTGAGCGCGTATGCGACGACCCGCTCTTATCTGTGGAGTCATGCGGTCTTTTGGAATTGCGCTTGGTCTTACGCTGATCGCGTTTACGCCGAACCTGCTGCTGCAAAGTACGGCAAGGGCGCAGACTTCGGCGGCAAAAAACCCGCCTGACGTCTATCTTGTCACGATCGATACTCTGCGCGCGGATCATGTCGGATGTTATGGGTACAGGAGTGTGGAGACGCCGGCGCTGGATGCGCTGGCGGCCGACGGCATACGCTTCACAAATGCTTATACGCATAGTCCGATCACGAACACGTCGCACATCACGATTCTTACGGGGCTTTTACCGAGCGTGCACGGCGTAACCGACTTCGGCATTCCGCTCTCGCCGCAGCACGTGACGGCGGCGGAATTGCTGAAGAAACAGGGATACCAGACAGCGGCTTTTATTGGAGCTGTGATTCTCGATAGCAATTCGCTGGCACCGGGTCTCGATCGCGGCTTTGATTTCTACGATAATTTTCCAAAGACCGACAGTAAAGACGCGGGGGGTAAGAACACAGAGCGCTTTGGACGCGTCGAGCGGCGCGGGATGGAAGTTGTTGACCATGCCGAGGCCTGGTTTGACAAGCATCGCAATGGGCCGCACTTTGTGTGGGTACATATGTACGATCCGCACGATCCTTATGAGCCGCCGCCGCCGTTTTCGGAGAAATACAAAGATCATCTTTACGACGGCGAAATCGCCTATGCTGACTCGGCGCTGGCGCGCTGGATTGCGTATTTGAAGAAGGCGGGAGCCTATGACAACGCCATCATTATTGTTACGGGCGATCACGGCGAAGGCCTGGGTGAACATGGAGAAGATACGCATGGGCTGTTTCTCTACGATTCAACGCTGCACATTCCTCTGATTGTGAAAACGCCGGCCGCTGCGCATCGAGGCACCGTGGTTGAAGCGCAGGTGCGGACGACCGATATTCTCCCGACGATTCTTTCCGCGACCGGCATTGCGGCCCCGGCGGAACTGAACGGCGAATCGCTGTTTCCGCTGATCGATGGGAACGCCGCGGCGGCTAAATCTGCGGCGGGCGAGCGGGAATTGTTTGGGGAAACGGATTATCCGCTGCGTTGGGGATGGGCGCCTCTGCGCGCGCTGCGTGCGGAGAATGCCAAGTTGATTGAGGCTCCGCGGCCGGAACTCTACGATTTGCAGGGAGATCCCAAGGAACTGAAGAATCTCTACGCAAGTGACACGGCGAAAGTGGCGAGCATGCAGGTGGAGATGGCGAAGTGGAAGGCGAAGCTTCCGCCAGAAAGCGGCCCTAGCAAGGCGGACGAGAAGTTGCCGGATCCGAAGGACAAAATCGGAGTGCAAAATCTTCTGCACGACGCGATGCTGGCTTCCGATGACAACCGACCCAATGATGCGCGGCAATCTTTGGAGAAAGCGCTGCAACTGGATCCGGGATCGCCGACCGCGCTGCGACAACTCGGAGAGGTTGAACTGGCGGCTGGAGATTTTGCGAAAGCGACGGCGCACTTAAAACAAGCGTGCGTGCTGCGGCCCGAGGATTCGACGGCTGCGTCGGAGTGGGGAGACGCGGCCGTGAAATCGGGCGATTGGGCGGCGGCTCGGGAGGCGCTCGAGGCGAGCCTGAAACTGGCACCTGGGCAAATTCCTGCGCGGCTAATGCTTGGCCACGTTTATCTGCGGTTGAAGGATCCGAAGAATGCGGAAGATCAGTTCGAAGCGGCGTTGCTGGTCGACGCAGAAAATAAGGACGGGCGTCTGGGGCTGGCGGAGGCGCAGATTCAGCAATCCAATTTTGCGGGAGCTTTGCCGGACCTGGAGAGCTTCGTGAAAGACGACCCGAAGAATGCGGAGGCGTTCGGCTTGCTGGCGCGGGCCTACCGCGGCTTGGGCAAAGAGCAAGATGCGAAGCGGGCGGAAGAACAGGCGGCGGCGTTGGGGAAGAAATAGGATCGCGGTGGTAGTGTCCTATTCGTCGTAGGACACTACCATGGATTTACATTCTCTTCACATTCGCGCTTTATCCTAGTTGGTTAGTATTCTGGTATTGCGTAACTGTGCGGTCTTCCCATGGCCCAGAAAAGGAAATCAGTGGTCTCGCGTAGAAAACGGCATACGTCTTCGACTCCCGAGCGAGCGACACAGAGTCGAACGATGCAGACGCGAGCACGTTCTACCTCGGCAGATCCTGAAAACCGCAACGATGATCTTGGCGAAGACGAGTTGACGGCACTCGTCATACGCGGATGCCTGATTGCGCACGACGCCGTGTTCAATGTGAAGGACTACCTATCGAATGGGTCGCGGCTGGCGTTTCTGGCGATCAAGGATTGCGAAAAAGAGCTCGACCAGATCGAGCGGAAGATTGACGAACAACTTCCCGAAGCCATCACTCGCGTCGGAGAGGCAACGGCGCGCGAGTTGCTTGCGTGCCTGAAATTCATCACCGATCTCGAACGGATTGGGGACTTGGCCTACAGCGCGGTGATGCAACTGCAGGCGCGGCGCGAGAAATTGCCGGCGGCTGACTCGCGGCAACTCATTGAGATGGCTTCCCTGCTTTGCGTCATGCTGGAGCAGGTGCATCAAGGGTTTCTGAAACGCGATGTGGCGCAGGCACAGAGTGTTTTGCAAGCGGATCCGGAAGTCGATCGCATATGCCACTCGCTCTTTCACAGGCATCTGGCCGAACCAAACACTCCCACGGGGCAAAAGAATTTCGACATTCTTCTAGCCGCGCAGGCGTTGGAGCGCATTGGGGATCACGCCAAAAATCTGGCGGAAGAGCTCTACGGGTTAACTGAGGGCCGGTCGTTGCGCCATAACGCGAGAAAACTTTCGACTGCCTGATCTATCGATTGGCTGATCATCGGCTGCCTGATCATTGACTGCCTGACGGCGAGTTAGCGGCAGGATTCGTGGTTCTGAGAAAGCTCGCTTCTAGTATGCCCAGTACGGCCCGGTCCCGCCGGGCGTGGTTTTTCCTTCGATGGCGGTAAAGATATTGCGTCCGTAGAAAAAGGGCAGTCCCCAATCGAAGCCTAAAGAGTTTGGGCCAGCCAATTGGCCCAAAACGGTCGCATTGGGATTGTTATTAAACAGGTCGTCGGCATTGGCGACGCTGAAACTGACCGTCGCGCTGGGCGATCCCGTGGCGCCTGAGGTGGTAGCGGAAAGCGTCTGGGTGGTGGAAGGACAATAAAAGTAGTCGGCGTCGGCGCAGGCGGGAAGGCCGGTATCGCCGCTGCCTAGAAAATAGAGTCCGTTGGAGCCGCTGTCGATGAAGCTCTGATTGTAGGTCTGGCTTTTGTAGGTCGTGATGAAATCTCCGTAATTATCGACGGAATAGACCTGGGCCGTGCCGAGCGCGTTGTTGGACTGCGTGCCGATACCAAAAATCAAAGAACCGCTGAGACTATTCTCTGGACTGCCGGCAGCGGGCAGTTCGATGAGAACGCCGTTATTGTCGGTGGAAAAAGACGCGACCGGATTGGCTACTTGTAGAGCTAGAGCTTCTGCGACGACCACGCATCCGGATGCGGGACACTCGTAGTAGAGGCCGGGATTCGAACTTCCGGTCGAGACGCAGGCGGGGCCACAGTCCTGAATAAAGCTGCCGACACCCAGAATGCCATTGGCACCGAGAGACGAGAGCGTGTCGTCGGAGGTGCCAAAATCGGCGCAATCGGTTGGAACGGGATAGGTGGTATCGCTGACCACCTGAAGCGGCACCGAACTGGCTTTTTCGCCCGCCATTTCGATGTCTGCAGTTTGTACGGGACCCCAGGTATATCCGCTGATAAAGGGAAGACATTCGACGACAGGATTGCCGTCAGCTGCTTTCTGAGCTGGCAGTGACGCGGTGAGGGCCGAGGAGAGAATTCTCAATCCGGAAGAGCCGGTATCAACCAGAATATCGTTGACGGTCTGGCAAGTGGAAGCTCCCGGGGCGCAGACGGTGACGCTGGCAAAGGCGCCATTGGCGTAGTTGCCAGCCGGACCCGCGTTCACTGAAATCGCCAGAACATTGGAGCCTGGATTGGTTTTGGTGACAACGGGCGAGGAACTGCTGCCGCCGCAGGCGGCGGCGAACAGGAGAACTCCACAGACGGGAATTGCGGAGGCCCGGTGGAGAAGAGCGCGACGGGAGGAATGGATCGGATAATTTGCGTTCGTCTTCTTATTATCGTTTGGGTGAGTGGCCGAGGTAGTTGCGGTCATCGGATCGTCTCCGCGCTAAGGCCTTGCGGCAGCATTTCCGGGATGTAGGCTCGTCCGGCAAACGAGCGCATGTGTCCGCTGGATTGGATGATGAGTCCGGGTTGCGAGATGGTCAAGGGACTGCGTCCGGCATGCAGGTTGGCCCTAACTTGCGCGGCCTGCTGGAACTGTGTGAAGTAATTGGCAAGGATTTGCCGCATGTCTGGAGGCCACGGGCCTTGCCATGCGACGGCAAATACTTTTCCAGAGGATGAGACGTACTCACGAACCACGGTTCCGGTGGGAGCGTGAATTTCTTGCAGGGTGTAGGCTCGTGCCTGCGTAGTGCGCAGAGCGCCTTGCAGATGGGCTTGATCGGCCTGAACAGAACTTGCGTCTTCGCCGAGTCCGGCAAAGGCGGGTGAAGCAATGAAAACTAACGTCGCCGCCAGAAAAGTTGCCTGAAGAACCAACTTTGCGGAAGTGGGAAAGGATGAATAGCGGCGGGCTGAGCCCGGGGGGAAACTGCTCACTGCGAAGACTCCATCGCCCCGAATTGAATGCGGGGCTCAACTTCAATTTCTGGTTAGATTGGAAAGAACGCGGAGAGGTTGCCAATAGCGGGATGTGAGAGTTTGTAAAGGAACGAGGCGGAAACAGGCAAACATGCGGGTGAGCGCTGCGTGAGGAACTGCAACGTGATCCGATGGTCAGTGGAAATCGTGCGAGACGGTTTCTGCCTGCGTGACGGCGAGCGAGGAAACTTTTTCGGCTCGTATATGGATTACGTTGTCCTGATTCTGCAGAATTCCCTCGATCATCAAGAATCGCTCGGAAATCAGCAGCACACGATTTTTCTGCAGCAGCTCGGGAGAGAAAATCGCATTCGCAATTCCCGTTTCATCTTCGAGACTCATGAACATCATTCCCTTGGCTGTTCCAGGGCGCTGGCGGGCAATCACGCAGCCACCGATACGCAAGCGGCGTCCATGGGGAAGGCTTGCGAGATCGGCAGCGCGATAGATTGCCATACGCTGCATTTCGGCGCGGCGATATTGCATGGGATGCGGACCAACGGTCAATCCTGTGGCGCGGAAATCGGCTACCAGGCGCTCTTCGTGGGTCATGACGGCCAGTGGAGATTCCGCGTCGGGTTCCGGCAACTCATCGAGCAAAGGCCCTGACCAGCGCACGGCGCGTTCCACCTGCCAGATGGCGTCGCGGCGATGAAAAGATTTTTCAAGTTTCTTTGATGGATTGCCAATTCCGTTCAATGCCCCGATCACAGCCAGGGTTGTTAACTCATCTTTGCGCAACTCGGGGACGCGCCGGGCAAGATCGTGAACGGAAGCAAAGGGCGCGAGACTGCGCTCGCGAACCAAAGCCTGTCCGGCTGGCTCGCGCAGGCCGCGTGTGTACTTCAGGCCCAGGCGCAGAGCAAGACTCTCGCAAATCGGCACGGCGCTGTTTTTACCGGGAACTGGGTACTGAGTAGTGGGTACTATTTCTAAACTGCACTTCCAATCGGAGCGCGTCACATCCATGGGAAGGACTTTCAATCCATGCCGCTGTGCGTCTTTCACGATCGTCGAAGGATGATAAAAACCCATGGGCTGATTATTGAGCAGAGCGGCCGTGAATGCGGCCAGGTAATGGCACTTCAAATAAGCGCTGGCATAGGCAATCAGGGCGAAGCTCGCGGCATGCGATTCAGGAAATCCATAAAGAGCGAAGGAGGTAATGGACTGGATAATCTGCTCTTGGGTGTCGCCTAGAATTCCATTTCTCGTCATGCCGGCGCGCAGTTTTTCTTCAATTGATTTCATTCGTGTTTCGGAACGTTTGAAGCCCATGGCCCGCCGTAATTCCTCAGCTTCGCCGCCGGTAAAATTGGCGGTGATCATCGCCATGCGCAGTAACTGCTCCTGAAATAAGGGCACGCCGAGGGTGCGTCCCAGCACCGTTTCAAGAGAGGGGTGAGGATAGGAAACCTCTTCCCTGCCCTGACGGCGTTGGAGAAACGGATTGACCATATTTCCGACAATCGGACCTGGCCGTATGATCGCAACTTGCACCACGATGTCGTAAAACTTGACGGGCTTGAGCCGTGGCAGGCAAGCCATCTGGGCACGGCTTTCGACCTGAAACATTCCTACCGTATCCGCTTTTTGCAGCGTGGAATAAACCAGCGGATCATCTGCCGGGAGATGCGCCAGGTCCACGTCTTCTTTGTAGTGATCGTGAATCAGTTCCAGCGAATCTTTTATCGCCGCCATCATGCCGAGACCGAGCAGATCGACTTTGATAATGCCCATATCCGCGCAGTCTTCTTTATCCCACTGCACCACGACGCGATCGGGCATCGAAGCAGGCTCGAGCGGCACGACCGAATCCAACCGGCCCTCGCAGATCACCATGCCGCCCGAATGCTGCCCGAGGTGCCGCGGCAGATCTTGCACGGCCATACACAATTCAAAATATTTGCGGATTCGCGGATGGGTTAGATCAAGCCCGGCATCGCGCAGCCGGCGATCGAGCGCATCGTGCTCGTCTTTGAATTCCCAAGTAGCGACTGCCGCTGAAATGCGCTTCAGCGTTTCCTCGTCGAATCCAAGCACCTTCCCCATTTCGCGCGCGGCCATGCGATTACGATAGGTGATGACGTTTGCGGTCATAGCTGCACCGCGCTGTCCGTAACGCCCGTAGAGATACTGGATCACGCGTTCCCGTTCATCGCCGCTGGGCAGATCGAGGTCGATATCGGGCCACTCCCCGCGCTCCTCGGAAAGAAACCGTTCAAACAACAGCTCCATGCCAATTGGATCGACTGCGGTGATGGCGAGCGAATAGCAAACGGCGCTATTGGCGGCCGATCCGCGACCCTGCACCAGAATGTTCTGCTCGCGGCAAAAGCGCACCAGATCCCAGACGATGAGAAAATACCCGGCGAGTTGCAGGTGTTCGATCAAGTTCAGCTCACGCTCAATTTGCCGGCGCGCGCGTTTTTTAAGTTCGGGATCTGCCCGGCCATACCGGCTCTGCCAACCGAGTCGCGTGCGCTCACGCAGAAACGACATCATGGTCTCGCCTTCCGGCACGGGAAAGCGCGGGAATTCATAGCCCAGATCATTGAGAGTGAACTCAAGGCGCGAGGAAAGGTGAACGGTGTTGGCGATGGAGTGGGGAATATCCGCAAAGAGCGCATGCATGGCGGCGGGAGACTTGAGATGCCGCTCGGCATTGCGCGCCAGCATGCGGCCAGCGGTAGCCAGCGTGCGATGGTGCTGCAGCGCGGTGAAAGCGTCGGCCAACTGACGCTCAGGGGGGGCGGCATAATTCACGCCATTCGTGGCGAGTAGGGGCAGGTGCAGGGCCTCGGCAATTTCAATCGCCACGCGGTTGCGATATTCCTCGTCGCGATGAAAGTGGCGCTGCAATTCGACGTACACATTCGGGGAGCCAACGGCGGACTGGCCAAAAATCTCTGTTAATTTTTTCACTGCTTGCAGGGCGGCGCGGGGTCCGCCTTGTTTCAGCGCGGCCGCGAGCGGGCCTTCTTCGCCTCCCGTCAAACAGATCAAACCGGCGGCGTGCTCAACAAAATCGGAGGATAAGGCGCAGCCGCCTTCTTTGCGACCAACGCGCAGTTTCATTTTTGTAATCAGGCGGCAGAGATTTTGATATCCGGCACGAGAAGAAACGAGGAGCGGGAGACGAAAGGCAGCAGCAGGCGCTTCGGCCTGGCGAAAGACGGACTCTGATGCGGAGAAAATATTTGCTGCAGTGATCTCGGCCCCGATGTGCGCTTTGATCTTGGCTTTTTTTGCGGCTAGATGAAAGCGCGGAGAGCCATAGACTCCATCCCGATCGAGCAACGCCATTGCGGGCATTCCCAGATTCGAGCCGACCGCAGTCAGTTCCTCGGGAATTGAAGCGCCTTCGAGGAAGCTGAACGCGGAGCGGGAATGGAGTTCGACGTACATTGTTTCAGGTGTCAGGTCTCAGGTGTCAGTGGTCGGTGGTCAGTCATATGTTCCTTCGACAAACCATTTCCCGCCAAACTTGTCTTGTACGAGGCGGTATAGTACGAGTCCGGGTGGAAACGAAACGGCGATATCCCACTCTTCGCGCGACCAACCTTCCTGCTCGGACCAGTCTCCGGAAGAGCGCCAGGGGCCGGCAGTCCATACGATTTCACCGGCGACGTCTTCGCGATCGGGACAACGCAAGCGCACGGGTTTGGCTTCGCGAACGGTAACGACGGCGAGGAGGGGCGGACGAAAGAGCCGGAGAGCGATCACGGCGCTCATTTTTTCGGCGGCAATTTCTTTTTTGCTTTCCGCAAGCTTCTCTTCGAGTTCACACGCGCTGTCATTTTCGGGCAGAGACATACTTTTTCGCTTTCGAGAGGGAGTCAGAACTTGATTCGAAATCGGCGGAGATTCGACCGGCGCAAAATGACGAACGGCGAACGCCCCTTCGCGATGCGTATCGAGCAACTCCACCGAGCCAACTCTGCCCTCGCCCACAATGCCGGCGATGCGCGCCAAGGTCAGCTCCAGTTTTTCCGGTTCAGGAAAAACCGGCTGAAACAATCCACTTTGCAGGGATCGCGGACGGGCCGGAGTTGCTGCCAGATGAATTTTTACGATGGGCGCTCCCGGAGGATGCGCTTGCAGATCGAGTTGCAGCAATTTCAGAAACACTTTTGCGTCCAGCATGGGCGCCGGCAAAGGCAAGACACGAGTGAAAGTTCGCGTGGAAGCATTGTTTGAAGAAGGATGATCGGAAGAGGGATGATCTGAGTCGAGATGACCGTTATAGGGATGACCGTTATAAAGATGATCGGTGCGGGAGTTCGCGGCCAGTTCGAGATTCAGGCGTAACTCTTGTACGGCCAGCGCCCGCGCCCGCAAGCGCCCACACACTTGCTCGAGCATGCGGTGCAGCAGAAATGAGAGCGGCTCCAGCAGAACAATGGGATATTCCAATTCCACGCTCTCGGCAAAAATCTGCTGCGGCTCTAAGACCCGCAAGTTGCGCGAGACGGCGCCCCGCGCCAGCTTTTGCAGACGAATGCCCGGTTGCCCCAGTCGCTCGCTTAAAGGAACTTCGGGAAGAGCCGCCAGCGAACGCAATTTGCGAATCCCCCAACGGTCGAATACTTCCACCCAGCGCGCGGCCTCTTGCGCGTCGGAAGAAAAAGTCTCGAGCAGGACATCGACAGGCAAATCTCCCAGCCGTTGTTCTTCGCGTCCCTGCGGGATCAGGCTGACGCCGCAAAAGCCGCGAGCGGCCAGCAGTGCAGCGTCCGGATTCGCCGCCACGGCAATGTTCGCCTGCAATCCCATCTGGTAAACGCGCTGCGCCAGATCATGGGCAATTTTGGACAGCGGGCCCAGCAGCGGCTCCAGTCCGGCGAGGTCGAGCAGGACAACGTCTGGCGCGGTGTCTTCCACTTCGGGAGAAAAAGATTGGGCGCAATCGAGCAGGGCGGCGTGTGCGGATTTTTCGTGGGCTTCGGAACGGGCGCGCAGAATGAGGTGCTCCCAGGCTTCGAGTTGGGATTTGGTCGTGCCGGGCTCAACATCCATTTGCCGCGCGTTTTCATTGACGGCCACAACTTTTTCCAGGGGAGTTCGTCCCGCGAGCACGGCGACGGCGCACTGGCGCAATTCGGGCTCAGGGCGAATGATCGCCTGGGCGGGAAAATCGGGGATGAAAATGCAGGCAAACATGGGGAAACAGTTGTCAGTTGTCAGTTGTCAGGTCAGGGGTCGCAGGTAACAGGTCTCAGGTGTCAGTTCCAGATGGACAAACATTCAATCGACACACTTTCTGAGAACTGAGAACTGACTACTAAGGACTTAATTTTTATCCTGCCCAGGCGGCGTGACTTTTGAAACTGGTTTTCATCGATTGCACGGGCTTGCGTTCTAAATTTTTTCCCAATCGCGAACACAACAACTCGGCGGTAATTTCGAATTGATCTAACAATTCGGAATGGGGCAGTTCTAAAGACGCATGCCGATTTTCTGCGCGGTGCGAATTGAAAGCTGAAAGTTTTTTTTCGGAAACCCGCGACCGGCGGCCTGAAACTTTCAAAAGCAAGGACGAACAACTTCCGGCAATCGGCTGCTGTTCCAGGACCAGCAGCGTGGTCGAAGTATTTTCTACAGCACGACGGAAGCGAAACCACGAAGCCAAGGGAATTCGCCGTGCGCTCTGCGCGGGAATATCGCCTAAATCGAGCGCAATCATTGCAAAACCGTTGCTTTGCAGCAGCAGATCGGTGACTTTCAGCATTTGTGCCAGTTGCCGTTGCCAGCGATTAAAGCCAAATTTTTTTTCAGGGAGCGAGGGTATGCCGGAAGGGGCATCCTGGGATGAATCGCTATCGAACGGATCCGGCATACTCTGATATGCGTTCTTTTTTGGGGAGTCTGGCTTTCGCGCGGGCGCGGAGTTTTTATGGTTAGGGGAAGAAACTTTTTCTCCGCAACGCACCCAGAGTAAGCGGCTCATCTCCACTCCAGCCGCGACGCCGGATGCGGGATCGAAGGCATCGCTCGAATCGACCAGGGCACAGACCTCTCCGCGTTCGGTTGCGCGGGCCAAGGCGGAAAGTAAAATGCTGGTTCGTCCGGAAGAGGCCGCACCGCAGATTTCCGTCAGGCAACCGCGGGGAAGGCCGCCGGTAAGCGAATCCAGTTGAGGGATACCGCTCGAAACCATTTCCGGCAAGGGGCGCACATCGAGGCGCGAAGCCGGAACCACGGCCGGCAGTTTGGAGAGGGCGCCCATACGGGACAGAATCTCCGCTGACTTGGCGGCATGGACGCTCGTCCCGCCGCCGTGGCGCAATGAAGCGGGCGGAAAAAGCGGCACGGAAAAAATAAAAGGGCGGCCCGGGGCCGCCGATGTAAAAACCGGAGAGGCAGACATATTTTGGCACCATTGTCAGGGAACGGAGTGGGCAGATCGGCCCACGCGGCGAACTATTTTCGCTTTTTGTTCGCCTAGAAGAGTATCTCGCGATTGCTCGCGGCTGTCAAGACTTACCCCAAGATTTTTTTGTGGACTGGGGAGGAAGCGGAGCGGTGTTTCGCACTCCAATAGGGCAAATCGTGGCTCGTCAACTGCATGCGGAGCAACGGCGGTGGGGAACGAGCTTTTGTTATAATCGTAAATTGTTGTGAACCAACGCAGTGGCGCTATCGTCTAGGGGTTAGGACGTGAGATTCTCAATCTTAAAACCCGGGTTCGATTCCCGGTAGCGCTACCATACCTTCTTTTTGGGCTGGAATTTCCTCTAACTCAAAGAAAATCATACTAGTTTCAGTGGTTCGATAAGCACCATTTTCGAACTGCACACCATGCGGAAAAAATATCTCCTGCAAGCGCTGTTTTTGCTCCAGCGAAGACTCTACCCAAAGGCGAGGGGCGTTTAGAAGCAAAAATTCACCGTGACTGACTGCAGTCTGCACGTCTAGTTCGTCGATCCGAGTGTCTCGTTCATTGATTTCGGACAGCGCGATTTCCTCGTTCAACTTGTCCAACTGCTCTTGGTAGGTCGCTCTATCTATTTCACGCCTGTAAACAAAGGCTTCGAGCAGGCGCTGCTTGCGGTCCTGTAGTTCTCTCAGATGCCGCTGGGAAGCCTCATGCAGCACAGCAACTTGCTGTTGCTTTTGTTTCCAAACGTCGACAATGATTTCCCCAAATAATCGAAGGTATTCAGATTTCGGCTGCAATTGCCCGAGGAATTTAACAAATAACCGCTCCATGTCCTCGCGTCGAACGTTCACTGATCTGCAGGCTTGACCCTGACAACGGTAATAGGCATAGCGACTATTGCGACCCGTGGACCAACTTGCAGTGAGGGGTCGATCGCAGCACCCACAACGAACGAAATTTCGGAGTGGGAAATCGGGATTGTTGCGCTGGCGCGGCGCTAACATCGGCTTCTTACCATCGAGCAGAGATTGCACTCTGTCGAAAACTTCACGGCTTACCAAGGCAGGCGCGTTGCTCGGTTGTCGCACGTCCCATTTGGGTACATCCAGCACACCAATATAAATCGGCTTGCGCAGCAATTGTCCAAAAGTCTGGGCGCTAAGTCGCTTCCCAGTCTTGCTGGTCAAACCCGAACCGCGCACAATCTCTAGTACTTGCTGCTTCGAGTACAGTCCACTGGAAAAAAGTTCAAAGGCTCGGGCGACTAGAACCCCGCTCTGCGGATCGGGGACTATAGTTTTAGCTCCGTTTGCATCCTTGGTGGCCATCAGCCCAAGAGGAGGCGGGAAAGTCCAGTCGCCGCGCTCTAGACGCGCTTTCATCCCAGCAACCGTGCGTTCTGATCGAACATCATTGTCAAACTGCGCCATCGAAGCGATGATTCCCTCCATTAGTTTTCCTGCAGAGGAATCATCAATCGGTTCGGTGGCCGAACGCAGCGTAACGTGGAGAGTCGCTAGTTGCGCCCGAAGAACATGATGGTCGTATTTTTCGCGTGCAAACCGGCTGAGCGAATAGACAATTACGGCGTGAATTCGGCCCCGGTTCTGGCGGCAGTATGAAAGGAGTTTCTTTAGTTCCGTTCGATTTGCGGTTTTTGCTGACTCGCCCTCTTCGACGAAGACCTTGTCTACGTCATAACCATGGCGGGCGCAGTATTCGATACAAGCCTTTTCTTGGGTGGGCAGGCTCAGGTTTTGCACTTGGTCTTTAGTGCTGACTCGACAGTAGATGACGGCTCGCATTCGGAATCCCGGTTGATGCTAATTTGAAATGAGGGTGAAAGCTACTCTTGATTCAATCAGTTCCGGAGCGAATCCGGTCCGTGCCACCTGCCAACGCCACATTCGCCAAGTCGTAGAGGGCATCCCGCAGTTTGAGAACTTGAGCATCGGTGAGTTCACATCCCGAGCCCAGCATAGACCGGCATCTTTGAAGACTCAAACGGGAGAGAGCGACCTCGGGGTTGCTATCGCCCGGCGCGATTCGACTCGGGTATGATTGCCCACCCGTGCTAGTCCCGACTCGCTTCGGCCCCGCCCCGACTTGTTTCCGTTTCGTCATGGAACTGTTCAATTTCCTGCTGATTCTCAACGTGCCGCACAGCCCGGAAATGCCTGTAGATGCCTCCCGACCAGGACTACTGCACCGTGCACAACGCGTGGCGCAAATGATCGCGGAAGTCTAGACGGAGAAGGCCATCGAGCACTGAGATCAGTTCCTCCCTGAGCGCGAGAACGCCGGTGACGGAATGCTGGTTGTGGCTCCAGACTGCAGCGTTGATTTTGACTATCAAGTCCCACACCTCTTTACCCCGTGGCGTGTCTACCCACGCACACAACGCGATTACTTGATGGAAATTGAGCCAGTACCCAAAAATTCCTGGATACTCAGGTGCCGTCTCGACGATGCCATGGCGTTCAAGCTCTGCAAGGCGCTTGTGAATGAGAGCGCGGATGCTGCGTGGTCGTTTGTAGCCGAGCCATTCCCCAACTCTTAGGTCTTTCCATCGGCGAGCCCCGATTTCTGTTCGGTTCATTACCATGTTTTTCTCTCATGGAAACGAGCCGGCGCGAGATGCGCCTCTCGCGCCGGTTTCTCTTTTCTACGGAACATAGCCCTCTTCGAGGGCTATTTCACGGTCGTGGTGAGCGTTGCGGCTGGCGTGGAATCCATTGTCCTTTGTGCCATCGTCCCTCTTGAAGTCATCGGGAATCTTGAGAAGCCCGTCGCCATTCACAGGCCGACGAATGTCGGTTATGTTGGCGTAAGTGTTCCCATCGCGCGTGTAATGCTCGATGGTCAGGTTCGCATTCACTCCGAGCAGGGTGTCAACGTCGAAAGTGTCGCCGGGATCGGCTCCGAGAATCCGCTTGATGTCGTGCCGCAGCGATGCCTTCTCGTGCATAGACTTGTTGTGGGGTCGCTGGCGCACAGCCAAAGGCTTTCCGTCCTTACCCTTCTGTTCCACGAGCCACCTGAACTGAACCTGGTCCTTCCGGCCATAGTTGGTTTCTACTTCACCGAGGTCCACCACGTCTGCAAGCACCGCGAGGTGCTCGCCTTCGGTGGGAATTTCAAATTTCTTCTGTTTCGCGGTAATGATCATTGTCACTGGAGTCGCTCCTTGCACTAGAATCCGGCCACATTCTGCCGGTAAACCCTTTTGGACTCGTTCGTACTGCAAAGCCGCGATAAAGTCGGCGGCGAGTACTAGCCCGTCTAACTCCCCGTTCTCGTCGAAGGCAAATCCTCTACGGCGTAGCAGACCGTTGAAGTCGTCGTTGGTGATGTGGCTCACCGACGACCCAGCCCATCGACCGAACTCGCCACAGAGGCTGTTCGTATTGCTGGCACAGCGCGAACTAGCAACGCACTCTGTGTGCAACCACTTGCTCAGAAGGCGGTCGATTCCCAGCGCTTCCGGGCCGGGCTGCTCGAAACTGCCGGAGGTCCTGTGGCGGCCACCAGTAACCACCGAAACCGATGTAACCGGTGCTTCTCTTGGGAGAGAGACCTCTGTGACTCTTATACTGCTGCTCAACGGAGGCAATTTCGGCGTATACGCCATGTCTCTTTACTCCATGAAACTGGTTACAGCGGTTACGTGGGTTTCACCACCGGGCAAGGGCTCTCCTAACAGTGCTTCCGACTCGATGCGCTTGAGTCGTACAACTCGGCGAACTTGGCCGCCGACTCTGACGGTTGCGGTGTTCCTTCCGTCCGAGCATTCCGAGAGACCTTCGCGGTTCAGGTCACGAATTAAACGGTCGCAGCGGACGGGGAAAAACTCACCGGCATCCCTGCAAAAACGGGCGACTGCTTGGTACGCAACGTCTGGGATGAGATAAACGAAATCTGTATCCTGCCAGCCGACAATCGCGCCAGTGCCGAGATAGTCGTCATGGGAAGACTCGCGACGGAGCAGGACTGCTCGGCCTTGAGCGAGCATTGCTGCTAGAGCAGAAAGAAACCGCCGCGACGGGCGCTCGCCCTCGATGATGTGAGCCTGCTGCTTGCCGATCTGCAGGAGCGCATCCCAGCACTGCCCCTGTATCTCGGTTGCCCGTGCGTCTTCGATAGCGCCGACTTCGACGGCATAGCGCAACGCATAGTCGAGGCCGATCCAGAGAGTCGCGAGTACTCCGGGGAGACGAAGATGTTCGTTCCCCTCTGTGGCGCGCACGCGGGCTTCCGCGTATGCGGTCCGCAGCGTGGCGGGTAGTTCGTCCATCTGAGGTGCGAGCCAGGTGATAAACCCAGCCATCGCCTGCGGCAAAATATGGGACTCGTGTTGCGCTACGGATAGCGCCTCGATGTTGACCTGCCTGCGGTCTCCTTCGATCAGCAGGGTGCGGGCGAGGATGCTCTGGGCGTTGGGGTACTGTTCGCCGGTGCCGATGATAAGGCCACGTGGCGGCCAGGCGGGACGTTGCGTAAGATCGGAACGCAGCCGGCCCCTCCCGGACAAATTGCCCTGCGCCCGCAAAATCCGAGCCGCTTTTGTTTCCAATTCACGGTTATCTAACCCAGAGGGCGCGAAGTCGTCAATGACGAACGGAGCATCCTTCAGCGTGAACGCGCTCCGTTCCAATTGATTCGCGGTGGACGACCATGTCCCAGGCAACGTGCTTTCGGAAAACGAACCGAAGTGACTGAGGAACAAAGCCGCAATGGTTGACTTCAATGACCCGGTGGGGCCGTGGAACCAGAGACTGAAACTGAGTTCGAGCGCGGTGGAGAGCACCGAAGTAAACATTGCGCTCCAGAGCGGTGCCGTGACTTTCAGCGGTGCGATCTCCAGAAGGCGCAAGCTGGCGCGCATCGCCTGGCACGCGAGTTCGGGCGCTGCAGCCACGTTATAACGCCTGAGTTCCGGACCAAGCTCAACTTCAAAGCCGTCACGACCGACTGCCCCGCCGGAGGTTAGGTAAAACCACTCATCGTTTACTTTCCTCCATCCGGAGTGTGCAAAGACAAGCCTTTGCCTCGGAGTGGGCGACAGGCGTTGAATTCCCTCGCGCAGCTGGTCTTTCGTGGCCAACCCTGCATTAACGATTGCGCTCAATCCCCATTGATCTGTTACCCAGGTCATCCCGCCGAAACGCGAAACGGGAACTCGCACCGGAACCAGTGGGCTGCCATTGGCTAAAGTTCCGCTCACCACAAAAGCCCTCGAAATCTCGACGCCATCGTCGAGCACAATTTCCTCGTCCACTTCCGCCGCGAAATTGCAGAGTGGCTTCACGACAGGGCCGTGTTCGTTGATAGTCGTGCGGCAGATAACGCCGTCTTCCACGGAGTAGGGGCCAGGGCCCGACATCTTCGCGCCCTGCTCGGTCGCCGCATCGAGCACGGCGGCCATCGCCTCATCCCCGCACTCGGCAATGTAATCGTCGGGTCCATTAACGTTCTTTACCGTGGGCAACACTGCGACTAAAACTTTGGCTTTCTGTATTCGTAGTTGACGGACGAGCGACATCCGAGCCTGTTTCACTTTCGGATTGATGCTCGCGTTCGCGTCTAGAAGAACCAGGACTGTGCGTCCGTCAGTCGCGCAGTGAAGGTCAGAAAGTGTTCCCGTCTCGTCTACTCGTTTGCCGTTGGCGTTTTCAAGTTTGCCGACTCGACCGCGCCAGCCCCAGCAGCCCCCCAAAGCGACGACTAAATATTTCGTTCCTTTGCGCTGCATCCATGCGGTTAGCGCGAGGCACGACTTTTCGGCTTCGACCAGAATGATTGGGATCGTCAGGTCATTGAGGAATTCCGATGCCCCGGGCGCGAAGTACAAATGGCGTCGATCGCCATAGGCACTCATGTACTTGTTCTTCGGCTTTCCGCTCTCCATCGGCGGGTTGTCGCGGCGTAGCCGACACGTTACCCGCAGCCCCGAAACAGGGTCCATGTAGGGAAAAACGATGCCGCTCATGTCACCGAAGCCCCTGATGCCGTATTTCTTCCGGGCTTCGCGGTCCGTGACGCGCTCGATGTACGCCCGTGCGACCAACTCTGCAGGAATGCCGAGATGTTCGAGCGTGGCAAGGTCGCTGGCCGGGATGGATGCGCTCGAGTTGGGGTTGTTGTCAGTCATGCAATCCGCAATACAGAGGAGTCTCAGCATTCTGCCGGTGTTTTAACTGGCTGCTTCGTAGCTTGTTCCCGATGCTTCCCCAAGACCGTTGTCGTCTCTATGTCTTCCTTGGACGCGGTCATGATCGACCTCTACGTTTCCGAAGCCGGAGGGCTGCGTTCCCGACCCGTCCAAGAACGGGAGTGCCGGTTGGTGTTCGGGGCAGTGCGGGCTCTCGGACTGCGCCCGGTGCCGACATCCAAACATCGTGCACATGCCCTTCTTGATCCGCCTCAGGGCACCTATTCTTGAAGTACGCTTCATTTCGTTTCCTCCCTTGCGTGAGTAGGCGACTATTGGGTCACGCCAATTTTGAGATTGCTTCGGAATGAGCTACGGCGCTGCGTGTTCCCTGTGTGTCTCTAAGAAGTCGAGAAGACTCTTCTCCGAGACAAAAACGGCTCGCCCGATCTTGAAAAAATCCAGAGTTCGCTGTGATCGGCACAGCCGCAGACGGTGGCTTGGAATTCCATACAATTTCTCCGCTTCTCTAAATGTCAGCGCCCGGTCACCGCTAGGAATGTTTGGCCATTTATCCGAATGCATGGTTCGATCCTTCTTGCCGGTTCAATTTGCTGGCGGGTCCGCTGCGCCATCACACTGCTGCAGTGCGCCCCTATAGGTGGAAGCGGGACTTTTCATGTCCAGAGTGAGACACCGTGCGTCCCAACTGTGGAAGACCTCCAAATGAGACTGTTCACAAGGACGCGGTCAAAGGGGGAGTTTTGCGTGCGAAGAGCTGGAGATCCTACGAAACAGATTGGGAATTACGTTTGCGAAACCTTCCAGGATGTGGTGGAGTCGCGATAGATCAACTCCACTCCTTTTTCGATGTATAGGCGCAGGTGCGCAGCTGTTTTGGGGCTGGCACCTTGAATCGAAAGGAGAGCCCTGTCGATGGCTCGACGGGCGCTATCGCGAGCCTTTTCCACGTCGTCTGAAAAGTCCCGCGCTTTACCGCGCAGCCCCTGCTCGGAAATCAGATGATCGGCGATCTGATTTCGCTCATCCCTGAAACGTTCGGCTGCCCCAAGGTCATTCCGTGATTCAGCGGCAGCAATTTCTGAATCCAAGTGACTGACTCTGTTTTTATATTCGCGCAGGGCGTGCGGGTCGCTTCGCTTTTGGTGAAGACCGCCATCTGAGATCGGAATTGAGTCCGGCTCCTCAGTAAACCGAGGAGCGGCCTTAGGCAGCCGAACGGCCACCAGTTCGGTGACCGCAATTGGACGGCCCGCGTTGGCGAGTATTACCGCGACGTACCTAAGTCCCAGCTGGTCTGGTAACTGAACGCTCTCCTCGCCGTAGACAACGGACCAAACCTTCCCTTTGCGCTCAAATCGATTGCGACATTGGCCCTCTTCGGAAGTGGAAGTATCTGCGGTTGAACCGACGTCGGCCAGTGGAATCATTTCTGCCGCTTGCAAGCAATGGCCGAGAAGCGATTCGTCGGCTACATGATTGAGGTGAACCTCCAACAGGCCCTTCGTCGTATCGCAGAGTAATCCAGCATCCTCGGTGATGCCTGGGGGCAGAAACAAGTCTCCAGTCACAGTGAAAACCGGCACGTTCCGGAGCAGATTTTCGAAATCGCACTGTTCCGGCAAGAGCGCTCTGATCGTTTCGGCAACGCGTTTGTCCGTTTCGGACGCGAGCGTACCTTCGAGTTCGTGATAGAGGGATCGCATCTGGCCGAAACGAATGGCGATCGCATTCTTGATCGTGTCGAGCCAATTCTGCCGACGATCCTCGAATAATCTGCGGTTTTCGACCTGACCGCTGAGCGAATTCTCATCCCAGTTCCAAGGGCAAGATTCATCTCCGAGGCCGTTCACCAGTTGCCGGCCGGCATCTGCGAAATCCTGTAAAAGCAGTCTGCGTGCTATCTCGAACGCCCGTTCCACATTGTCGCGATCCGATGGACCGTCTCGCTTTGGTTGGTTTGGTCTCACGTTCCCACTCCTCCACGATTCAGAAACATTAAACCTGCTTCGAGCAGGTCGTCGAGTCGGGCAAGATCTTGTTTTCCAGTCACCGTTCTGATCCTGGGGTAGCTCATTCGCAGGAGAGGGGCCGCTACGCTTGGCATCAAATGCAATGGTTGCTGTCGAAAGCGGGCTTCGCTGACGAAACCTCGGAAGAATGGATCTGACTACTTGCCAAAGGCCAGGTTGCCGCGGGCGGGAAGAATTTCTATGCTACTAGTGCCTTCGCGACGCGACAATCCCCGTTCGAAATACAATGCTATGGACGGATTGAGCGAGTGACCCATGATTCGAATTACGGCTGAAAACATCTACGTGTTGCGGAACTCGACTGGGAAACCATTCACCGATCTTCTCGATCGTCTGATCCGTAGCTATACATGGACGCTCGGGATCCCACCTTCGGCTGTGCTCGACAATCCCCGCACGAATTATCGAGACGGGGGAGTCGATACGCAGGTGACCGTCGGCGCGCCTGACCCATGGAACTACTTCAACGGCACATCGACATGGCAGTATAAGGCTGTCGAGCTGAAAGATTTAAGCGACAGCAAGGTGAAAGAGGAAATCAGCGGAGAGAGCAAACATTACGTTCGCAGTCTGCTGCGTGACGGCTATGCCTACCGAATGTGCATCGCACACGATGGCCCCGCTGAAAGGAAAGCAGAAATCAAAGCCTTGCTCGACGCGGAGATCGAGAAAGTCAACCGTGCCGCGCCGAAGTCGATCGTTCTCTTCGCCTCTGAAGTCCTCGCTTGGGTAAACACGTTTCCCGCTATCGCTGCGGAAATACTTGGATCTCCCATGACGGATTTCTTTCACTTCGCAACTTGGCAAAACCGGGAACGCGCGGTTACGAAGACATTCGTGCCCACGCCGGAGTCCGCCGTCATTTTTGAGAACGTACAGAGCCATCTCAACTGGAAAAACACGCCGACCTCAGCGCGACTCACGGTCTCTGGCGATGCGGGCGTTGGCAAGAGCCGCACGGTGTTTGAAGCGATTGCTGCGCTCCCCGAGGTCGCTCCACTGGTCCTCTACATGGACGATGAAGATAAAGCGCTCAATGTTGCGCGAGCGATGGCGAACCATCAAAACCTGTACGCCGTGATCGTCGCTGATGAATGCCTGGATGCCACTGCGTTCCAGCTTGCGAAGATTCTCCAGGGCGTGGAACATCGGGTGCGTCTCGTCACCATAGACAACGCCCTGGAGCGTGGGGACAAGTCGGAGTTGCGGCTCAACCGGACGTCGACTTCGACGGTCGAAAAGATCGTGGAAGCGAACTTCCCTAATATCGACCTGAGCCGGCGATATCGCTACTGCCGACTCGCCGAAGGTTACCTGCGCTTCGCAATTTTCTTGTGCGACCACGACGATCTCATCGTGCAACAGGGGCATCTCGGAGAACTCTTGAATGATACCAAGGGCTACCTGGGCACGCTCTTCGGCCGAGATGGCCCTTTTGAACAAGCCGATTTCGGAGCCCTGATGGTGGTCTCTCTGGTAGAACGTTGCGGCGTCACTGGGAACGCATTCCCGGAACTCGAACAATTGTGCGCGTTGGTCAACGTCGACCCCAATGACGTTCGGGACCGCCTCCATCGCATGCAGAAGACTAACGGCTTAGTAGCCCGCGCGGGACGCTATTTCTACGTCACGCCAACACCCATCGCAATGGTCTGTTTTCAAATGGCCTGGTCCAAGTGGGCAGAACTTGATCCGAAGCCTTTTTTGGAGAGTTTCCCCCCGGGCCTTGTACCGTCATTTCTCGCGCGCATGGCGCGCGCGCCCGAGGAGGTCGGCAAGGTCGTCAATGCCTACTTTCGCAACTGGGAGCTTTCCCGCGGGGGAGACATATTTACAGATGCCAATGAGACTGAACGATTTCTCCTTCTAGTTCGGGCGGCTCCCGACCAGATGGTGCCACGACTCCACAATCTCGTTCTGACCGCCACGCCGGAGCAGCTTGGGAAGGGGTACGGAGCCGGGCGGCGCAACCTCGTCGTCGAAGCGAATGAGATTGCTGCTTTTCCGCAGTGGTTCTTCGCCGCTGAGGAAATTCTGTTCACGCTCGCACGTTACGAAACCGAACCAGCCCTCGGAAACAATGCCACCGAGCTGTGGTCGGGATTGTTTCCCATCATGTCCCACGTCGCTACGCCCTTTGACGATCGATTCAGGATCATTCAACAACGGGCTCGGACAGGTGATGCGGCGACGCGGATTCTTTGTGTCGAAGCTCTGCAGAGCGCCCTCGATGACCAAAGGGTGCACATGATGGGTGGTCAAACCTATGGCCATCGGATTGCTCCGTCGCCTTGGCGTGCTAAGACCTATCCCGAGCTATATACGTACATGAAGATGTGCCTCGGTGAGTTGAAGGGTTTGAGCTGTGATGCCGACCCAGCTGTGCGAGAAAAGGCCATCGCGGCTCTAATTCGATCCATTCGGAGATTGGTCTTTCGCGGGTTCACGGAACAGGCGAAGGAAGGTGCGGGAACGCTCCCCCCTCATGTTCGACCTGTTCTCCGGGCGGGGTTGCGAGAGTTTCTCCTTTTAAACAATTCCGAGCATAGCCCTCACTCCGAAGAGGAGAAAAAGCAGCGTGCCGAGTCGGTCGATGAGTGGGTCAAGGAGTTGGCGTCTACAGACCTTCATGATCGTCTCGTCGAAGAAGTTGGGCCGGATTCCTGGGATCATCATCTGGAACAGGCGGACTGGGAGAGTCGCATCCGTGAGCTTGCGTCCCAGCTCTTGGAGCACGAAGATAACTTTGACCAGGAGCTTCCGTGGCTAAACAGCGACAAAGCACGTTCCTCGGTCGAGTTCGGTGTCCAACTTGGCCGGCTTGATGAAGGCCTCAAGCTTCTGGATCGCATCGTCATGGTTTGTTCTGCAAACCGGAATCCGAATCTAGCACGCGGCTATTTTGCTGGTGTCAGCGAGACGGCATGGCCAAAACTCCCTTCGGATGCAGCGGAGATCACCCGCAAGAAATTGAGCGCGTCGCTGAACGAGCTTTGGGAAAAAGATCCGGTCCTCGGCTTCCATGTAATGACGCCTTCGGGAGATTTTGTGCAGTCGTTTGCTCGGGCAATCGCCGGCGTCCGCGAGAAAAAGATCCGTGCCGGTTTCCTGCGCACGCTTACTGCCTGGAACGGACCGCGACACACGTCGCCCGCCGAAGCACGGCTGGCGGCGCAAACTTTGCTCGTTGCAGCTCGCGAGGGTGATGAGGATGCCGCAGACACAGGAATCGACTTCATGGTCTTCCTCTTGATGCGAGCGACTGACTCAGAAGATAAATTGGTGTGGTTACAGACCGTGTTCAACGACGAATCGCTCGATGTAATCTTCGGATTGCTGGAGCAGACCACTCTCAAGACAAAGAAACTGTCTCATTGGTTTCCACAAATTTTTGCCCGCGTGCTACCGGCAAACCCAGATCGTGCCACGTCGATCCTTATTCAGATGATGCTAAGCGAATCCTATGAGACATCAGAAGCCGCGGTGGGGCTTTTCGCGAGTGTTGCCGCGTTGCGTCCTCAGCGGCTGATGGACGGAATCGGCGAGGTTGTGCTTTCGAAGGAGCGGAGCCTGAACTTTCTCTTCCGCAAGTTTCCTATCGTGGCGCTGCCGGAAGATGTCGTCATTCAGTGGCTCGAAAAACATGGATTGGAGGGTGCCAGGCTGCTCGCGCGCCACGTTCCGGGGCCGTTCATGGGAAGCCACGGGCCTGATCTGAACCCCATTACTCGGTTTATTCTGGAGAGATATGGGAACGACGACAATGTATTCGCCGCTTGGTTTGCAGGTATACACAGCGGCGGTGCATTCGCTGGGTCGATCGCAAACCATGTGGGACAACGAGCTTCGATGGCGGAACCATTTCTCACCTTTCCGATTGAGGCCGTGCGACGATGGGCGAAGGCTGAAATTAATTTTGCCGATGAAAACGTGGAAAATTTTAGGCTCGAGGAAGAAGAGCTATTCTGAACCGATCGTAATGAAGTTGTTGAGAAACCGACTTGCGCGTGCCACTGCCCAATCGGGGTGTCGGTTTCTGAGGTAGTTTGCTCCTGCCGAGATTGTTTTTGATACCGTGCCAGTGTGGGGTGTCACTCGGCGCTGCCACCTTTTGTCGTGGCTGTCAGATAACAAATCTCCGACGTTTCGCGCCAGAAACACTAGTTAGTGGCGGAAGGGAAAACGCCTTTTTCGCTGTGACAACCAAAGAACTTACGGGGAGCGTTGCAGGAGGGTTTTTGGCGGACGGATTCCCGCCTAGTGCGGCGGGGTTGTCATCAAGGAACCACTATCGGCGCTGATCGGTTGCTCCATCCCTTCGTTTACGCCTTCGCGCCGCGAGCCCGTTCCTCGCGCCGGGATTTGCGAATGCACTCGTATTTCCAGAAGGCGATTGAGGCAAGTCTTCCCACGGTCGTTTGTCTTTCAATGTGAGTTCTGAGCCAGACGCCGAGTTTGAGAATCCACTGGAACTCTTCCGGCCCATAGAACCAACGGTAGTTATTGCAGATCGGATGAGCAGGAAGATAGTTATCTAAAGTGTGCGGGCCGCCCAGACAATGGGAGACCAGATGGTCTGCTGCCCACTTCCCCTCGATGACGCCCCCGCAGACGTGACATCGGCCACCTGTCTTGGCGAGAATCGTTACACGTTCGTCGGCGGAAAGAGACTCTCTGACCAACTCGCCGCGCATTTCGAGTTTGCGGCTACGCCGAGACTGGCGCAGGAAACGCAAACGCTCGACAAATTCAGCATCAGATTGAAACGTATCGCCTGCGGTCGTTGGAACCGGGTCCTGTTGTGCAGTCGGGCTGAAAATACTCATTGATCATTGTGGCGGTTGCCGAGAACCGTGTCTGTAACAGAGCATGTCGCACTGTCACGAAAGTAACTCCAGATGAGACGAACGCATCCCGGCGAACGCGCGCCTGACCGTACCCTCCCCAATGCCGAGTTCAACTGCAATCGCGGTCCAAGAGCACCCCTGCGCGCGTAGCGAGGTGATTCTGGCCGTGTCTGCGATCACGCGGGGCCTTCCCAAGACCTTTCCCTTGGCCCGAGCTGAGGCAAGCCCGGAGCGGACCCGGTCTCGGATCAATTCCCGCTCAAACTCGGCGATGGTGGCGAAGATGCCGAAAACAAGCCTTCCGTTCGGAGTGCTAGTATCGACGCCCTCGTGCAGGCTGATGAAGTCGATCCCCAGAACCCGAAATTCTTCGAGGGCGTTCACGAGCTGGCGCAGGCTGCGCGCGAAACGGTCGTAGCGGTAGACGACCACTGCGTCCACCAGACGCTTGCGGCAGATGGCGCGGAGTCGGTCCAGCGCCGGTCGCTGCTCGCGGGAGCCGCTGACGCCTTTGTCCACGTACTCATCAATAATCTGGAGGTTGCGGCGCTCGCAGTATTCCCGTAGTTCGCGGAGCTGCATTTCTGGGTCTTGTCCGGCAAGGGTGCTCACACGAGCATAAAGGGCGACGCGGATCACGGGCTGGGATGATGTCAAGAGTTACACCTCGACTTCATCGTTACATGGCGCTACGTATATAGCAAGATGTCTTACGTACCGTTACGTAGTATCATCGACGAATGGCGAAGAAAAACCCGCATGCGGTGGCATTAGGCAGAAAGGGCGGCAAGGCTAGGGCCGCGAATCTCAGCAAAGAGGAACTCAGCAAGCAGGGAAGGAAGGCCGTGCTCGCGCGCTGGGCGAAAAAGAAGAACAGCTAGGGGTCTCGGCACTGACGCGGGCAATCTCTCTGTAGGTGAAGTCGCTATTACCAACAGCCATGACGAATGCGCTATCCTCACCGGCATGGAAGACTTCGATATTCGGGCCATTGAAGCTGCCATCTCCCGGCTCCGCGAAACCAAACCTGACATCTTCGGCGCTAACGGGCACGGTTTCCAGTTGAATCCCGCATTGCGAGAGTCGGAAGCTGCCTCTTTCGAGCGGGATCACAAGATAGTGCTTCCACCCGACTACCGCCGTTTCTTGACGCGCGTCGGCAATGGCGGTGCTGGCCCCTTCTACGGAATATTTCCTCTCGGTTTTATGGACGACGATTTTGATCTGCGCCCTTGGAAGGAGAATGACGGTCTGGTCGGTAATCTCTTGATGCCGTTCCCGTTTCAAGATGAGTGGAACGACCTTTCCGGTCAGCCGGATGACGATTTGTTGAGACGAGACGGCGCTGAATACGACAGGCAGATTGAGCAATTCGATGCGAGATACTGGTCATCCGAAGTCGTGAACGGAGCGGTGCCGATCTGTCACGAAGGTTGTGCGCTCAGAATCTGGCTCGTCGTGACCGGGGAACAGCCGGGACAACTTTGGGAGGATAGGCGTAGCGAATACGCCGGGCTCAGACCTGTTCGACTAGCGGACGGCTCTGCGGCGACGTTCTCCCGGTGGTACGAGGAATGGCTAGACAACTGTTTCATGAAGGCGGGGCAGCAAAATTGGCGAAAATCGAGCTAACGCCAACTATCTCCCGATTCCCTTGATGCGCTTGATTTCGATAGTTGCCAGTTGCCGGGGCATCCCATCACATTACGCGGGGGAAGATATGGAACGTCGCATACCGAACGTGTTTCGGATTTCTGCTCTCCTCCAACTCTGCTGCGATTGACAGAATCTCTTGAGAAGGGTTATCGGAGTCCGACAAGGGCCGGACGTCCTCAAATTCGAGCGGATCGAGGCGATAATGGGACAGCGCACCACGTACCTTGGCACGGTACTCTGAGTCGCTGCTGGCGAGCGTCAGAAAGTTGATAAAGGCTCCCTCATTAGGCGCGAGCAACTCGCATCCGTCTTGAGGCGCGACCCCCACAACCCCGATCCACACCACGGCGTGATACATCACCTCGGCCATGTGGAAGCAGTATAGACGCAGAACTGGTTCGGATGGCCGAGGGCGTAGTTGGTGAAATCGCCTGCTTATGACAATCATCACCAAGAACAGCTCATGGGGTTACAATCGAGAGCCTTGAATGATCTCTCACAACTCTGGGCATCGATAGAAGCAGACCTCTCGCGAGCACGCGGTACCCTACCCCATGACGCCGAGAGTTACGGAGCCCTTCTTGAATACGAGGACTACATCAACCAAAATGAACTAGAGTTGGCTTGCGACGCGCTCGAAGCGTACGCCGACCGCCATCCTGTCAACAAGGAATTTTGGCTATTGCTCAGAGATGCCGCCAGGAAGATGCGGCTACCCGACCGTGCGAGCCGTTACGAAGGGCGCGCAGGCGCTTCGCCAAGATAGTTGGAGCACCAGCGCCATTGCACTAACTTACCCAGAGGGGCATGCCGGAACCGTAGTTGGTGAAATCGCCTGATTTCGACAGTTACTATGGAACTCAGGCCCACGTGGGTGTAATGTGCTGCCGTGAACTCAATGAAACCTGTAGTCGAGACATTGGGACGGATTCAGGCCTCCAGCGCGTTTGTCCTCGTCGCGGCATTCGTGGCTGGGGTATTTGCTTTCGTGGCAGCCGTCGCGGGTGGCGTGATCGGAATCTATCTATACGACCGTGGCATGAGCAAGGGAAACGACGTGGCGGTGGGCATGATCGGGGCGTT
>Ga0302320_10000460_pt1 | contig 96771 bp, 87 predicted proteins | sample Bog_T0_3_FD_202130 | JGI IMG/M metagenome (GOLD analysis project Ga0302320, IMG submission 202130) | Peat permafrost microbial communities from Stordalen Mire near Abisko, Sweden - Bog_T0_3 | ecosystem: Environmental > Terrestrial > Soil > Wetlands > Peat | place: Sweden: Abisko, Stordalen Mire... | reverse complement strand
GATTGACCATCCGTGCCGATGCGCGGATCGAGATTTGCCGGGCTGCTCTCGATGAGAAACACCACGGTTCCGGGGTCCCGCTGCGCCGAGTGACAGCCGGCAAGGAAGACAAACACAGCCAGCGCGAGCAACGAATTTATCGTGCACCATGCTATAGCCTGAGGGGCTCTACGCATACGTTACCGAGCCTAGAATCATGGGCCGCGTTGCGCCTGTGGCTGCGGGGACGTTGCCGGGCAGGCGATGCCAGGTTTGCCAGGCCAGCAGTGCGAAGGCCGCGGCCTCCTTGGCCTCGACGGGCAGGCCGAACTCCTCGCTTGCCGCCAATGCGCAGCCCAGCGGTTCCAGGCGCTGCGACAGCATGGCCATCAAGGTATGGTTGCGGGCTCCGCCGCCGGAGACGATGTAGTCAACGCCCGCGCCCTTCATCCTTCGTTGAACAAATCGTTTGTAGCTGCGCGCGATGGTCTCGGCGGTCAGCGCGGTTGCCGTAGCCAAGGCATCCTCGGGTTTGTCACTACGGCGGCGGCAAGCTGCTAGAAACTTGGCGGCATATTCATGGCCAAACTGCTCGCGGCCGGCGGTGCGCGGAGGCTTGAGTTGAAAATAAGGATTGCGCAAGGCTGCCGTGAGTACCGGCAGCAACACCGTGCCTTCTGCGGCGAACGCTCCATTGCGATCAAAGCGTTTGCCGAAGAGCTGCTGTGCCAGGGCGTCGATGACCATGTTGCCGGGACCGGTGTCGAACGCAATCACACTCTCTGCCGGGGCTCCCGCAGGAATCGCGGTCAGATTGGCGATGCCGCCTATGTTCTGCAAGACCCGCCCGCGCCTGGCATCGGCAAAGAGCACATAGTCCAGCAGCGGCACCAGCGGCGCTCCCTGGCCGCCGGCAAGCATGTCCGCGGGGCGAAAATTTGAGACCACCGGAATGCCCAGCGTGGCGGCAATTACAGTTGCTTCGCCTGTTTGCCAAGTGTAGGCAAAGCGCCGGCCCGCATACACCGTTGCGCGCGGCTGATGATAGAGTGTCTGCCCGTGGCAGCCAATCAGGTCGATCTTTAAATTGTGCCGTTCGAGTGTAGCGCTCACAGCTTCGGAGTACGCCAAGCCCAGCCGCCAGTTGAGCCGCGCCAATTCTGCTGTTGAAGTAGAGGCCGCGTTCATCGCCGCCAACACCGCACGGCGCAGTGCGACCGGGAATTTGAATCCCTGATGCGCCAGGAGCGTGAGCCTGGTGCGGGGCTTTCCGGGAGTAATCCGAACCACGGCCACATCGATCCCGTCGGCCGAGGTGCCGCTCATGATTCCCGCCACTGTCATGGACTTTCCGCTCATGCCGGCTGGACCTCCTGAGCAGGTTGGGCGTTTCTGATGGTATCGCCGAAGCGGAGGACTCGCGTCCGCAGCGCCTCGAACTGACGAGCCGGAAGCGCTGCCGGAACTCCACCGGCAAAAAGCCTTGAACGCAGCCGTCCGGCCCTGCCCGCGCGGTCAAGCATCAGCTTGCGAAATGCAGCCGACCGCTCGCCCTCGCCAATCAATGCCTCATAGGCGCGCAGAATCAGTTCCGGGCTGTGACAGATTTCCAAAAGATCCATCCCCGCGCGGAGTGCCGCAATCACAGCCTCTTCCATGGGCATGAACTTCAAAATGCCGCCCATCTCCAGATCGTCGGAAAAGACGATTCCTTGATATCCGATCCGCCGTCGCAATACCGAGGTGATCCAGTAAGGCGAAACGCTCGCAGGCAACCCATTGCCCCTGGTCTCGGGATAGGCCGCGTGATTCACCATGACCATCGGCAGTTCGTTGCGCAATTCGCGGTAGGGAACCAAGTCCTTGCGCCAAAGCTCGTTCCAATTCCGCTGAATAGCCGGCGTTTCGAGGTGTGAATCACGCGAGCTGCAGCCGAGGCCTGGAAAATGCTTGCCGCAGCCGACCACTCCCTGCGCAGCCAGCCCTGCCAGAAACCCGCGCGCATACTCCACGACTCCGGCTGCCGTTGCAGAAGCCGCACGTGTGCCCATGACCCCGGCCGATACGGGCAGCGCGAGGTCCAGCACCGGGGCCAGCGTGGTATTGAAGCCGAAGGCCTTGACCGCGCGGGCAACCAGCTCTCCGTGTTCCATGATCAGGCTGTCTTTTCCGGTCGCCTTTGCAGCCAGTGCCACAGCCTGTGCGGAAGGCATGGCTGCCAGGGCGTCGCGCAGCCGGTCGACGGTACCGCCTTCCAAGTCAACGCAGCGCAGGCTGTGCGCGGAGCACAAGGTTGTTGCCTCGCTCAGCAGCGCCCGCGTCTGGCGCGGGTCGCCGATGTTTCGCCGGAAGAGAATGATCCCCGCCGGCCTGACCAGCTTCAACCACGCGCGCTCCAGGCCGCCGAACTCCTTGCCTTCAAGCCCCACGACCAGCAAGCTGCCGGCTGCATGACGCAGATTGATCATGATTGCCGCTCCTTGAGTTCCTGCTGTAGTTCTTCCAGCAGATTCAGCGCTTGCAAGGGCGTAAGCGTGTTTACATCCGTGGCCTCAATGCGGTCCACGATGCGCTGCGAGAGCGGCGTGAATATTGTCATCTGCACCGGTTCCGGCGCCGTCTCAACCTGCACGCTCTGCCGCTCCTGTTTCTCATGCTGCCGCAGGATGTGCCTGGCCCGTTCGATCACAGCGGCCGGCAATCCCGCGAGCCGCGCCACTTCAATACCGTAGCTCTTGCTGGCCGCGCCGGGTTCGATGTTATGCAGGAACACAATTCCGCTGGCCGCCTCTTTGACGCCCACGCGCAGATTTCGCACGCGACTGAGTTTTTCCGCGAGCATGGTCAGCTCATGGTAGTGCGTAGCGAACAGCGTACGCGCGCCGGTTTCAGCGTGCAGATACTCTACCGTTGCCCACGCCAGCGACAGGCCATCGAATGTAGCCGTGCCCCGGCCCATCTCATCGAGCAGGATCAGCGAGCGGTTCGTTGCCGTGTTCAAAATCGTCGCCGTCTCCGTCATCTCCACCATGAACGTAGAGCGGCCGCGCGCAACATTGTCGCTGGCGCCGATGCGCGTGTAGATGCGATCCACGAGACCGAAGCGCAGGCTGTCGGCGGGCACAAAGGAGCCCATCTGGGCAAGCAGAACAAGCATTGCCGCCTGGCGGAGATAGGTGCTTTTGCCGCCCATGTTGGGGCCGGTAATCAGCAACAAACTCGGACCCTCGTCCGCCGCATTCAGATATAAATCGTTGGCGATGAAGCGTCCTTCGCGCGTCTCTTCCATCCACTGCTCAATGACCGGATGACGGGCCGCCACGGCCTCGATCACCGGAGCTTCGTCAATGATGGGACGCACGTACCGCCGCAAAGCCGCCAGATGCGCGAAGTTCACCAGCAGATCGGCCTCAGCTACCGCTGAGGAACTGCGACGTATGCGCCCTGCCGCCTCAAGAACCGATGCGCGCAACTCGACAAATATTCGCTTCTCAATCTCGATGGAGCGGTCGTGCGCGGTGAGAATTTTGCGCTCATACTCCTTCAGCTCCGGCGTCGTGAACCGCTCGGCATTGACCAGCGTCTGCTTGCGCTCATAGTCGGCAGGAGCGAGCGACATATTGGCTTTAGTGATCTCGATGTAATAGCCGAAGACGGAGTTATAGCGCACCTTGAGCGAGCCGATACCAGTCCGCTCCCGCTCTCGCGCTTCGATGGCCGCAATCGCCTGCCTGCCGGTGGTCGAAATCGTGCGCAAGTCGTCCAATTCCGCGTCCACGCCCAACGCAATTGCGCCGCCATCGACCAGCGTCAACGGCGGCTCGGCGACCAGCATTGTCTCAATCCACCGCGTGACGTCTTCGAGCGTATCCAGCCGCGCGGCCAACTCTTGCCACTGTGTGGCTTGCATTGCAGTGAGCGCGATTTTCAACCCCGGTAGCCGGCTCAAACTTGCGGCCAGCGAGCGCACATCGCGCGGCCCCGCCGAATCCAGCGAGAGACGCGCCAGCAGCCGCTCCAGGTCCAGAATTCCGGCAAACCCGCGTCGAATCTCCTCGCGCTTCAGCAGGTTGCCATGCGCCTCGCCCACTGCCTCATAGCGAGCCTCCAGCACTTCGGCGTCCAGCAGCGGCCGCAGAATTGTAGCCCGCAACAGCCGCTTGCCCATCGGCGTCTGGCAGGCATCCAGCGTGTGGAAGAGAGTGGCGCGGCTGTCCTGGCCGACAAAGAGCGGCTCGACGAGTTCCAGGTTGCGTACCGTCACCTGGTCCAGTTCGAGCGCCGTTGAGTGCTCCTCAAAGCGCAGCGAATCTACGTGCAGCGCCTCGTTCTTCTGCGTGGTGCGCACATAGTGAAGCACGGCTCCGGCTGCAACGGCCGCGGCTGGATGACGATCGAGACCAAAGCCCTCAAGGGTGCGAACATTCAGTTGACGTTCCAGCAGAGGGACAGCAAAATCGCGCGTCCACACCCAGTCCGGGACGCGCGTACGCGCTGGAAGCCGTTCGAGCAGCGCCGGCAACTCGGCAGACTCTGCCAGCAGCACCTCGCTGGCTCCGGCCATCAGAATTTCGTCCACCGCCTGTTGCCGCGCCGCCGGTCCTGCAAACTCGACTGTGCGAAACTCGCCGGTAGAAACATCCAGCAGCGCGATGGCGCAAACAGGCTCCTTTGCCGGACCAGTCTCAAACAGCGCTGCCAGGAAGTTGTTCTGCTCCTGCCCCAGCGCGTTATCCAGCGCCGTGCCCGGCGTAAGCACACGGGTCACCTCGCGCCGCACGATCTTTTTTGTGAGTTTGGGGTCCTCCATCTGGTCGCAGATGGCGATGCGGTAGCCTTTGCGGAGCAAGCGGGTCAGGTAACTATCCACCGCGTGGTACGGAACCCCGCACATGGGCTGGCTCTTCTCCCGGTCCCGTGATGTCAGCGTCAACTGCAATTCGCGGCTGGCCACGACTGCATCGTCATAGAACAGCTCGTAGAAGTCCCCCATCCGGAAAAACAAGAGAGCATCGGGGTTCTCGCGCTTTGCCGCGGTCCACTGCCGCATGAACGGAGTCAGCTCGGCAGGGGCCTTGTCCAAGGCAGGAGAGCGCGGCGCCGCGGATTGTTCGTCTTCCCTGATCACGTTGCCTTTAAGAGTAACGTGACGGGATGGTTGAGTGGTAGTACATCCCGGAAGGCATAAGGAGCATTTCGAATTGCTCCATAAGCAGGATTATCCTCGCCCGGCTTGGCGTCCATAGCCAGCGCCCCTCACTTATTGCTCACCGCACGGCATGAGTCATTCTGCACAGAATAGATCCGGGCAATCAGCGAACCTGTATATGCCACCGGAGGATCCGTTTGCCACGACCGGAATTCGCGTGGAACACACAGAACCTAATCAAGGTAAAAACAAGGAGAATTGAATGAATTCACGGAAAATCTATGCTTTTGTCTTTGCGCCACTCGTCGTGCTTGCCATGTCCCTGCCGGTAACCGCACAGGACGCAACGCAATCCACTACCACGACGGTACAGAATCCGAACGACCAGCCGACCACACAAACCACCGAGACCACCAAGAGCAAGACGAAGTACAACCGCCATCACCACAAGAAAGAAACGAAAGAGAAGCAGACCACCACGACAACAACTACCCCTCCTCCCACAGAGCAGCAGACAACCACCACGACAACGACTACGCCTCCTCCTCCTCCGCCGCAATAATTCCGGCTAGACGGAAAAACTTCAAGTTTTTCAACAGCGCAAGAGATAGAGCGGGTTCGCAGGCGGACCAAAGATCTAACTGCTCAAAAACACCGCCGTGCCCGCTCATCCCTGGCGTGAATCACACGCGCTCGAACTTTGCCCATCTCTGCCATCGTGCCGCAAGCACCGCCTGCACAACGCGGCTTTATAAATAGCACTGCCTTGCTCTAGACATCACCCGTAAAGCCATCCCCCCACGAATTCCAGGCTGTACGAAAATCGAACTCCTCTTACATCGTCTTTTGTCATGGGCGCATTTCCGCATTTGCCCGCCTGGAGGTCTACACTTTTCTTGCCTGGGGAGTACCCTGTTGAACCGTGCGAAAGCAGGTTCGGGCTCTTATTTGGTGATTTGGATCACAGTATACTGATCATTCGGCCCTTTAAGGTGAAGATCGATATGTATCTCCTCTGGCTCAGAGTTGCGGCTATCCTGTACGCGGCTGCAAGCATCGCCGTCTTCCCGGCCGTGCTCTATGGCGCGCTGCGGTGGCGGAAATGGTGCGTCCATCTGGGCGGAATGGCCTTTTTCTTCCACTTTGTCTCAGCAGTAGAGATGCTGGTTCTGGCGCATAGCTGGCTACCGGTCGGGGTGCGGGAGGTGCAGTCGCTCCTGGGGTTGGCCGTTGCCGGGGTGTTCTTTCTGGTGTGGTGGCTGTATGACGCTATCTCGCTTGGATTGTTCGTCTTGCCGGTCACTTTCTTTTTGGTTTTTGTACCGGCGCTGGGACCGGACAGATACACTTTCCCCTCGCCGGGCGTGCGGATAAGCTGGCTTGTGGCGCATATTGCCGCACTGCTGCTGGCCTACGTGGCGCTGGGGTTCAGCCTGCTGGCCTCACTCCTCTACCTGGCACAGGAACGGAGGCTGAAGAGCAAACCCAAGGCGCGTGAGGATTCATGGTGGGCCCCGTTCGACTGGCTGCCGCCGCTGGACACGCTGGAGCGGATTTCCGAGGCCATGCTTGAGTTTGGCTTTCCCTGCATGACGGTGGGACTGGTGATTGGGTCCGTACTGGCGCAGGAGACGCCCCTGGGCGCGGCGTATTTTCTGGATCCCAAGATCATTGCGGCGTTTGTGAGCTGGGCTATCTATGTGCTGTTGCTGCTGGTGCGGCGGACGGCAGGGCTGCGCGGGCGCAAAGCAGCGTATCTCTCCGGGGCTGTATTTGCGGTGATGGTTGTGGTATGGACCGCCAACCTGTTCAGCCATGTGCACAGGTTCGGTGCCCCATGAGCCAGGCTTCTACAACGCTGGTGATGACCGGCATCAACTACAAGACCGCGCCCATCGAACTGCGGGAGCGGATCGCCATCTCCCGCGAGGACCTGGCGGAGACTACGCGCGCCCTGGCCGCTATGCCGGGAGTTTCCGAGTGCATGATTGTTTCCACCTGCAACCGCGTTGAGCTGCTGGCCGCCGTCGATTCACCCGATACCGATCTGACGGGCTTTCTGCATCAGTACTTCGGACTCAATCCGGAACTGCTGGCGCCGCATATCTATGAAGAGCGCGACCGCGACGCCGTGCGGCATCTTTTCCGTGTAGCCGCCAGCCTGGACTCGATGGTGGTGGGCGAACCGCAGATTCTGGGCCAGGTGAAAGAAGCCTTCGCAGTGGCGCGCGCCTCGGGCACCGTGGCCGGGCAGCTGGAACACCTGCTGCAGAGCGCCTTTGCCGCGGCAAAGAAGGTTCGCACCGAGACGGAGATCGGCTCGAATTCCGTTTCCATCGCATCCGTGGCCGTTGACCTGGCGCGCAAGATTTTTGGATCGCTGCAAGGGCGGACGGTGTTCCTGGTGGGCGCAGGCAAGATGAGCGAACTGGCCGCGCGGCACCTGGTGCAACAGGGCGCCGGCGCCATCCTGGTGAGCAACCGCACCCAGGAACGCGCACGGCGCATGGCAGAGGTTTTCCAGGGGCGCGTGATTCCTTACGAACAGCTCTATGAAGCGGCCAGCGAGGCTGACATCGTCATCAGTTCGACCGGCGCGCCGCACCCCATTTTCCGCCGCGAGCACGGGCAAGCTTTTATGCATCGCCGCCGTAACCGGCCCATGTTTTTCATCGATATTGCGGTGCCGCGCGATGTGGACCCGGAGATGGGCAAGCTGGAAGGCATCTTTGTTTACGACATCGACGACCTGCAGCAGGTGGCCGCAGCGCACATGGCCGAGCGCAGCCGCGAAGCCAGCGACGCCGAGACCCTGATTGCCGGCGAGGTGGAGCGGTTCCAGCAATACCAGCGCACGGTGAATGTGGCTCCTGCGATTGTCGCCTTGCAGCACCAGGCCGAGGAGATTCGCCAGGGCGAGCTGCGCCGCATGCAGTCGCGCCTGGGCACTCTGAGTGCCGAACAGGTTGCCGCTGTGGAGGCGCTCACCCGCGGGCTGGTGAACAAGTTTCTCCACCCGCCCATGCAGGCTCTGAAGCAGGCTGCCCGGCTTGACGACTCAGTCCGTCTGGACGCACTTTGCGAAACATGGTCGCTGCCTACGGGCGCCGAGCGTGAGACTGAGCAGGAGAGCGCGGCAGGCGAGCCAAGCCAAACCAATCCCATAGTGGAGAAAACTGAGGACGCGACCGTGAACGAACCCATTGTGGAGAGCCGCCGATGAACCTGCGCATTGGAAGCCGTGGTTCGCAGCTTGCCCTGTGGCAGGCCAACCACGTTGCGGCTCTACTCCGCGGCCAGGGGCACACGGTCGAGATAGAGATCATCAAGACCACCGGCGACCGGCTGCAGGAAGTGACCTTTGCACAGGTCGGTTCCAAAGGCATGTTTACCAAGGAGATTGAAGAAGCGTTGGCCGCGGGACGGGTGGATTTGGCGGTGCATTCGCTGAAGGATTTGCCCACCGAGTTGCCTGAGCCGTTTGCGCTCGGGGCAACACCGCCGAGGGTGGACCCGCGCGATGTGTTTGTGTCAGTGAAGTACGCGAGCCTGGCGGAATTGCCGCAGGGTGCGCGGGTGGGGACGAGCAGCCAACGGCGGCGCGCGCAATTGAAGGCGCTGCGGCCGGACATTGAAGCGATTGAGTTTCGCGGGAACGTGGACACGCGATTGCGCAAGCTGGCCGAGGGGCAGGTGGATGCGATTCTGCTGGCCGCCGCCGGGCTGGACCGGCTGGAGAAGACCGAATGGGTGCGCGAACGGCTGGAGCCGCAGGATTTTTGTCCGGCAGCGGGCCAGGGGTCGCTGGGTATTGAGACACGGAGGGACGACGCTGCAACCCTTGCAGCCGTTGCCTTCCTGGACGATGCGGCCACAAGGTTTGCCGTTACCTTGGAGCGGGCGGCTCTGGCTGCGCTGGGCGGCGGTTGCCAGGTGCCGATCGGCATCCATTGCCGGGCGAAGGTTGATGAGGCGGGGACGGAAGGGAATTGGTACGAGATCTTTGCCATTGTTGCCGATCCTGAGACAGGCAACGCGGTCCGTGTCTACCTGAGTGCAGAGCGCGCCGATTCCGACCCGGCGGCGCTGGGGCGGATTGTCGCAGAGAAGCTGATGGAGTCGGGTGCTGGCGCTCTGCTGCAGGCACATGCTGCCGCAGCGGACGAGGCGGCGCGGTGAGTTTGCTGCCGCTTTCAGGGCGCCGCGTGCTGGTGACCCGCGCCGCGCACCAGGCCGGCAAACTGAGCGAGGGACTTCGCGCGCTGGGAGCCGAGCCGGTTGAAGTTCCGGTACTGGAGATCCAGCCACCTGCCAGCTTCGATCAGATGGACGCAGCTCTCTGCCAGCTCGATCGATTTGATTGGCTGATTCTTACCAGCGCGAATACGGTGCGGGCTCTTGCCGAACGGGCGGTTGCGCTGGGCTGCGGATTGGCGCAGCCAGCTTGTTTGAAAGTGGCCGCAGTGGGAGAAGCAACGGCGGCTGCGGCGCGCAAGGCGGGATTCGAGGTTGCGTTTGTGCCGGAATCCTATGTGGCCGAGAGCCTGGTGGAAGGGCTGGCTGGGCAGGCTGCGGGCCGGCGCATTTTATTGGCGCGGGCGGCGGTTGCCCGGGATGTGATTCCCGACGCGTTGCGGGCGGCTGGCGCCGAGGTCGATGTGGTGGACGCTTACCGGAATGCAATGCCTGAGGCCGCGCCGGAGTTGCTGCGGAGAGCGGTTGCGGAGGGGATCGATGCGGCTACGTTTACCAGCTCGTCCAGCGCGACACACCTGGCGGAGGCGGCAGAGCGGGCTGGAATTCCCTGGCCCCTGGTTGCGGTTCCCGCAGTTTCCATTGGGCCAATTACCAGCCAGACGCTGCGCGATCTGGGTTGGGAGCCTGCGATAGAGGCCAGTCCTTACGATATTCCCGGGCTGCTCGCCGCGGTCGTGCAACTGTTTCAGCGCTAGAACAATCCTGTTCAAGCCAAGAGCGCTTCCTGCATCAACGGCATCTGCCTACGGGCCCCATTTTCACAGTTTCACAGCGGAAAGGGGGGGTGGGGTACGCATTTTGCCGTTCTTGGGCAATTAATGCACAGATTCCATTGGAGTTAAATAGTTTCAACTGCTGCATTTCAATGTATTTTTCGACGTTTTTTGGCATTTTCCTCCCTCCAATTCCTGTTTTCCGGCTGCCAGAAACGCGATGGGCTCCGGAGAGCTGCCCGGTCGAATGCAGGGGTCCGTACTGGGTGGGACAGGCGCACGGTTTCAAGGATTGGCGTCCCTGCCTGCTCTCAATTCCTATTGTGCGCGGAGAGGCGGTAATTTTCTGCAAAGTGCGACGAGATTGCAGGCAAAACGCTAGGAGTGCCAGGTTTTGTCATTGGAGCGGCAAAGCTGCTCGAGATTGCAGCGGTCGCACTTGGGCTTGCGGGCGTCACAGACCTGGCGGCCGTGGTGAATGATCTGGTGGGAGAAGGCGATCCAACGGTCTTGCGGGAGGATGTGCATTAACTCCTGCTCGACCTTTTGCGGCGTTTCGCCCTTGGCGAGACCGAGGCGGCGGGCGATGCGGAAGACGTGCGTATCGACGACTACGCCCTCAGCCTTGCCGAAACAGACACCTAGAACTACATTGGCGGTTTTGCGGGCTGCTCCGGGAATGGTGACTAGCTCCGCTAATGTCTGCGGGACCTGATTGTTGAAGTCGGCGATCAGCTTGCGGGCCGCGCCCTGGATGGATTTGGCCTTGTTGTGGAAGAAGCCGGTGGTGCGGATGAGGGCTTCAAGCTGGGGCAGCGTTGCTTTGGCCATGGCTTCCGGGGTGGGGAAGCAGCGGAAGAGCTCAGGGGTGACCATGTTGACGCGGACGTCAGTGCATTGCGCGGAGAGGATGGTGGCGACTAGGAGTTCCCAGGGGGAGCGGTGGGTGAGCGCGCACTCAACTTCGGGGTAGGCCTCATCGAGGGCTTTGAGGATGGCGGCGATGCGGTCGGGGGCGAGGTCGCGGTTCTTCTTGCGGACGGGTGGCATTGCCGGATTCTTGGCAGATTTGCGACTGTCACTCTGCGATCTTGGCATCACTTTCCGGTTCCTCGTATCTGCTTCTTTTTCAGGACAGAAGGCGGGCTTGTTTGCCTTGCGAGCGAAGGAGGTAGACAGCTTGCTTGTCGAAGCTGACGAATTCTTCCGCGCCCAGCCAGTGGCCTTCGTAGGCGATGGCTCCATCGGCGAAGTCTCCGCCTGTATCGAGGATCGCCAGGCCTGCCTCGACAGCCGGTTGGTTCATCGCTACATTCGAGCTGTCCATCAGTACGCGAATTGCGTTCGCGATCTCAACGGCCGGCTTTTTGTACCCTTGCCGCAAGACCCAGACGAGTTCACATAGAACGGGCACGGGGATGACGACGAGTTCAGCGCTCTCAAGAACCTTCCTGGCCAAGCGTGACTGTACTGGGTCGTCTTGCAAGGCATCGCGCAGCAAAACGTTCGTATCCGCGGCGATCTTCATCGTTTGCCTGCCCAGGCATCCTCGGTAATCTTCTTGATTTGGGCGATGGTGAGTCTGGGAATCCCTTGCTTCGCCAGACTACCACTGAATTTTGTGATAGAGCCGGTCTTTGGAGCGGCTCCAACCGCGAGCCGTCCATCGGGCAGCATGTCGACCTGAACCTTCTGGCCGGGAGTGACGTTCAGATGTCGCAGCAACTCCTGTTTCAGCGTGATCTGGCCTTTGGCGGTGATGGTGAGCGTAGCCATATGCGTACCTCAGAATCCATTGTAAGGCAAAACCTCCTTACCGTCGAACAGGAAGATCCAGACGGCGCAGGTTACAACTTTCCCTCAAGCCAGCTGGCGAGTTTCTCGACGGGCAGGCGGACGCCGATGTAGAACTGGCCGAAGAGGGCGTAGACAGCGCTGACTTCGTCAAAGCGCATCTCGTAGATGAGCTTCTTGAAGACGACCGGGTCTTCGGCGAAGAGATCGACGCCCCACTCCCAATCGTCCATGCCGATGGAGCCGGAGATGATCTGCTTGACCACGTCGCCGTAGCGGCGGCCGATGAGACCGTGCTCGTGCATCATGCGCTGACGGTCAGCGAAGGGGACGGTGTACCAGTTGACCTGCTCGCCACGCTTGCGGTCCATGGGATAAAAGCAGAGATATTTTGCCTCAGGGACGGCGGGGAAGAGACGCGACGCCATGGCGTCAGAACCGCGCTTGAGCGATGCAGCAATTTCAGCGGTCCACTCCGGCGTGTGCGCCTCAAAGCCTTTGGCTGTGGCGGCTTCATAGGTCTTGCGGCTGGACTCGTAGAGACCGAGTTCGACGACGGAGACGTAAGAGTGGACGGGCGTGAGGTAGTCGTAGAGTTCGGTCTGGGCGAGCGAGAGTTCGACCTGATTCAGAGCTTCGAGCGATTCGCGGAAGTGGATCAGGATCAGATCGCCCTTGTGGCCGAGTTCAGAGAATAGAGCAGAGCGGATGGGCGCATCAGAACTGGTGCGCTCAAGAACTTTGAGCGTGTCGATGGCCTGGGATGCGATGCGTTCACGCTCAGGGGCGGGCGTTGCGCGCCAGGATTTCCAGTCGAAACGGAAGAACTGGTGAAGCAATGCGGAGCCTTCAAGGGTGAGGGGAACAGGGAGGAATTCAGACAAGGGACTCTCCTTCAAATTCAAAAAAACAGCTTGCTGCCACACCCCCATCCTAACAAAGTGAAGATACATACGTGTGCATTTGTTTTTTCTGTGTTGAACGGCTTGCAGGCGCATAAACAGCGCTCCACAGGGCCTATACTGAGTACGCTCATGAATGAAAAAGTAATTGCTCTCCTCGTGCAGTTCATCACCCATGTCATCGATGCTGGCGGGTACGCCGGCATTGCCGCACTGATGGGAATCAATGCATCCGGCATTCCGCTTCCCTCCGAGCTCATCATGCCGTTTTCCGGCTACCTGGTTTACATGGGCCGCTTCAACCTGTTGCTGGTGGCGGCGGCGGGAGCGGTGGGCTGCAATATTGGCTCGGCGATCGCGTATTGGATTGGCGCAAAGGGCGGACGCCCGCTGGTGGAGCGCTACGGCAAGTGGATCCTGATGAGCCATCACGATCTGGACCGCATGACGTGGTTCTTTGACAAGTATGGATCGATCGCGATCCTGCTGGCGCGGATGATGCCTCTGGTGCAGACCTTTGTTGGCTTCCCCGCGGGAATTGCCAAGATGTCGCGGCTGCGCTTTCACATCTACACAACCGTGGGCTCGCTGGTGTGGTATTTGTGCCTGGCGTACGCAGGCATGAAGCTGGGCGAGAAGTGGAACACCGATCCCAGGCTTTATGAACTCTTCCATCGCTTTCACCTGGTAGTGGAGATTGCGCTGCTGGCGGGAGTGGTGTGGTTTGTCTGGTCGCACATCCAGCGCGGCAGAGCGGCGAACGCGGCCTGAAAGCCGAATGTGCGCATGCGGACGGTGAGCAGCACACGCGGTTGAATAAGCCGAAACAATTCACTGGTACCAATCACTAACCATTCCTGCAATAGAAGGGTGAAGGAGAGCTATGTCTACTGAACAGCAGAGCGGCAAAGTTATTTCAGGCGCGGGTAAGCCGGCGCCCGCGACAGGCAAACTGGGCGTGATGGTGGTGGGCCTGGGCGCCGTGGCTACGACCATGATTGCCGGCGTGGAAGCGGTGCGGCGAGGGCTGGCCAAGCCGATTGGATCGCTGACGCAGATGGGCACAATCCGGCTGGGCAAGCGCACGGACAACCGCGCGCCGCTGGTGAAGGAATTTGTGCCGCTGGCGGATTTGAACGACGTTGTCTTTACGGGCTGGGACATTTTTGAGGACAACGTGTACGAGTCTGCCGCGCACGCCAAGGTACTGGACACCGAGACGCTGGAGAAGCTGAAGCCATACCTCGAGACGATCAAGCCGATGCCCGCAGTCTTCGATCAGTATTATGTGAAGCGGCTCAACGGCACGCATGTGAAGACGGGCAGGAACAAGCGCGACCTGGCTGACCAACTGATTGCCGACATTCGCAACTTCAAAAAGAACGTGGACCGCGTGGTGATGATCTGGTGCGGATCAACGGAGATTTTTCTGGAGCCGTCGAGAGTGCATGAGACGATTGAGGCTTTCGAGAAAGGCCTGGAGGACGACGACATCGGCATTGCGCCCTCGCAGATTTATGCCTATGCCGCTTTGAGCGAGGGAGTACCGTTTGCCAACGGCGCGCCGAACCTGACGGTGGACACGAAGGCGCTGATTGAGTTGTCAAAGAAGAATGCGGCGCCGATCTGCGGCAAGGACTTCAAGACCGGGCAGACGTTGATGAAAACGGTGCTGGCGCCGGGGCTCAAGGCGCGGCATCTGGGCGTTTCCGGCTGGTTCTCAACGAATATTCTGGGCAACCGCGACGGCGAAGTGCTGGACGATCCGCAATCGTTCAAGACGAAGGAAGAATCGAAGCTGGGCTCGCTGGAATACATTTTGCAGCCGGAGCTTTATCCCGATCTTTACAAGAATATCTACCACAAGATCCGGATCAACTACTATCCGCCGCGCGGCGACGACAAAGAGGCCTGGGACAACATCGATATCTTTGGCTGGCTGGGCTACCCGATGCAGATCAAGGTGAATTTTCTTTGCCGCGATTCGATTCTGGCGGCACCGATTGCGCTGGACCTGGTGCTGTTTCTGGACCTGGCCAAACGCACGCCTGAGTTGCGCTCGATGGGGATTCAGGAGTGGCTGAGCTTTTATCTGAAGTCGCCGCAGACGGCGGAGGGACTCTATCCGGAGCACGATCTGTTCATTCAGTCGATGAAGTTGAAGAACACGTTGCGCCACATCATGGGCGCGGACCTGATCACGCACCTGGGCCTGGAATACTACGACTAACCACCTGCGGTGGGGCCAACCGCTCCCGTTGGTCGCAACCACCTGCGGTCCAGGCTTGCGCCTCCCGTTGGTCGGCTCAAGAAAAGCCCCATCCGTTTGGGTGGGGCTTGCTTGTTGGGGCTGGGAGCGCGTGGGGCGAGTTGGAACCCGGTCTAAAAGCCCTGAAAAACTATGCGGCCATGGCCTGGGCGAGGCGGCGGATGGTGAGGACGGTGATGTCGTCTTCCTGGCCGAAGGCTTTGGCGGCGTCGGCGATGTAAAAGGCGGACTGGTTGCTGAGGTTGTGGACGCGGTCGAAGCCGAACAGTTCACCGGAGGGATGGCGCGCCTCAACGACTCCGTCGGACAGCAGGAGCATGCGGTCGCCGGGGTGAAGGTAGAGGCGGACTTCTTCATAGGTGATGTCGGGCAGGACGCCGAGGGGAAGGCTGCCGGGTAGGGCGATCTCCTGGCTGTTGAGATAGGGCGGCAGGTGGCCGGCGTTGGCCAGCACCAGTTCGCCATTGGCGCCGAACCATGCGGCCTGGCAAGTGGTGAAGCTTTCGCTGCCGGTGAGGACACGGTTGAGGGATTCGAGGATTCTGGCGGGGCTGCGTTCCGGGGTGCGGCGCAGCGCTCCCATGAGCATGGAGACGTTCATGGCTGCCTTCATACCTTTGCCGGCCACGTCGCCGATGACGACCAGCAGACCGCCGTCGCTGGTGGGTTGCACATGGAAGAAGTCGCCGCCTACTTCGTTGGCCGGGTTGTAGATGGAGTCCACTTCAAAGCCAGGGGTTTCCAATCGCTCCTGGGGAATCATCAACTCCTGCACGCTGCGCGCCGCGGCCAGTTCGCTGGAGACGCGTTCCTGGTCGCGATGGATGCGCAGGAAGCGGACAAAGATGATGAGGACAATGACGAAGATGCCGGTGAAGTCGGCGATGGAGGCAAAGTGGATGGGAATGGGGCCGGCCTGAAGAGTAAGGGGGGAGTGGTAGGCGTGGCCGCTCCAATCTGTCATGCCTGTGGTGAGTACAGGCTCGACCATGCCCACCATGCTTAAGACCAGGGGGATCAGCAGCAGGCCCGCCTCGAAATTGCGGCGAAGCGTGGCCGCGATCAAGGTGACGAAGTTGAAGACCAGCCAGCCGAGGATCCATAAAGAACTGCACAGAAAGACAATGACCAGCATGATGCCGATGGCGGTGCTGTGCCCCACCAAGAGCAAAGCTGGACCAACGCCGGCGAGAACGGGCGCGGTGTAGCGCAGCCACCGGATGTACCAGCGGCGCGGCAAGGAGAGGAAGGAAACGAGGAACTCGAAGAAGAGGTAGGCCGAGATCAGCACCAACTGCAGAACCACGGCGGCGTACCATAACTGATCGATCCGCGCGGAACTACCCGCCAGGTCCACAAAGCCGATGGGGGCCTGAGCCAGTTCATGCAAGGCCAGCCAGAGGTACTCGATATGGCCTTTCTGCGAGAAATAGAGAGCGAAGAGAAAGACCGCGAGCACCAGCAGAAGGATGGAGTTGACCAGGCGGGGGATGCGTTCAAAGAGGCTATGGGTGGACCATAATTCAAGGGAGTGTTCGAGGTCGTCCTGGTTGCCGAGGCGCAGGTTGCGCCGGCTGAAAAAGCTGGTATAGGAGCCAAAACCTACCGGAACATAGAGGGTGCGCAGCACCAGGGTCAACGAAGTGTCAGAGGACGCCAGGTTGAGGTTGTAGATGCGGGAGATCTGCTGGTAACGCTGCGGAGCATCTCCATGTGGCCCCTCCGGCTGGATGAGCTTGCCGTTGGCATAGACATCCACGCCCGGCCCCTCCAATGCGAAGGGCACGGAGGCATTTTGCGAGACCGGCAACTCGATCAAGAGGGCCAACGGCCCGTGATGGGGAGCGAGTTTGATATGGAGGCGGAACCAGGCGAACACGTGATGGCGGCCGGAAGCACTTTGAGAACCAGAATTGCCGGTTGAATCGTGAGCAGTGGCGGCTGCTTGATCCTGCTCGGACACATCGGCAAAGGAGTCCTGCGCATCGCGGATGGCCCATGTGGAGTCGTCAAAAGAAGGCGCAGCCGCCGCTGAATCGGCAGAGATGCCCACGCGCCAGCCCTTGTCGAGCAGGAGCGAAGACCCGAGGTTGCCGGCGTCGAACAGCGAATCGGGTGTAGGCGGCTGAGCGGGAGGCGCAGTTTTTGCCTGGGCATGCGGCTGCAGCAGATTCTCAAGCATGACGGGCGGGGGAGGATGAGGATGGCCCGGCTGGGCAACGAGTTGCGTTACCCCGCAGCAGGCCATCGCGATTACCATCAAGATCGTTCGGCGCAAGGTTCCTCCCCGATTCCGCGTGCTCTCCACTGTAATATCAGACGGATGCAACCGCCAAGAAGAACGCAAAGTGCATATCCTGGCGGCCCAGAGGAAATATTCTTCCTTCCTGTTGCCGAACAGGGGGATACTAACGTCTAAAGAGTGAAGCGAAGCGGCACGACGGGCCGCGTAGCCCAGTTGCTGGAGGTGAGGTCATGAGGGCAGAGTTCAAAGGAGCGAGAGCATGGGCGCCGGCAGCATTGGCGCTGGCGATGGCTACCGGACTATGGGCACAGTCCACGGGCTCGAGCACGGCACCTGCCAGCACGCCCACATCACCTGCCAGCACAACCTCGGCACAGCCGGCGCCTGGGACGACACCGGCAGCAAGCAAGACGCCATCGACCCCGTCGGGAAGCGACACGACGTCGACTCCAACCAGCAAACAGCCGGCGCCTGGAACCACTCCTGTAGCCGGGGATATACCTGCCCCCGTCGTCAACCCCGACAAGGTGATAGAACCTGGCAGCCAGAAGATCAACGTGAAGCCGGGCAGCATTGAAGATGTGAGTGCGGTGGGCAATCGCGATATCGGCGCCCGCGGAGTGGGCAACTGGTACTCGGTGGACACCGAGATCAAGATGGGCAAGATGTATGCCGATCAAATCGAGAAGAGCACGCGATTCATCAACGACCCGGTGGTTCTGGAATACGTGAACCGGGTGGGCCAGAACATTGTCAAGAATTCCGATTGCAAGGTACCGTTCACCATCAAGATCATCGATTCAGACGAGATCAACGCCATGGCCTTGCCGGGGGGATTCTTTTATGTCAACTCAGGGTTGATTCTGAATGCGGACGAGGAGGCTGAACTAGCCGGTGTGATGGCTCATGAGGTAGCGCATGTATGCGCCCATCACGCAGTTCGCGAGCAGACGCGCCTGAACTACGCACAGCTGGGCACGATCCCGTTGATTTTTATCGGCGGCTGGACGGGTTACGGAATCTACGAAGCCGCTTCGCTTGCAGTACCGATCACTTTTTTGCAATTTTCACGGGATTTTGAGGCGCAAGCCGACTACCTGGGCGTGCAGTACATGTACCGGGCGGGCTACGACCCGCAGGCCTTTATCAGCTTCTTTGAGAAGATTCAGGCTCTGGAGAAGCGCAAGCCCGGCGCCGTTGCCAAGGTTTTTACCGACCACCCGCAGACACCCGACCGCATTCTTCACTCCCAGGAGGAGATTGCGCGCATTCTGCCTCCGCGAGACGAGTACACGGTGACCACGTCGGAGTTCGACGACGTGAAGGCCCGGCTGGCGCGCATTGAAAACAAGCGGCGCCTGGTGGACACGAAGGATACGAAGAAGCCGTCGTTGCGCCGCACCGGGACATCGACAGGCGATCCGACCAGCCAGAGCGGCAACAGCACCTCCAGCACCAGCAGCGACGGCAGCGATCAGCCCACGCTGCACCGGCGCGACGACAAGAACTAGCGCTTGCAGCCCTGCGGCAGCGAGCCCTGAAGCCGATTTCCGGCTTGTGTTGAGAGCTGCTTCCTTATACATTGGTTGCGTAGAGGCACACCGCAGTGCGCCACGGTGCGCGCATGCGGAGTGCCAGCAGAGTGGCAATGTGGAGGGCTTATCCTCCCAGGAAGCTGTTCATTATGAAGAAGATCGCCATCTTTGCAGCTGCATTTGCGTTCATTCTGCTGCTGACCAAGATTGCCAACCAGTTGCCTCCCCCTGCGCCGTCAGGCACGGCGTTCTCACTCAAGGCACAGCAGGTTGTGGAGTGCACGCCCGAGGAAATTACGCTGGTGGATAACCATCAGACGGCCTCTCATCTGATGAAGGACTCTTCCTGGCCGGATTGCTCCGTCTTCCATAAAGACGATGTTCTGGATTTCTACCTGTCGCGGGGCGAGAAGACGCGATTCCTGAGCTACGAAAAGACCATCTGGTGGCGCAAGGCCATGTAGGTTGAGGTGGTTCCTTTCGGGCAAATTCTCTTTGAGTGCACCATCCGTCCTAACAGCCCAATGGCTTGGGTGCTGTATGCGGCCAGGCCCAACCGGCAGGGTTTGCGGCTGAAACAGGGCTGTGCTGGGTGGAGGACCGGGAGGCGGAAAGCCCATGAATTTCCTGTAACTGCCTGAAATTCCTTGAAATCACAGGTGAATCCGCGCTATATACAAGACTACCGGCAGGATTGCCGGAACCACCCTGAGGCATCTGGCCTACCCGGAGGCAATCATGCGCAACGCCGCTGTCCGTTCCAACCTGCTGGTTCCCGAGGTGCGCGAGGTGATGGATATTCGCCAGGCTTCGGACTACCTTGGCATCTCTCCCGATACGCTTTACAAATACGCTTCGGAGGGTTTTGTTCCGGCCTTCAAGCTGGGCAATCGCTGGCGGTTCAAGCGGTCGCGGCTGGATGAATGGATGGACCGGCAGTCGGACTTGCAGGCTGGCGAGGCTGTGATCAACGTGGAACAGAAGAAGCCGGTACGGCCGGCGGTATAAAAGCAGTCGTCAGTGGTCAGTTGTCAGTGATCAGTACGGGTTCCTACGTCAAATCGCCGATAGAGGTTCGCGATGTTGTTGCCTGGTCGTTCATGGCATGTCGTCTTCGTTGTACTTGCAGCAACCGCTCTATGCGTGCCATCTAACGCCGCTGGAAAGCCTCGGATTATTCCACTACGAACAAGCGCAACATTCTCGGCCCAGTTTCCTGACAGCCGTTGGTCTGTCCCAATCAAATCGACTGACGGGCACACGGTCTACACTCTTTCGCTTGAGCCGTATCGTGATGTCAAGAATCACATCGCGGGGCTCGATCTTGAACTGCGATTCGCTCACGATATGAGCGACGCTCCAAATCTTCTTGAGCCTGTGGGAAGGTGGCATGGCTTGCAGGCTTACAACTTTGCCGGAACCGATTTTGCGCAGGGGGCCGAGAAGTCTGGATTCGGCGAGAATCGGACGATTTATGTAAAGAGAGCGGACCTGATGGTACGGATAGATGTTTCGAAGGCGGTTGTCAGCCAAGTTTCGACCGGCGAGTACCAATTCGATAGACTGGACCTCCAAATCGACGTCTATAACGCTCCTTCTGGGCCGCGACGGAGTGCAGCGTCTCAACTGACGACTGAAAACTGACAACTGACCGCTGCTCTTTCGTGGTTTATTCTCAACATGTGGACCACTTACGCCGCATCGGGCAATTGCGCCGCCGAATGACTCGTGCAGGTCTTGCAGGTCTGCTGGTTACCCACCTCCCCGACCTTCGCTATCTCACAGGATTTACCGGTTCCAGCGCGGCACTGGCTGTGACCAGCCGCGCGGCGCGCCTGTTTACCGACGGCCGCTACCGGGCACAGGCAGCCGAAGAGGTTCAGTCCGCGCGGGTGGAGATTGTTTCCGATTCGCTGTCAGCGTCCGCAGTACAATGGCTGGCTGCGCAGCCGGGCGTGGAGTTTGCCGGCTTTGACCCTGCGCAGACGACCGTGGCGCAACTGGCCCGCTGGAGGGCCGCTCTGCCGACCCGGCTGCGCCGCACCTTTCTGTCAGCTTTGCCTGCCCCGCTGGTGGAGACCCTGCGCCAGGTAAAGGACGAGGATGAGCTGGCGTTGATGCGGGAGGCTGCCGCGGTGGGCTGCAAGCTGTTTGACCACATTCTGGGCTTCATCCGGCCCGGCGTCGCGGAGATTGAAGTGGCCGCGGAACTGGAACACCGGGCCCGGCTGCTGGGCGCCGAAGGCATGTCGTTTGAAACCATCGTCGCCTCGGGGATGCGCTCGGCGCTTCCTCATGGAAGAGCTACGACCGCTCCGCTGCCGCGCAGAGGCTTCCTGACCATGGACTTCGGTGTTATCCTCAAGGGTTATTGCTCGGATATGACGCGTACGGTGTACCTGGGAAGTCCCAAAGCCAGCGAGCGGCATGCTTACGGAACGGTGCTGGAAGCCCAGGAGGCCGCGGTGGCGGCGGTGAGCGCGGGCACAAGCTGCGGGGAAGTGGATGAAGCGGCACGGAGCGTGTTGCGCAGGGAGGGATTGGCAGAGGCATTTTCACACTCCACCGGCCATGGCGTGGGCCTGGAGATTCACGAGCCGCCAAGGATTGGCGCCGGACAGGCAACCAGGCTGCAAGCAGGCATGGTGATCACCATTGAACCGGGAATCTATCTGGCAGGGCAATACGGAATACGCATTGAAGATATGGTGGCAGTAACGCAGACCGGAGGGCAGGTGCTCACTTTGGCACCCAAAGCTCTCATAGAACTTTGATGGAACCCATCCCACCCGCTTGCGGGAGAGCCAAGGAACGAATGAAACCACAGGATTTGGAAGATCTGAAACAACTGATTGAATTCCTGAAGCAGTATCAGGTTGCCGAGTTCGATCTGGACCGGGGCGATTTGAAGATCCGGCTCAAGTTCAATCAGCAGGAGAGTTCCCAGGCAGGTCTGGGCGATCTGGCGCGGTTGCTGGCAACGGCACCCAACGGCGTGGCGCAGGCGGCCGCGGCAGCACAGGCTGAGCCGGGACAGCCGGCAGCGGCTGTTGATCCGGATGCCGGGTTGCATACCGTCAAGTCGCCGATTGTCGGCACGTATTACGGTTCTCCTTCGCCTGGCGCATCGCCTTTTGTTTCCCCCGGCGATCATGTTGAAAAGGGCAAGGTGATCTGCATAGTCGAGGCCATGAAGCTGATGAACGAGATTGAATCGGACGCCAGCGGCGAAATAGTGAAGTGCTTTGTTTCCAACGGCCAGCCCATCGAGTTTGGGCAGCCCCTCTTTTCCGTCCGGCTGGGGTAAGGAAGACAAGCGGAGTTAGCGAGTCAGACGGAGTTAGCATGTCCGCTGGCCAAACTAAGGCCGTTCAACCCGTTCATCCCGCTTAAAGGGTCATGCATGTTTCGTAAGGTATTGGTAGCCAATCGTGGCGAAATCGCGCTGCGCGTTCTGAACGCCTGCCGGGAACTCGGCATTCGCACGGTCGCTGTGTACAGCGAAGCCGACCGTAACGCATTGCACGTACGTTTTGCCGACGAAGCAATCTGCATCGGGCCGCCGCGCCTGGCGGACAGCTACCTGAATGTACCCGCAGTGATCTCCGCCGCCGAAATCGCCGATGTGGACGCGATTCATCCCGGCTACGGATTGCTGAGCGAGAACGCCAACTTCGCCGAGGTTTGCCGCGCGTCGAATATCAAGTTCATCGGACCTCCGCCTGAGGTTACTCGCCTGATGGGCGAAAAGGAAAAGGCCCGCCAGGCGATGAAGAAAGCCAAAGTGCCCATTCTTCCCGGTTCCGATGGGATTATCGATACGGCCGAGGAAGCACAGGTCTGGGCACGCAAGGTGGGCTACCCGGTGATTCTGAAGGCCAAGGCCGGAGGCGGCGGGCGCGGCATGAGGATTGTGCGCACGCCGGAAGAGCTGCCCAACCTGTTCCATGCGGCCTACAACGAGGCGGCCAACGCCTTTGGCAACGGCGAGCTGTACATGGAAAAGTTTGTAGAGAACCCTCGCCACATCGAGTTCCAGGTACTGGCCGATGAGCACGGCAACGTGGCCACCCTGTTTGAGCGCGAGTGCTCCATCCAGCGCCGGCATCAGAAATTGATTGAAGAGGCGCCGAGCCTGCAGGTGACGCCGAAGATGCGCGAGGAGATCGGCCGCACGATATGCCGCTGCCTCTCGGACATTGGCTACCAGAATGCGGGGACCATCGAATTTTTGATGGACGAGGACCGGCAGCTTTACTTTATCGAGATGAATACCCGCATCCAGGTGGAACATCCGATCACCGAAGCGATTACCGGCGTGGACCTGGTGAAGGCGCAGTTGCGCATTGCGTCGGGCGAGCGGCTGGACACGATTCTGCCGGCGAAACTGGAGATCCGCGGCCACGCGATTGAATGCCGCATCAATGCCGAGCATCCGGTGAAGTTCACGCCGTCTGCGGGCCAGATTACCGTGTTCAACGTGCCCGGCGGGAACGGCGTGCGCGTGGATACGGCGCAGTATGCCGAGGGCATTGTGCCGCCGTATTACGATTCGCTGATTGCCAAGCTGATTGTTCACGGATGCGACCGAGCGGAAGCGATTGCCAAGATGGAGCGCGCGCTGAGCCAGTTTGTGGTGCAGGGGATTGAAACGTCGATCTCCATGCACCAGGCAATTTTTCAAGATCCCGATTTTCGCGCTGGCGTGTTCGACACCGGTTTCATGGAACGGTTTGTGACCAAGAAGGCAGAAGGATCTTAGGGCCGCAACGGGCGAAAGTTCTTACAAGCGAAGGCTGGATTCCGGTGAGGAGTCTGGCCTTCTTTTATTTTGGCGGACCGTCTGTGTCCATGGAAGCAGGATCAGGTGATGGGATCGGCGCGGGCCACAAAATTTCTCTTTACTGACTTGCTTTTCGCCTATAGTGTTACCGGAAAGAAAGGGGCGCGAGAATCATGACCCTACAGAATCTTCCTCAAATCATCACGGCAATCGGTGGATTGGGCACAGCAGCCTTTGGTCTGCTTGAAGCGATCAAGCCGGTGGTTCCAGGGATCAATCACATGGGATTCAGCAGAATCAAAAAGACCATTGTGGGCCTGACACCCAGCGAGCAGGCCGCCCAGCAGCCGCTCAACGCGCTGCCCCAGACAAACATCGTTGAGTCACTGCTTGCCAACTGGGTGAACGGCACCGATCTTGCCAGCCAGAAAGCGATTGCCAAGTCGCTGATCAAGCTGCATCTGAGCGCGGGAAACGCAGCCGCGCTGGCGCAGAAGACGAATGTGGACCCAACGATTTTGCAACAAGTGGCGGCGAGTATTATTTCCGGAACCTCACTGACGCAGCAGCAGAGCGACGCGTATTCGCGCTTCGACCTGATCGTGACGGCCACGCTCGACGAGTGCTATCAGCATGCAGACCAGGTGTATCGCAACTGGACGCGCGGCCTGGCTGCGGTGATCGCAGTAGCACTGGCCTTCGTCGGAGGGTGGAGTCTTGCGACAACCGGCTTTTGCGCTTATCTGCATTCTACCCAGATGGGCCAGGCCCTTCTGATTGGCCTGCTGGCCACGCCGCTGGCGCCGATTGCCAAGGATCTTTCTACCGCGCTGGCGACGGCGGTGAACACACTGCAACTGGTGAAGAAGTAGGACGCCATGACTCAGTTTCTCGATGTTCGATTGTCGGCGGTTGGCGGAGGGCTGGCGACCACGGTTGGTGTTCGCCAGGCAACGAACAGCAGCAACTACCAGAGCCTGGATCCGGACCAGTTCAAGCTGAGCATTTTGGGCCGGCACGTGCTGATTGCAACTCACGGCTTCAACGTGGACCGCGCGGATGGAATTGCCTGCCTGTCGAATTGGGAAAGCCTGCTGCAACTGCCGCAGCCGTACTCGGCATTTGTGGGCTTGCTGTGGCCGGGCGATTCGGTTTGGGCGCACGGGCTGGATTATCCCGATGAGCCGAAGATTGCGAACGCCGCCGGAGGGCTGGTCGCGCAGTATCTGGACGACAATTTTGCGGGTGCGGCAAGCATTTCGTTCGCCTCGCACAGCCTTGGGGCGAGGGTGGTGCTGGAAACGATCTCGCAGATGAGCCTGCCGGTGAGGCAGCTTGTGCTGATGGCCGGAGCCATAGACGACAACTGCCTGAACACGGAGTTCCAAGCGGTGTCGGCCAAGATCGGAACGATCTCTCTGCTGGCTTCGAAGAAAGACAGTGTGCTCTCGGTGGATTTCCCGCTGGGCAATTTATTTGCGGGCATTATCGCCGAAGGGCATCCGTGGTGGCGCGCGGCGCTGGGGCACAGCGGACCGGCCAAGCCCTGGCCGGCGAACTTTAAGGCGCCTTTCGAGATGCCGGACATCTGGGATTTCAAGCACGAGAACTACCTGCAGATCGATCCGCCGCCAGTTCCCAATTTGCCGCTCCCCGTCGATGTTCCGCCACAGGGGACACTGCCGCCCTCGACTGGTCCTGGCTGGCAGGAAGCATTTTCTTCGGCGTTTGTATCCACGCGGTTCCGGCAGGGCTGATGAACAATTCGAAGATCAACTTTTCTGCCATTGTCCTTGGATTGATACTGGCAAGCAGTTGCGGTGTGTGCGCGGCGCAAAGCGCGACGGACTGGCCGGTGTATAACGGCGGACCGGACGGCGACCACTACTCGCGGCTTACCCAGATCAACCGCGGCAACGTGCACAGGCTCAAGGTGGCCTGGAGCTTCGATACCGGCGAAAAGGGAGGACTGCAGTCGAACCCGCTGATTGTGGGCCGCACGCTTTACGCCTACACGCGGACGCAGAAAGTGATTGCCCTGGATGCGGCTACCGGCAAGCTGAAGTGGAAATTCGATTCCGGCATCCACGGCACGCAGCCGAACCGCGGGGTTGCCTACTGGAGCGACGGCAAGCAGGGACGGATTCTAGCCGGGGTGATGAACTATCTCTACTGCCTGGATGCGGAGACGGGTGAGCCGATGCCGAGCTTTGGCGAAGCGGGCAGGATCGACCTGCGCAAAGGGCTGCGCGGGGACTACGAGAAGCAGTCGATTGCGCTGACCACGCCGGGCATTGTCTACAAGGACATGATTATTTTGGGCGGGCGCAATCCGGAGACGCATCCAGCGCCGCCGGGCGATGTGCGCGCCTTTGACGTGCGCACCGGGGAGTTGCGCTGGAGCTTTCACACCATTCCGCGTCCAGGAGAGCCTGGTTACGCGACCTGGCCGGTGGAGGCATGGAAGACGGCGGGCGCGGTAAACAACTGGGCGGGCATGGCGCTGGATGTGAAGCGGGGCATTGTTTATGTGCCGACCGGTTCGGCGGTGATGGACTTCTATGGCGGCGACCGGGTGGGCGACGATCTCTACGCCAACTCGCTGCTGGCGTTGGACGCGAACACGGGCAAATTGCTGTGGCATTTCCAGGGTGTGCACCACGACGTGTGGGACCGCGACTTTCCCTCGCCGCCTGCGCTGTTCACAATCCGGCGCGACGGCAAAACCGTGGAGGGGGTGGCGCAGACGACCAAGCAGGGTTATCTCTACCTGTTCAACCGGCTGACCGGAGAACCGCTGTTTCCCATCCACGAACATCCTTATCCGGCCAGCACCGTTCCCGGAGAGGTGACTAGTCCCACGCAGCCCGCGCCGGATTGGCCTGTACCCTTTGCACGGCAGCGGCTGAGCGAAGAACTGCTGACGACGCGGACACCAGAGGCGCACGAGTGGGCGGTGAAGACCTTCCGCACCTTTCGCAACGGCGGGCAGTTTGTTCCCCTTGCCGTGGACAGGCAGACGGTGGTCTTTCCCGGGTTTGACGGCGGCGCGGAGTGGGGTGGTCCGGCTATCGATCCTGCCACGAATACGCTCTATGTGAACGCAACAGAGATGGCCTGGACCGGCGGATTGACGGTGGCGAAGCGCGACGCCGGTATGGGCATACAGGTTTACCAGGAAGAGTGTGCCGTATGCCATGGCACGGACCGAACCGGAGCGCCGCCCGCATTTCCCTCGCTGGTGGATGTGGGCAAGCGGCTGAACGATGAGAAGATTACCGGCGCAATTCATCAGGGTACAGGGCGCATGCCTGCATTTCCCAACGTCAAAGGGCCGGAACTGGCAGCGCTGCTGGAATACCTGCGTGCGGACGAGCCGGCAGGCAAGGAAATGGTCTCGGTTCCGGGGCGAGGAGAGGCAAGTGCAGCGGAGAGCGAAGCGGGAGAATACATATTTACTGGCTACCGCAAGTTTCTGGATCCTGAAGGCTATCCAGCCATCAAGCCACCGTGGGGCACGCTCAACGCCATCGACTTGAAGACCGGCAAGTACCTTTGGAAGATTCCGCTGGGTGAGTATCCGGAGCTGGCAAGGCAGGGAATCAGAAACACCGGCTCGGAGCTGTATGGCGGTCCCATTGTGACCGCGGGCGGCGTGGTGTTTATCGGAGCGACCGTGTACGACCGCAAGTTCCACGCCTTCGACAGCAGGACAGGAGAGCTGCTGTGGGAGACTGAACTGCCATTTGCGGGGATTGCCACTCCTTCGACTTACATGGTGGACGGGAGACAGTATGTGGTGATCGCGTCCAGCGGCGGCCGCGATCCCAAGTCGCCGGTGGGCGGGGCCTATATTGCGTTTGCTCTGCCGCGATGAGGCAAGGCAGGCACGAATATTTTGATGCGAGGCGAGAAGGCGGGACTGCGCGCCCGGGATGAGCGTCGGGAAATATTATCGCTTTTTATTCGCTTTTATTTAAATTTCGGTTATGCTGGTTTGGCAACACAGGAGGTTGCTTTATGGATTATCAAAAGGAACTGATTGCCGAGTACGAGAGTGAGACCGCCAAGACCCGCAAGATGCTCGAAGCGATCCCGGCGGACGCAGATTTCACCTATAAACCCCACCCCAAATCCATGGCCTTGGGCCGTCTTACCGGGCATGTATCTGAAACTGCTGGAGATTGGGCCTTTCACACGCTGACGACCGACAAGCTGGAATTTCCTGCGGACCACAAATTCGAGGCTTATATCCCCGCCTCGAAGGAGGCCCTTCTGGAGCGTTTTGACCGGGATGTGGCCAAGGTCAAGAAGGAACTGGCCGGGTTTGCGCCGGCGAAGTGGGACGAGAACTGGAAGTTCGTGGCCGGCGGGCAGGCCTGGATTGACGAATCGAAGTTCTCGGTCTGGCGGAACTGGGTGATCAATCATCTGATTCACCACCGTGCGCAGTTGGGCGTCTACCTGCGACTGCTGGACAAGCCGATTCCGGGAACGTACGGGCCCTCGGCGGATGGAATGTGAGGAAGGCCGGAAGACGGGCACGATCAAGGCACGCAGCTATCCCGCCTGAGGTATGATTCGTTTGGCCGAACGGGGCAGGCTGCTGCCGCAGGGAACGCCGCCCAGGCTGATAGATTGCGGAGCGGTGAGAAGGCGTGATTGCCTTCTCACCGCTGCCGGAAGGTGTTCTGGAGAGTGAAATGAGATCGTTGCGCCTTTGCTTCCTGGTTTCGTCAGCCTTGTGCTTGACCTTGTGTGCGCCTGCATTTGGGCAGACGGGCAGCCTGTACGATTCGGTTGATCCCCGGATTGGAACGGCGGGCGGCGGCAATACCTTTCCCGGCGCTGCGATGCCTTTTGGAATGATCCAGTGGAGCCCTGACACGAACACGCAGGGCTTTTATTACTACGAGCAAAAGAGCATTCACGGCTTCAGCATGACGCATATCAGCGGCGTGGGCTGCCCGATTTTTGCGGACGTGCCCGTGCTGCCGTGGACGGGCGAATTCGCGGTGAGTCCGGGAAAAGACCGGAAAATGTATGCTGTCGCCTTTGACCACAGCACCGAGCAGGCCCAGCCCGGCTACTATGCCGTGACGCTCGGTGACGGCGTTAGGGTTGAGCTGACCGTGGACGAGCGCTCGGGCATTGCGCGTTTCCGTTTTCCGGCGGGCAAGCCGGCGCGGCTGCTGATGAATACCGGAGGCAGCGCCGATACCGAAACGCACATGGCCTTTCTGCCACCCGTTGGACGGGAAAAGGATGGCAGCCGCGTGGTGCTGACCGGGAACAACGAACTGCGGGGCACGGTAACCACAGGCGGAGTTTGCGGGTCGGACACCCGGTACACGATCTACATTGCGGCAAAGTTCGATCAGCCCTTCGAGAGCTTCGCGACCTGGCAGGATGACGAGATCCATCACGGAGAACGGAAGGCCGAGGGCAAGCACACCGGCGCGTGGCTGGATTTTGGCAATCGCCGCGAGGTGCAGATGAAGGCCGGCATCTCGTACGTGAGCGAGGCCAACGCCCTGGACAATCTGGACAAGGAGATACCGGGCTGGAACTTCGACGCACAGCGCGCGAAGGCCCGAAAGGCCTGGACGGCGATGCTGGACAAGGTGAAGATTGAAGGCGGAAGCCCGGACCAGCGCACGATCTTTGCGACGGGTCTTTACCACTCTTTGCTTTTTCCATCCCTGTTCAGCGATGAGAATGGGGATTACACGGGCTTCGACAGGAAGCAGCATACAGTTGCCGGAACGCAGCAGCGCGCGCAATACACCAACTTCTCGGACTGGGATACTTACCGCAATACGGTGCAGTTCCAGTCGCTGCTTGTGGCTGACAGCGAGAGCGATATGATGCAGTCGCTGGTGAACGATGCGGTGCAGTTTGGATGGCTGCCGCACTGGGTCGCGGCCAATGAATCCATCTATGCGATGGCGGGCGATTCGCCCCCGATTTTGCTGTCGTCGGCCTACGCGTTTGGCGCGCGCCGCTTCGATACGGCGACAGCTCTCAAGTACATGGTGAAGGGGGGCTCGGTGCCGGGACGTTCTATACCCTTTGGCGCCCGTTACAACGAGATCGCCCAGCGGCCTCACTTGAAAGAGTATCTGCAATATGGGTATGTACCGGCTGACGATCCCATCTCCGGCTCGCGGACACTTGAATATGCCAATTCCGATTTTGCGATCGCCCAGTTTGCGCGTGCGCTTGGCGATTCTGACGCCTATCGGCATTTCATGAAACAGTCGGAAAGCTGGAAGAATATTTTTGATCCGGAGACCCGCTGGATTCGTCCCCGGCATACTGATGGAAGCTGGCTGACGGGCTTCGATCCGGAGCGTTCTCTGCCGCGGCAGGCCGTCACGTCTGTATCGACCGATCAGATGGGCTTCGAAGAGGGGAACACCTACCAGTACACCTTCATGATTCCGTTCGATTACCCGGAACTGTTCCGCCGCATCGGCAACAACGACGAGGTGCAGAAGCGGTTGGACAAGTTCTTCTCCAAGCTGATCTGCTGGGGCGAGCCGTGCTTCAACATGGCGAACGAACCGGATTTTGTGACGCCCTACGCGTACACGTTTGCCGGCACGCCATGGAAGACACAGGATGTGGTGACGCGGATCGAGAAGGAGACCTTCAAGGTGGGGCCGGACGGGATTCCTGGCAATGACGACCTTGGAGCCACTTCAGGCGTGTATGTGTGGAATGCGCTGGGGCTTTATCCCGCGGTTCCCGGCATTGGCGGAGTGGCGCTGGGTACACCGATGTTTCCCCGCGCTACCGTCCGATTTGCAGATGGACGGACGCTGGTTGTCCGCGGGAAGGGAACGGGGCCGTATGTACAATCCGTCACGCTGAATGGCGCTCCTTATGCGAGCACTTGGCTACCGCTGAGTGCGCTGAAGGCGGGCGTCTCGGAACTGGACTTCACGCTTTCGACATCACCAAATATGGAGCGGGGAAAGGCAGTCAGCGACAGGCCGCCATCGTTCATGAAATAGGCGGTACAGACCTCCGCGAGCGGATCGGCTACCCTTATTGCATGGCTATCTCATTTCCGAAGGTCTACCCGATTCTGGATTCTTCCGTGATTCCTGCCGCCGGGCGCGCTGAGTTTTTGAGCCGCGTGGGTGGCTCGCTGGCCGATGCCGGCGTGACGCTGCTGGAATACCGCAATAAGACAGGGGGCGAGGCAGAACTGCTGGCCGACGCCGCACTGCTGCGCGCGGCCATGCCAACTGGACAGGTAAAGCTGATTCTCGATGATCGAGCCGATCTGATTGAACAGACTGGATTTGACGGCGTGCATGTGGATACGGACGATTTGACCCCTGCCGCGGCGCGAGAGCTGCTGGGTCCGGGGCGGATTATCGGAACCTTTGGCGGCGGCGCGGAACTTGTTCCTGGGATTCTGCAAACTCCGGCAGACTATTTTTCGATTGGCGTGGTGTTTCCGACCCGGACCAAGCAGGTGACGGCGCCGCCTATCGGGATGGAGGGTGTGCGGCGGCTGCGGGAGCAGGCTGGACCCGGGCCGGTGCTGGTGGCGATTGGCGGGATTACGCTGGCAACGGCGCCGGCTGCGCTGGAAGCTGGAGCGACGCTGGTGGCGATCGCAGGGGCACTGTTTCGCAAGGTGGACCCGGCTGTGGAGTTCCGCAAGTGGGTCGCGTTGCTGGGGTAGACGTTCGGGTGTGGGTTCGAGGTTTCCCACCCATTCCGCAAATGCGGCGGAAAGGATGGGGCACGGGTCTGTAATTGTCTGGGTATGGTTTCGATGCGAGGCTGCGTGTAGTTCGGCGTTGACCCACAGAACACCCAAGTGTCCAGAATCTGTACAAAGTGTCCTGAAATCGTACACTTTGAAATAACTAAAGACATCCGCGGCCAAATCCGCTAAAACTTTGATACCGTGACGATTCCAGGACACACACCCACTCCCGAGCCCGCAAACCCGATTGACGGCCAGGCAAGCGCACCGCGCCTGGTGCAAAGTCTGGGCCTATTCAGTTCCACGGCTATTGTGATCGGGTCCATGATCGGGTCCGGCATCTTCATTGTGGATGCGGATATTGCGCGCGGGACCGATTCGCCGGCGCTGTACCTGGGCGCGTGGGTTCTGACGGCCATGCTGACCATGATTGGCGCGCTGAGCTACGGCGAGCTGGCGGCCATGATGCCCAAGGCCGGCGGCCAGTACGTTTACCTGCGCGAGGCTTTGGGACCGCTGTGGGGGTTTCTGTTCGGCTGGACGCTGTTTCTGGTGATTCAGACGGGGACGATTGCCGCGGTCTGCGTGGCCTTCGGCAAGTTTCTTGGGGTGTTTTTCCCGGTCATCTCGACGACCCATTGGCTGTGGCACATTGCCCATGTTCCCGCGTTCCAAGTTGGCCCCATGGTGTTGGGCAACATGGAGATCGGCGTCAGCACGGCCAACCTGACAGGCATTGCGATTGTGATTTTGCTGGCCGTGGTCAACATTTTTGGCGTCAGGCTGGGCGCGCTGATTCAGAACGTGTTCACAACGGCCAAGGCGCTATCACTGGCGGCATTGATCCTGCTGGCCTTTACGGTGGGGCACAATGCGACGGCGTGGGCGGCCAATTTTGGTCCCGGCTGGAGCCAGTTTTGGAAGAATGCCGGCTGGGGTTCGCTGCACCCGGTGCAGGTGGGCGTTGGCGGGCCCATGGTGCTGGTGAATGTGGTGGTGATTCTGGCGGTGGTGCAGGTGGGGTCTCTGTTTTCCGCCGACGCCTGGAACAACATCACGTTTACGGCCGGTGAGGTGAAGAATCCCAGGCGCAATATTCCGCTTTCGCTGATTCTGGGCACCGGGTTTGTGCTGACGGTTTACTTTCTGGTTTCGCTCAGCTATCTGCTGGTACTGCCGATGCACGGCGACCCCAACGGTACGACGCTGCTGGCGCGGGGGATTCAGCACGCATCTGAGGACCGCGTGGCGACGGCGGCCTTGCAGCAAATTCTGCCGTTTGGCGGCGCCTGGCTGATGGCCGGAGCGATTCTGATTTCAACCTTTGGTTGCGCCAACGGCATGACGCTGGCCGGCGCGCGCGTGTATTACGCGATGAGCCGCGACGGGCTGTTCTTCAAGTCGGTGGGCAGGCTGCATCCGCGGTACAAGACGCCGGTGGCAGGGCTGCTGGTGCAGGCTGCCTGGACGGTGGTGCTGTGCATTTCCGGCTCCTACAGCCAGCTGCTGGACTACATCATCTTTGCGGAGCTGGTGTTTTACATTCTCACGATTGTTGGGTTGTTTGTGCTGCGTTTCAAGCAGCCGGATACGCCACGGCCGTATAAGGCATGGGGCTATCCGGTGCTGCCGGCGCTCTACCTGGTGCTGGCGTCAGGGATCTGTGTCGTATTATTGCGTTACAAGCCCCAGTACACGTGGCCCGGCCTGGTGCTGGTCCTGCTTGGAATTCCTGTTTATCTTTTCTGGTCGCGGCGGGTCGAAAGCAAGGCCTAAGCCGGACACCAGTTTCATACCAGCTACAGCGGAGGAAATTCCTCATCCATGTCCAGACTGCTTCGTATCAAACCGATGTCGATGCTCTCGCAAGAGGCCGGTGAACAGGGCGAACACACGCTCCGGCGTTCATTGGGCGCACTGAACCTGATTACGCTGGGCATAGGCGCGATCATTGGGGCAGGCATCTTTGTGCTGACCGGACAGGCTGCGGCGTTGCACGCCGGCCCGGCTGTGGCGCTGAGTTTTGTGCTGGCCGGGATTGTGTGCGCCTTTGCCGGGTTGTGCTACGCGGAGTTTGCCTCAATCATTCCTATCGCCGGCTCGGCGTATACCTACGGGTACGCCACGCTTGGCGAGTTTGTGGCGTGGATTATCGGCTGGGACCTGGGGCTTGAGTACGGCTTTGGCGCGGCCACGGTGGCTGCCGGCTGGTCAGGGTACTTCAACAGCCTGCTGCAGCAGTTGCACATCTATTTTCCGCCGCGATTGACCGCTACCCCGGGAACGGTGCTGGTCTTCTTTCACGAGCGTTGGCTGCCGTTGTCCTCGCTTCCTCCTGGAACCGATACGAGCGGGTTGCAGCACGTCACAGCGCTCTTCAACCTGCTGGCGATTCTGGCGATTCTAGCGGTAACGACCGTTCTGGTGATCGGCATCAAGGAGTCGGCCAACCTGAACACGGCGATTGTGTTCGTGAAATTGAGCGTGGTGGGCATTTTCCTGGTTCTGGGCGCGTACTTCCTGTTCCACCACCCAGCGTTGGCCTGGGCCAACTGGCACCCGTTCATTCCGCCTTCGGACGGGCATGGGAACTTTGGTCTCAAAGGCATTGCCACGGGCGCAGCTTCCATCTTTTTTGCCTACATCGGCTTTGACGCTGTTTCGACGGCTGCGCAGGAAGCCAAGAACCCGCAAAAGGATATGCCGCTGGGCATTCTGGGTTCGCTGGTAATCTGCACGATTCTCTACATTCTGGTTTCCACGGTGCTGACCGGGCTGGTGAACTACCACTCGCTGAATGTTGCCGATCCCGTTGCGCTGGGCATAGATGCGACCGGAGTGAGCTGGGGTTCGCTGCTGGTGAAGATCGGCGCTGTCTTCGGACTGGGGACGGTGATGCTGGTGATGCTGCTGGGCCAGTCGCGCGTCTTCTACTCGATGTCGAGGGACGGTCTGCTACCGAAGTGGGCGTCGGCCATTCATCCCAAGTTCCGCACGCCCTGGATCTCGACGATCACGGTCGGCGTTGTGGTGGCGATCCTGCCGGCATTTCTGACCGTCGGGCGGCTGGCCGAACTGGTGAACATCGGCACGCTGCTGGCGTTCACGATTGTGTGCGCGGGCGTGTGGGTACTGCGGGTGCGGCAACCTGACTTGCATCGGCCTTTCAAGACGCCGTTTGTTCCGCTGGTTCCGATTCTGGGGATTATCTCAGCCGTCTACCTGATGACCAACCTGCCGCGCATTACCTGGATGGTGATGATCGGCTGGCTTCTGTTCGGATTGGTGATCTACTTCAGCTACTCGATCCGGCACAGCAAGGTGCAGAAGCTGGCGAAGGCGGCGGAAGGCGATTAAGCAGGAGAAGGCTTGCAATAAGAACGGCCTCCCACGCGGGAGGCCGTTCTTTTGTAGGGGCTGAAGACTTAAGCTACGCCGTAGTCTTGGCGCAGAACTCGTCGAAGGCGCGGACCAGTTCGCCGGCAATCTGCTGGGCGGTGGCTTGCTCGATGACGGAACGCTGCATGAGGTACACCAGCTTGCCGTCGCGGAGAATGGCGATGGCAGGAGAACTGGGCGGATTACCTTCAAAGTAGCTGCGGGCGCGGTCGGTGGCTTCGCGGTCCTGACCGGCAAAGACGGTGATTTTCTGATCGGGGAGGTTGGCGGAGTTGGTAAGCGCGAGCCGCACACCGGGGCGCATCTTGCCCGCCGCACAGCCGCAGATTGAATTCACCACCAACAGGGTTGTGCCCGGCTGAGCCAACGCCGCGTCCACGTCCTCGGCGGTCCGGGTTTCGTTGATTCCAGCGCGCACCAATTCTTCGCGCATGGGGATTACCATCAGTTCTGGATACATTGTCGCCTCCGGCAGGGAAGTTGCCTGCATTGATTCTACTTGAAACGCGGGTGGTGTAGCCTTGATGCGATGCTCATGAAAGAAAATACGCTGCTTGCGCCCTACACCACGTTCCACATTGGCGGCCCGGCCCGGTGGTTTGTGGAGGCGACAACTGAGGATGAGATTGTAGAAGCGACCGCATGGGCGCGGGAACGCGAGCTGGCACTGTTCGTGCTGGGCGGGGGCAGCAACCTGCTGGTTTCAGACGCCGGATTCGATGGGCTGGTGCTGCGGGTGGGACTGCGCGGCGTGACGGTTGTTGAGGCGCCGGATCAGTCAGGCCAGAGAATCTATCAGGCTGCGGCGGGCGAGGATTGGGAGCACTTCGTACGGCAGTGCACTGAGGACAATTCCGCGGGTTTAGAGTGTTTGGCGGGGATTCCCGGCACGGTTGGCGGCACGCCGGTGCAGAATGTGGGCGCTTACGGGCAGGAGGCGGCATCGGCGATTGAGCGGGTGCGGACCTACGACCTGAACGAGCAGGCATTTGTGGAGTTCGCGGCAGGCGAGTGCGGGTTTGCCTATCGGCGCAGCCGGTTCAACACGACAGACCGCGGGCGCTATATTGTGACGCGCGTGGATTACCGGCTGACTCCCGGCGGCGCGCCGACACTGCGCTATGCGGACCTGCAACGGGCGATCGCGGAGAACCGCGAAGAGGGTGCGCAGCCGAGCCTTGCTGAAGTGGCTGAGGCGGTGCGCCGGGTTCGTCAATCGAAGGGCATGCTGATGGTGGAGGGCGACCCCGATTGCCGCAGCGCGGGCAGCTTCTTCAAGAATCCAGTGGTGAGCGAGGGGCAGGTGCTGCGGATTGCGGCAATGAGCGAGAAAGAGCCGCCGCGCTTTCCGGCTGGTCCGGGGCAGGTGAAGCTGCCGGCAGCCTGGCTCATTGAACAATCCGGTTTTGCGAAGGGGTATGCGCTGGGCAGGGCTGCAGTTTCTTCACGGCATACGCTGGCGCTGATCAATCGGGACGGCGCAGCGAGCGCGGAGGAGATTCTGGCTCTGGCGGGTCAGATCGCCGCGGCGGTGGAAGCCCGGTTTGGGATTGAGCTGGAGATGGAGCCGGTGATGGTGGGGTTCTGACGCCTAGCTGAGACGGCGGACAATCCGGTCGCGCTCGGCTGCGAGCACTTCGGCCGCAGGTCCCTGGGCGGCCAGGCGACCTTCATGGAGCAGAAGGACTTCGGCGCCTAGGGCGAGAGCGTCCGTCGCGTCATGCGTGGCCATCACGGTTTGCACATGGTGCTGGTTGAGCCAAAGCTGGAGGCGGACGAGCAATGCGTCGCTGGCGGCGCCGTCGAGAGCAGAAAGTGGTTCGTCGAGGAGCAGCAGCCGCGGCTGGGGAGCCAGAGCACGAGCGAGAGCCACGCGTTGCGCTTCGCCGCCGGATAGATCCTGCGGACGGCGGCTGAGCAGGTCGGTTGCATCCACCAACTCCAGCATTTCGCTGACTCGCTTGAGACGCGTGGGACGCTCAAGATGGTGCAGGCCGTAAGCGACATTGGCTTCGACGCTGAGGTGAGGGAAGAGAGCGGATTGCTGAGCGACCATCGAGGTCTGACGGCGGCCGGGCTTGATACGGAAACCGCGGGATGAATCTGTGAGCAGATTGCCGTCGAGAGTAATGCGTGCGTGCTCCTGATTGCCGGATTCCGTCAGGTCGAGCCCGGCGAGAAGGCGAAGCAGGGAACTTTTTCCCGCGCCGGAGGGGCCGAAGACGACTGTCCACTCGGATGCGAAGCAGCACTCGACCTGTAAATTAAAGCTGCCGCGGCGGGCATGGAGGGCCAACTCAAGCATGGCGGCCTCCACGAGAGCGGCCGCTCACGTAGATTGCGGCAAGGGCCACAACACTGAGTCCGAGCAGGGTGGCCGCGGTGCGATTAGCGGCAGCGTAGTCGAAATTTTCCACTTGGTTGTAGAGGACGATGGAGAGCGTGCGGGTGGCGCCGGGAATGTCTCCGCCGAGCATGAGGACCACGCCGAACTCGCCCATGGTGTGCAGAAAACTGAGTACAGCAGCGGCCAGCAGCGAACGGCCGGCAAGCGGGATGAGCAGAGTGCGCACCAGACGGGCCGGGGATGCGCCAAGAAGACGGGCCGCGTCGACAAGTGCCGGCGGGACCGCGGCAAAACCGGCGACAAGCGGTTGCACGGCAAAGGGCAGGCTGTAAATTACCGAGCCGACGACGAGGCCGGAGAAGGAGAAGGCGAGCGGATGGCCTAGCAGGACGGTGATGGCGCGGCCAAAGGCGGTGCGAGGTCCGAGGAGAACCAGCAGGAAGAAGCCAAGCACGGTAGGAGGCAAGACCAGCGGCAGAGCAGCCAGCGCCTCGACGGCGGCCAGCCAGCGGCTGCGGCCCAGGACCAGCAGGGCCGCGAGGGGCACGGCCACGGTCAGCAGAATTGCCGTGGTGACCGTGGCCAGCCGGAGCGAGAGGGCGAGTGCTTGCCAGTCCATGGCTTTAGAGTATTATGCCGGGTTGGCAAGGGGGATGCATGGAGCCGGCATTGAGCGCAGCGTGTGCTTTCTATTGCTCAGACTAGGGTATTTTCAGTACCTACATTAGGAGTTGTAAAGAAAATTATATGTATGAACCAACGTGAGGGTAGAACGACAGAAGCCCTTCCAACGAACAGCAAGAGGGGTTCCCGTTGTTTAACTTCATGATAGGTCTAGCCTTTGTCGCAATGATTTTCATCCCCGCAATCTCAGCATCTGTTCAGCAGGCCCATTCCCGGCACAGCAAACCCTCAGGTCCTTCCAGATCGGTAGAAGCTCAGATATCAGCAAGCGCTGCGATCATCGTCGATGCTGAGCCGCCAGAGACTCCATAGATCAATCCCCAAACAATGCGCAACTCTGCCGATCGATTCACTTCGCCGGGGTGAGGCCGCTCTTGGCAAGTTGCGCCTGAATGGGGGGCGAGAGCAGGTAGTCGAGCAGCTTGTGTGCGGCCGCGCGCTGGGCGGTGTTGCGGATGATTACTGCGCCCTGTTCGATGGGCGGGTAGAGGCTGCGCGGAATCACCCAGTACTCCCCGCTCGACGAGAGCTCTGGAGTTCGCGCAGAGGTGAGCGAGATGAGCCCCGCGTCGGCGTTGCCGGAGTCAACAAACTGGGCGGCCTGAGAGATGTTTTCGGCGGTGACGATGCGCGGCTTGAGCGAGTCGTAGAGTTTCAGGCTCGTCAGCGCGGCAACCGCAGCCTTACCATAAGGCGCGCGGTCTGGATTTGCAATCGCCAACCTCTTCAGTTCGGGCGAGCGCAGTAGGTTGGGTCCTGGTGCAGGCATCTTCGGGTTGTGTCGCTCCCACAGCACCAGCGTACCCTTCGCGTAGGTGATCGGCGTGGTTGAATCGGGTGTGCCGGCTGCGCCCTCGGCGAGGCCGGCGGCGATGAGACGTTGGGGATAGCCGAGATCGGCGGAGAGAAAGAGGTCGAAGGGCGCGCCGTTCAGAATCTGCGTGGTCAGCACGGCCGAGGCCTGGAAGGTTGCTTCGGCGCGGATGCCGGTGGTCTGCGTGAACTGGGCGAGGATGGGCGGGAGGACCGGCTCTAGATCGGCGGCCGCGGCTACGCGCAGGGGAGTTTGGGCTTGCACCTGGGCTAGGCAGGCCAATCCGGCGAGGAAAAGCAGAAACCTGATTCGAAGCAAGGAGATCAACCTCCAAGGGGAGAGCAAAAATCGCCGTACGCTGGTAGGCTAACACCAGGCATGAACGACAATTTGCACCAATTACGCTGTTTCGGATGCGGGTCGCGGATCGCGGGTACGGAAGCACAGCCGGACTTTCGCTGCGCCGTCTGCGGAGACCTGTTTGAAGTGGAATACCCCGGCTGGGGCCAGCGCCAAGGCAACGACCGCCCCAATGCGGGCGCGTTGAAATGGCTGTGGCGTGAGCGGCGCTGCTCGGGTGAAGCGCTGGATAACTCCGGCGTGTGGCGATTCCGCGAGCTGCTGCCGATTCTGGAGAGCTTTGGCGACGCAGTGACGTTGCGTGAGGGCAATACGCCGCTTTATCACCTGACGCGCGCCTCAAAGGCGCTGGGCATCGACCAGCTCTTTGCCAAGCACCAGGGCATGAATCCTACCGGCTCGTTCAAGGACACCGGCATGACCGCGGCGATGAGCGTGGCCAAGGAGCGGGGCTTTGAGTGGGTGGCTTGCGCGTCCACGGGAAATACGTCGGCTTCCATGGCGGCTTATGCCGCCCGCGCCGGATTGCGCAGCCTGGTGCTGATTCCCGACGGGAAGATCGCCTGGGGCAAGCTGTCGCAGGCCATGGATTACGGCGCGGTGACCTGCCAGTTGAAGGCCGATTTCGACGGCTGCCTGAACCTGCTGACGCAGATTGTGAGGGAAGCGCCCATCTACCTGCTGAACTCAGTGAACCCCTACCGGCTGGAAGGGCAAAAGACGCCGGCGTTCGAGATTGCCGAGGCGTTTGACTGGAGCGTTCCCGACCACGTGATTGTGCCCGGCGGCAACCTGGGGAACAGTTCGGCGCTGGGCAAGGGATTCCGCGAGTTGCATGAACTGGGGCTGGTGGCGCGGATGCCGCGGATCTCAGTGATTCAGGCCGTGGGCGCCAATCCGCTGGTGCGCAGCATGACCGACAATCACGGCTCGGCAATGGAACCGATGGAGGCGCACACGCGCGCCACGGCCATCCGTATTGGCAACCCTGCTTCGTGGCGCAAGGCTGTGCGGGTGATTCAAGATACCGGCGGCTGGTGCATGGATGTGACCGAAGCCGAGATCGCCATTGCCAAAGCCGAACTGGGTACGGAAGGTCTGGGCTGCGAGCCCGCCTCTGCCGTTACCCTGGCGGGGCTGAAGAAATTGCGGGCACAGGGCGCCGTCGCTTCCGGAGAGACGGTGGTTCTGGTGCTTACCGGGCACACGCTCAAGGATGCCGATTACACGATTGATTTCCATCGCGGAACGCTCCTGAAAGAAGAGGAGACCGTTGGCGTGGAGCGGGAACTTGTGGGACTGCGGCGGAATGCGGTGGCTGTGGAGGCGACTGTAGCCGCAGTGCTGGCGACGCTCAAGGGCAGGGCTGGATGAGCGATGATCTGAGGCCGGAGATGGGAAGTTTACGGTTGCGGCTGCCCGCAAGCTCAGCCAATCTGGGCCCGGGATTCGACGCGGCCGCGGTGGCGCTGGACTTCTATCTTGAAATCGAGGCAAAACCGGCCGCGGAGTTTTCCATTACTGCGACCGGCCGGGATGCGGAGCGCTGCGGACGGCTTGAGGATAATCTCATCCTCGATCTTTACCGGCGGCTGCTTCAGGAAAACGGCCGATCGACTGTGCCCCTGGTAATTCGCATGGACAACGGCATTCCGCTGGGGATGGGCTGCGGCTCGTCGGCGGCAGGGCGGCTTGCCGGCATTGCTCTTGCAGTCCATTTCGGCCAACTGGGCTGGAGTTCGGAACGCATTGTGGAAGAGGCGAGCGTCCTGGAGGGCCATCCGGACAACGCCGCAGCCTGCTGGCTGGGCGGGTTTGTGGCCACGGCCAGCGAGGGACGGCACGTGCATGTGGCGCGCGTAGTACCTCCAGCCGAATGGCGAGCGATCGTGGTACTGCCCGCGGATCCATTGCCGACGAGCAAGGCCCGCGCCGTGCTTCCCGCCGCTTACTCCCGCGGCGACGTTGTGGCCAACATCCAGTCCGTGGCGCTTTTGGGACTGGCTTTTGCCGAGGCCAGGACGGACCTTCTGCGCATCGCCATGAGCGACCGGATTCACCAGCCCTACCGTGCTCCCATCTGTCCGCTGCTGCCACTGCTGCTGCCACTGGTGGGAGAGCAGGGGATTGTAGGAGTAGCTTTGAGCGGAGCCGGTCCCGCGGTACTTGTGGTTGTGGCGAACGAGGCGAGTTTGCCTCAGGCTTTGACTGCGATTCGCAACCGTGCCCTGGAGAACCATCTGGAGCCGGAGCTGGTGGAGTGCCGCTTGAGGCCCGAAGGGGCCAGAGAGCTTTCTGAACCGAGCATGGGCTGAAGCCTGCACAAACGCTTGTTCACGCACCCATGAAAAGGTTGTCATTTGTGTAACTTTCCCAATGGTTTCAGTATCTTTCTGAGCAATAACCTATGAGGAGTTACTTCTGTCATTACCTAAGATTGCTTGCTATTCAGGGGCGGAACACCTAAATTTTTTGCGTGGGCAGTTCTGGGGGAGGGCTGCTCTAGCGCCCGTGATCCTTTTTGGGATCCGGGCGCTTTTGCGTGCGCTCCAAGCTTGCATTGATCTATGTAAGTGCTTCATTTTAAGAACAATGTCTCCGAGAAGTCAGCCTATGTGCCGATCATTTTCTGTTTACGGTTGAGGCGCGAATTGCGACTTTTCCGCAGGAAGCCGCATCTCATAAACACACTGTTCCCGGTACACTGAAGGGAGCTTGAGTGCCGCAAGGAGGATCATGGCAGGTTTGGGAGTTTTGGAAGTAAGCGACGCAACCTTCGATCAGGAGGTGCTGCACAGTGAGCAACCGGTTCTGGTGGATTTCTGGGCCGTGTGGTGCGGTCCCTGCAAGGCCATTGCGCCAATTGTGGACGGAATAGCCGCAACGTATGCCGGCAAGCTGAAAGTGGCCAAGGTCAATGTGGATCAGAACAGCGCCACACCCTCGCGCTTTGGAATCCGCGGCATTCCAGCATTGCTGTTTTTCAAAGGCGGCAAGGTGACCGATCAGATTGTGGGCTATGTGCCGCAGGATGTGATTGAAGAAAAAGTAAAGCATCTTCTGGCGTAACGGAAAGCCGCGGAATCCGCGGATGAGCATCTGAAGGCCCGGCGAGTGCGCCGGGCCTTCGTTGTTTTGGAGCGGGCCGAAGTTCCCGGCAGGCAGAGTGGAGGTGCGACGCCGGCCGACAAACGTGATGAAGCAACACAACTAAAGAGAAGGTGAGAATTTGCCGATACTTCGTAGTGATATGTCCGCGTGCAGGTCAGTTGCGGGCAAACCGGCTCAGAGGGCGCATGATCTCACTGAAAAAGTATCTGGATACTGTACAGACAGGATCAAACCATTCCGGCGAGACGGACGAGATGGATATCCTTCCCGCAGCAATTGCCGCCTATCGCTCCGCATTGCTGGAGATGGGCAACTGCAGCGTGGACGCATGCCCCGCGCTGGGAGAAGAGCTGAAACATAATCTGGGCAAGCTGGAGGCTATCCTTTCAGCCGGGATGAGCCGCGAGGCCGTCGCAGCCACGGAGAGAAGTGTGCAGGAACAGTTGCAGGGGTGGGGAAGGCGCACTGCGAAGCACTACCAGGAGAAGACCGGGGAAGTGAAGGAATTGCTGATCGTGATGGCCCGCACCGCCGAATCGGTCGGCGCTCGGGATCAGCGCTGCGCCGGACAGATTCACGAGGTCACCGCACGGCTAACCAGGATTGCCAGCCTGGATAATCTGACCGAGATTCGCGCCTCGATCGAGAAGAGTGCGGCGGAGCTGAAGACATCCATAGACCGCATGACGGAAGAGGGCAAGGCAGCCCTCGACCAGTTGCGCTCCGAGGTTTCAAATTACCAGGAAAAACTGGAAAAGGCTGAAGAGATTGCTTCCCGCGATGCGCTGACTGGTCTGCATAGCCGCCTGCTGGTCGAAACCCAGATCGAGCGCCGGATCGCGGCTGGTGCGACGTTTTGCGTCGCCATCATCGACATCGATGGGTTCAAGAAAGTGAACGACGAACATGGGCATTTGACCGGCGATGAATTGCTGAAACAGTTTGCCACGGAACTCAAGTCGGCGTGCCGCTCGACCGACCTGATCGGGCGCTGGGGCGGCGACGAATTCATCATCCTGCTGGATTACGGCTTGTCAGAAGCCAGTGCGCAGACGGAACGGCTGAGCAAATGGGTCTGCGGAGATTACACGGTCCAGGGCAGATCCGGTCCGCAGAAACTTAGAGTGGACGCCTCGATTGGCCTGGCGGAACACACACAGGGCGAGGCGATGAAAGAACTGCTTGCCCGCGCCGATGCCGCGATGTACCAGCGCAAAGCTGCGTCGCGCGCGGCGGAAGGCGCCTTGAAGCGATAGGCGCGGCTGAATCCCCGGCAGTAATGCTGAATGCGAGTCAGGCTGAATGCGCCGTTAGATTGAACGGCGGCGGGCGCTGTGCAATAGTGCGCCAGCAAGACTGCCCCATATTGGGACACTCGCCTTACCAATCCCCTTTCTGGAATTCTCCCTTCTTCTTTTTTCTTTCCAATCTTGAGTTCCTCCTCGCCTCGCGTGAAGGTTGATGAGGGCATTGGTTAGCGCACGCTAAGCCGGCCCAGAAGTTGGACCCGGCAGGCGCCGCAGTTTGAGGACGCTGCTGAAACCGGCGGGTGCCGCAGTTGGAGCATGCTGCTGAAAAAGGAAGGTTGCCATGAGGTTATTGATCGCCGAAGACGACAGGGCGCTGGGATTGTTTCTAAGCCGCGGCCTGGAGGCTGACGGGCACCGCGTGAGTCTGGCCTACGATGGTGGGGCCGCAGTGGAGGCATTTCGCCGGGAGATGCCCGATCTGACGATCCTCGATCTGAATATGCCGGTCAAGGATGGGGAGCAGGTGCTCGCCGAGGTTCGCGCTCTGGACGGCGATCTGCCGGTGCTGGTGCTAACCGCGCGGCAGGAGGTGGAGACGCGGGTGCGCTGCCTGGACCTGGGCGCTGACGATCTGATGCTCAAGCCCTTCAGCCTGCATGAACTGCGGGCCCGCTGCCGGGCGCTGTTGCGGCGCAAGCGGGAGGCCCGGCTGCAGTTGCGCGCCGGAGACCTGGAACTGGACCGTCTGGATCACACGGCCCGCCGCGGAGCTGAATCGATCGTCCTCACCAACAAGGAATTTGCCCTGCTGGAGCACCTGATGCTCAACCGCGGACAGTGCGTGTCGCGCGTGGAGTTGCTGGATTCGGTGTGGAACATGGAACCGGCGCAGACCACCAATATCGTGGATGTCTACGTGAACTACCTGCGCCGCAAGCTCAAGGATCCACCTCCCGGACAACTGATCCGGACGGTGCGCGGACAGGGCTATGTTGTGCCCTCGGAGGGCGATCTGGCCCTCGCCGCACTTCCGGCCCTCCCCGTACTCCAAGCCAGGCCCGCGGCAGCCGGTCCAGCCTTTGAAGCGCACTAGCCAGCATCAACCCGCTCGATACCCAGGAGATTACCCATCATGCAACCTGTTCCGGTTTCCGTTCTTTCCACCGCTACCCGCATCCGGCCGCGCACCGCGCTGGTGGCCAGCGCCGATCGCAGCTTCCGCCAACGGCTCTCTGAAATTCTCACCGGCCTGCGCTGGCAGGTGCGTGAGGCAGAAGGGGGCGCGCAGGCCTGGGCCGAAGCCGAGGCCGCTCCTCCTGAGGCCGTCATCGTCGACTCCTGGCTGCCCGATCTGGACCTTGCCGAGTTTCTCAAAGACTTCCGCGGCAGCTTTCCCCAGGTGGACCTGGTGACCGCCGGCGGCTCCACTGCGCAGGAGAGCCAGCGCGGCCCTTATCGCCAGGAGCTGCTCTACGCCCTGCGCCGCTGCCAGGATACAGACACGGCAGCGTGGAATGCGGCGCCCGCGCTCAACCGGCCGAACCCGGCGCCCGGCAATGGGCACACGGCTCCCTGGCCGATCCCGTTTCCGGATTCCGCCGTGGATGTTCCTTCGCTGCCCGAGATTATGCCTGCTGACCTGCAGGATAGTTCCTTGAGCCATGCGAAGACCGTACCCATCCGGGGCGATCTAACCTCCGGCAGCGAACCGGCATTCTGCGAACGGCTACCGGAACTGATCGGCAACTCCATCTCGATGCTGGAGATCAGCCGCCGCGTGCGGCTGGTGGCTCCGCGCTCGACTCCGGTTCTGATCGAAGGCCCAACCGGTTCGGGAAAAGAGATCGTGGCCGAGGCGCTGCACCGGCTGTCTACGCGCAGCCGCAAGCCCTTTGTCGCGATTAATTGCGCGGCGATTCCCGAGGCGCTGCTCGAAGCCGAACTGTTCGGCCACACCCGCGGCGCGTTTACTGGCGCGATCCAGGGCCGCATCGGCCGCATTGAATCCGCCGACGGGGGCACGCTGTTCCTGGACGAGATTGGCGAGATGCCGCTGGCGTTGCAGTCCAAGCTGCTCCGCTTTGTGGAGTGCGGGGAGCTGCAGCGGGTGGGCGACAACGAAACCGTGAAGGTGGACGTGCGCATTGTGGCGGCCACGCATCAGGCGCTGGCCCAGCAGACCCAGACAGGAGCCTTCCGATCTGACCTTTACTACCGGCTGGCGGTTTTTCTTATCCGCACGCCGTCGCTGGCCGAACACGCCCAGGACCTGCCTCTGCTGGTGGACCACTTCATGCAGCGGATGGGCCGCGAAGCGCCGGTCAAGCGCGTGGATCACGGTGCGCTGGCCAAACTCGCGGCTCACGACTGGCCGGGCAATGTCCGTGAACTCGAACACGTGCTGGAGCGGGGCGCCATCCTGGCCGGCGACGAGGCGGTCCTCACCGCGCGGGAGATCGATTTTGGATTCTCGGTGAACTAAGACGATGCGCGCATGGTTTTTGCCGGAACGGCCGCGAAGCCAGAGGCGGCCACGGAGGGATCGATGAACATGGAGATCGAAACACGGCTGAGCGACCAGATTGCCCGTTACATGGATCTGGCCGCCAGCCAGGTGAAGCTGACCGCGGTCAATATGGCCAATATCGACACGCCCGGCTATCGCGCCGTGGGCATGGACTTCGAGGCCGAGATGCGGGATGCCATGGCGGGCGTAGACCAGGGACGCGCGCCCCGGCAGGTGCGCATCAAGGCCGTGGACGGGTTGATCGCGCGGCCCGATGGAAACAACGTCTCCCTGGACCGCGAGGGCCTGAACCTGGCCGAGGCGCAACTGAAGTTCAAGACCGGGGTAGCCCTGCTGCGCCAGGAGTATCAGCGCGTGATGGATGCCATTCACGCCGACAAATAGCCCCTGGGCAGAAGTTGGCAGCTACTGGACGCCGGCCCGCAACGGATGCACTTGGGACTATGGGCGGGGTGGGAGGACGATGCGGGCCGAAGAGAGCGATTGGGTCGTCTAAGAGTTGGGTCGAATGTTTGTGAATCTGGCAGTTAGGTTTGAGGCGGACATTCGGATTGCGGGCGTGAAGCTGGCAGCTAAAAGCTGAAAGCTGTTTTTTGAGGAGCGAGAACCATGAACATGTTTGGATTGATGGATACCTCGGGCGAGGCCATGCAGGCGGAACGGATGCGTGCTGAGGTGGTAGCGGCCAACATGGCCAACGCGGAGACCACTCGCACCGCATCGGGCGGTCCTTACCGCCGTCAGCACGTGGTCTTTGCCGCCAACCAGGGTGATCCCGGGTTTCTGGATTCCATGACCGCGGCCTCGGGTAACACGGTTGCAGGTTCGTTGGCCTCCGCGTCTCTGCCTTCGCTCAATCTGCCCGGGGCAGGAACCGTGGCGCCGGGCGTGCGCATCGCGCAGGTGGTTGAGGACACAGCCCCCCCGCTCAAGCGCTACGATCCAGGCCATCCCGACGCCGGAGCCGACGGGTATGTCTCCTATCCGGACATTAATCCCCTCACAGAGATGGTGGACCTGATGGGGGCGACACGTGCTTATGGACTGAATAGTTCTGCCGTGCAAGCCGAGAAGGGCATGATCACGTCGGCACTGGAGATCGCCAAGTCGTAGGGCGTCAATTGAGTCGGCAGGGAGGAACAATGCAAACCGCAATCAACTCCATCAGTGCTGCAACCACGGCCTTGTCGAATCTGGCAGGAAGCGGCGCGACACCTGCGTTTCCTTCGATGGGCGGGCAGGCCGCAGCACCCACACCGTTTGCTGATCTGATGACCGATGCGATGGGCCAGGTGAACCAGCTCGAGGACCAGGCGCACAGCGCCGTCCAAGGTCTGATGAGCGGCTCCGGCGTGGACGTGCACCAGGCGATGATTGCCACCCAGAAGGCGAGCATGGCCTTCGAACTGGCGCTGGCCGTACGCAACAAGGCGGTGCAGGCCTATCAGTCGGTGATCGGAATGCAGTTTTAAGTACCAATGTGGTCGCGTGCGCCGGCTGCTGGTCGGGTGCAGGAAGTCTTTAAGGCAGCGAGGCTGGCAGGCAGCCAGCCATTGGCAACAAGCGGGATTCAAGAAGCACGGGAAAGCGGCAGGACGCGGGAATCATGGCCACGGGAACCCAGATGGAAAAAAGCGCGCCGGCTACGCCCGGACAACCCCAGTTGACTGACCGGCTCGCCGGGCTGTGGGGGCTGGCAAGGGTTCGCTGGGCACAGATGCATCCCGTGCAGCGCAGTTGGGCGCTGATTGCCGCACTGCTGCTCGCGGCCCTGGCCGGAGGCCTGCTTTGGTATGCCCTGCGCACGGACTGGCGCACGTTGTATGTGGACATGGACCCGGAGGATGCACGACAGACCGGCCAGACTCTTGCCCAGGCTCAGATTCCCTTTCAAGCGACCGCCGATGGAGCGGGCATCCAGGTTCCGGCCGCACAGCTGGACAAGGCCCGGCTGGCTACCGCGGCCAAGGGCGGCGTCAAGAGCGGGCGGCTCGGCTTTGAGATCTTCGACAAGCCCAACTGGGTGGGCTCCGAGTTTGACGAGCAGGTCAACTACCAGCGGGCGCTGGAAGGCGAACTGGAACGCACGGTGGCCTCGCTTGCCGACGTCGAATCGGCCCGGGTGCATTTGGTATTGCCGCATGACTCGTTGTTTCGCGAACAGGAGCGCCCGGCCAAGGCCTCGGTGGTGATCAAGCTGCGCCATCGCTCGCTGGCGGATGGCGAGCCGGAAGCGATCCGCAACCTGGTTTCCTCTGCTGTGGATGGATTGACCCCGGACCACGTGGTGCTGGTGGACGCGGCCGGACATCTGCCGCTGGGACCCAAGACCGCCGATGCGATGCGGCTGACTGCCGAACAGGCGCTGGAAGAGAAGCTGACCTCGACGCTGGAACCGGTGACCGGTGTGGGCAACGTGCGCGCCTCGGTGACACTGGACTACGAGGATGCGGCCACCGACTTGACCCAGGAGAGCTTCGATCCTGACAAGACGGTTACGCTTTCGATGCAGCGCACCGAGCAGACTTCCGGCGGCCAGCCGGTGGCGGCAGGGGTTCCCGGCACGGCTTCGAACGCGCCCAACACGCAGGCCTTACCCATCTATCCGCAACAGACCGCGTCTCCGCAATCCGCGAAGAGCGAATCCGGAACGTATGGCGCCTCGAAGACAGAGCGTCATGTGGTCGAGGGCCCGGGCCGGGTGCGGCGGCTGACCGCAGCCATCGTGGTGAATGACCGGCTGGCACAGCAGGCGGTCAAGGGGAAGGCAGCGGTCTGGCAGCCCCGCTCGCCCGACGAGCTGCGAAACCTGACTGCGCTGGCCCAGGCTGCGGTGGGCTTCGACGCGGCGCGCGGCGATATGTTGACGGTCCAGGACCTGGCCTTCGATGACAATCGCGCGCAGCAGCCGGTTTCGTTGCCAGGCCAGTTGCTGGACACGGCCGAGAATTCGCCGGTGCTGGTCAAGTATGCCGCCCTGCTGGCCGGATTGATGGTGGTGCTGGCCTTCGGTGTGCGTCCCGCGCTTCGCCGCGCCAACGCTGCGGTCAAGGATACTGCCCGGGCGCCGGTCAAGGCGTTGACCGGCGGAGCTGTGGCTGTGGCGCAAACCGCATTAAAGACACCTGAACCTGTCGAGGTTGACCCTGAGCGGGCCAGATCCCAGGAAATTTTCGAACAGGTCTCCGCGCACCTGAAGCGTGAGCCGACGCAGAGCTCACGGTTATTGCAGAGCTGGATTCACTCCGACTAGCCCACAGGGAAAGGACCTGGACCTTGTCCGAACAGGGAAACGAAAACGGAACAGCAAGACACCGCCAGTCGGCGAATATGTCCGGCGTGCGCAAGGCGGCGGTCCTGCTGGTGGCCGTGGGCGAGGATCTGGCCAGGGAGATTCTGCGCGCTCTTCCGGAGCCGGATGTACAACTGCTGACCGAAGAGCTGGCCGACCTGCGCGGCATCACGCCCGAAATCTCAGCGGGGATCATGGAGGAGTTCTGGGAGCTTCTGGAGACCCAGAACTTCATGGTGCATGGAGGCCTGGACTACGCCAGCCGTCTGTTGATCGGGACCTTCGGCAAAGAGCGCGCCGACGACCTGCTGATGATGGTGCGCCGCTCCCAGGAAGCCGCGCAGGGCAACCTGGCCAAGCTGCAGCGTACCGATCCCCAGCAACTGGGCAAGCTGCTCGACACCGAGCATCCGCAAACCATTGCGCTGGTGCTGGCGCACCTGGACCCGCGGCGGGCCTCGCTGGTGCTGGACAACCTGAGCGAGGAGCACAAAGTCGTCTCCATTCAGCGGCTGGCCGAGATGCGGCAATTTTCCCCGGAGATGGCGCAGAAGGTTGCGCATATTCTGCACCGGCGCCTGGAGAGCGTGGGAGACACGGCGCGCAAGAGCTATTCCGGCTTCAAGGCGGTGGCCGACCTGCTGAACCGGCTCAACGCCGAGGAGTCGAAGAAGATTCTGGAAACCATTGAAGACGGCCAGCCGGAGCTGGCATTGAGCATTCGCAACCTGATGTTCACCTTCGACGACCTGGTTACGGTTCCTCCGGCCACCATTCGCGAGATTGTTTCCGGCGTGGACAAGCGGCAATTGGCGTTGGCCCTGCGCGGCACCAACGACGAGCTGCGCGCCCAGATCTTCAAATCGATGAGCTCGCGGGCGGTTGAGATGCTGAAAGAAGATATGGAAGTATTGGGTCCGGTGCGCTCGCGCGAAGTGGCGCAGGCCCAGCAGGAAATTCTCAACCTGGCCAGGCGTCTGGAGGCCGAGGGCAAGGTGGTTCTCAAACTGGAGACCGGCGACGAAATGCTGGCTTGAACCGTGTTCGGTCCTCCGTCTTAAGCGGCTCGATTCATCGCTGGCAACGGATCGGTGACGACGGAAAGCTGATAACTGGTAACTGACAACTCATGCGTGGAAGAGGAAAGCCTTGCAGCCAACGGGTTGGACAACAGAAAACGGGATGGCCGGGCGCATCGAGGTCTTTGAGTACCCGGCCGACCCCAACGCACCCGCATTGCCAGTTTGGAATGGCTGGGCAACTGATGCGCAAGCAGGTGCGCGTGAAGAGCCGGCGCGCGAGCGCGCCCAAGGGGCCAGGGATGCCGGTGTGCATGCCGAGCACGAACAGCGGCTGGCCGAAGAGACGCGCCGGTCTTTCGAAGCCGGTCGGGAGCGCGGCCGGCAGGAGGGCCGCCAGGTGGAGCGTGAGGCGCAGGCCGTGGCCCAGGTGGCTGCCGAACAGCGGCGTGTGCAGCAGGCGGCCGCGCTGATTGAAAGCTTTGCCGAAGAGCGCGACCGGTATCTGCAAGCCGTGGAGCACGAAGTGGTGGAGTTGGCGCTGGCCGTAGCCGCCCGCATTCTGCGCCGCGAGGCGCAGATGGATCCGCTGCTGCTGACCGGAGCGGTCCGTGTAGCACTGGGCCAGCTGTCCGGGTCGACCGAGGTGCGGCTGCGGGTACCTGCCGCGGAGCTGGACTTATGGACCGAAGCCATTGCCTTGTTGCCCAACCTTGCGATGAAGCCGGTACTGGCTGCCGGAGAAGCAATGAGGCTGGGCGATTGCGTGATCGAGACGGGACTGGGTTCGGTGGACCTGGGGATTCGCGCCCAGCTGGGCGAGATCGAAAGGGGATTTTTTGACCGCGCAGGCAGCCACCGGGCCGTGCCTGCAGCCTCACCGGCCAAAACGATGGGCGCAGTCCTGGAGGCCGGTTCATGACATCGCGTCCGACGCCGCTGTTGGCCCACTACTTCGGACGCGTAGATCGTGGCCAGCCCTGGCGGTGGCGCGGGAAGGTCCTCGAGTCTGTGGGGCAGACCATTGAGTCGGCGGGACCGCTGGCCTCGGTGGGCGAGTGCTGCGAGATTCTGGACCAGTTCGGGCAGCCGCACCTGGCCGAAGTCATTGGATTTCGCGGTTCGAATGTGCTGTCGATGCCCGTGGACACGACCGAGGGCATACGCTTCGGCAATCCGGTCGAGGCGCTTGGAGTGAGTCCCGAGATCGAAGTGGGCCCGGAGTTGATGGGCAGGGTGCTGAACGCGCAGGGCCAGACGATTGATGAGGGCCGGATGCCTTCCGTCTCCCTGGCGCTCCCTTTGGACGGGGTGGTTCGCTCGCCGCTGGACCGTGTGCCAATTCGCACGCCTCTGGGCACCGGCATCCGCGTACTGGACGCCCTGCTGACGGTGGGCCGTGGCCAGCGGGTGGGCATCTTCGGCGGATCGGGCGTGGGCAAGAGCACGCTGATCGGTATGATGACCCGCAACACCGAGGCGGACGTAACGGTGGTGGGGCTGGTAGGCGAACGAGGCCGCGAGGTGGTTGAGTTTCTGGAGGATGCGCTCGGCGAGGAAGGCCGGGCCCGCTCGGTCGTGGTGGTTTCAACTTCCGACCAATCGCCGCTGCTGCGCATGAGGGCAGCGATGGCCGCCACCACGGTGGCCGAGTACTTTGCGGCCCAGGGTAAACATGTACTGCTGGTGCTCGATTCGCTGACCCGCTTTGCGATGGCCGCCCGCGAGATTGGCCTGGCCGCCGGGGAACCGCCCACGGCAAAGGGGTATACGCCCTCGGTGTTTACGCGGCTTGCCCGGCTGGTGGAACGTACCGGACAGTTCCGCGTGGGATCGATTACTGCTTTTTACACCGTTCTGATGGAAGGCGACGATCAGCAGGACCCGCTGGTGGACGCGGTGCGGTCTCTGCTGGACGGCCACGTTGTGCTTTCCCGCAACCTGGCCGCCGAGGGATGGTATCCGCCGATCGAGGTGCTGGACTCGATCAGCCGGCTGATGCCGGCGGTCACAGAACCCGCGCACCGGGAACAGGCGTCACTGCTGCGCCGGCTGATGTCTGTGTATGCGCGTTCCGAGGACCTGGTGCGGATTGGCGCCTACAAGCCCGGCTCGGACCTGGATCTGGACCGCGCACTGCGCGCCCGGGATGCAATGCGTGCTTTCATGACCCAGGATTCGATCGAGCAGGTTCATTATGCCGATTGCGTGCGCCGCCTTGGCGCGCTGACCGCGGAGGTGTAAGCATGGCCGTGTCGCGCGCGCTGCGCCGCCTGCTGCGCATCCGGGATCTCGAAGAAGAGCAGTGCCGGCTGGCGCTCGATTCCGCAGTGAGCGAGCGCAACCGCCTGGAACATGTGCTGACAGCGACCGCAGAGCGGGACCGCAGCGGCCGGCGTCTGGTCCAGGCCAGTGCGCACAGCGGAGAACTGACGGACCGGCTGGCCGGCCTGGAGGAGACACGGGCCGCTAGGAGGCTGGTTGCGGTGCTGGTTCTGAGGATTGCAGAGGCTGAGGTCAACGTTGCCGCACTGCAGCGTGAGTTTCTCCTCAAGAGAGTCGAACGGCGCCAGGCCGAAACCCTGATCCAGGAGACCGAAGCCAGGGACGCGATCGAAGCTGAGAGGCGCAGTCAGCAGGGGCTCGACGATTGGTACGGCAACCGGTTGCACCGGGAACAGTCTGAAGGGGAGCAAGCCGGCTCGGCTGTTGGCCGGCCCGCCACAGGAATTGCTGTTACGCAGGGAGACGGTCAGGCGACGGATAAAACTTGAGAGAAACTTACGCTGCAAGTTTACCGTGGTCCTGAAACGGGATGAACGGTCCCATTCCTGACAATGCTTTAACCCATCCACTCCTCCATTTGGCACGGCATCTGCTCTGATTCACCGCATGACCGTTGCCGCAGCAGTCGAGATCGGGGCAGGAGTCCATACGGGGCCGGTGAAGAATCTGGTTCAGGTGAATGGGCAGAGCAAGCTGGTGAGCACAGGGTTGACCGGTGTGGCTACCGCAGGGTCTTCGTCCTCTTCCGGGGCAGCCACGCCTAGTTTCCGCTCGAGTTGGCAGGCAATGCTTGCTTCTCTCGGTGCGGGCCTGGACGGCGCAACCGGGGAAGACTCCGGGGCGAATGAAACGACACTTGCCTCCACCGCATCTGGATCCGCCGAAGCGACAGGGAAAGCATTCCCGGCTGCTTCTTCTCTGGGGAGCAGCAAAGTTCTGCTTCTGAAACAGGGAAGTGCGCTAGAGGGCGATGCGGAGACCGGAGTAACGGGTTTGTCTGCGGCTGGTACGCAGACTGGAATTTCTACAGTGCAGGCATCCGCGGCGGCCGCACGCCAGGCCAAAGCGAATGGAGCAGAGACGATTCCCGAGGACGTCAGCCCGGCAGAATCTGCCGGGAGCAGCAATACGGTCAAGAGCACGGATAAGAGCGCGAGTACGCGCCAGACAAACTCCAGCAAGGATTCCAGGCAGACAGCATCGTCCGACACAACGGCAACGCTCCTTGCCTCTGTTATGACGGGAAATATGCAGTTGTCCATGCCGGCGCCGGTGAACACAGATTCTCTAGCAAGCGCCGCAGTCGAGCTGCGATCCAAGTTTCCGGATGGCTCTACCGAATTGGCAAGCGATTCCACAAGGAATGTTCTGGGCTGGAATGCGCCTGCATCTGACAGTTCCGGTACGTCTTCCGCAGGCACGAAGAGTGCAGGGAAAAGCACTTCGAACACATTAGGAGCGACTGCGCTTTCGGGGAAGGTAACGGCAAGTGGTTCTCTGGCTGTCGCACCCGCAAGCGCAAAGGACAACAACTTGGGCGGGATCGATACATCTACGTCCGAAGCAACGAAATCCCAGGCAGCCGGCGAACTGGATGCATTGCCTGGACAGACGCAAGTCGGCGTCGAAGATCCGCAGTCCGCGCTCACGCAAAGCTCACCTTCAATCCCGGCACAGAGTGGAATCCAGACAGCCGCAGCCATTGCAGTTCCGATCGCCTCGGATGAAGCTGCGCGCGCGTGCGCAGTAGACGATTCGGCCATGTCCGCTGAGACCGGCCAATCGATAGGCGCACTCTCCCCTGGAGGAAAATCCGGCTCGGTCAAAGGCGTGCTGTCCTCAGTACAGACCGCAACGCGGGCGCCGCATGGAACGAACTCAGTCGACGCGCTTCAGCCTGGGAGCCACCTTGTTGCGACGCAATCGGCTGGTACCACCCTGGATACTGCTGCCCTGGCACGTGACCCGGGTGGCGCACACGGGGCAATGAACACGGCGCATGGGATTGCCGGAGGCACGACAAGCTCTGCGTCAGCTTCGACGGCGCATGAGACCTTTGCCGCGCTCGATGCGGAGACGCCGACGGGGACGACGACCTGGATTCATGCCGGAGCCCAACGGGCCGAGGCAGGATTTCAGGATCCGTCCCTGGGATGGGTCGGAGTGCGGGCAGAACTGGGCGGAGGCGGCGTCCATGCCGCCCTGGTGCCCGGATCGGCAGATGCAGCTCAGACGCTGGGCGGCCACCTGGCAGGTTTAAACAGCTATCTGGACGAACACCACACCCCGGTTGCGACATTGACCATGGCTGCTTCGGCGGACCGGGGCTCTGACTCGGGAGTTGGACAGGGAACAGAGCAACAGGCAGGACAGAATAACGGGCAGGGCGCCCATTCCGGATCACAACCTAATACCTGGTCGAGTCCACCGGCTACAGCGGCAGTTGCCTCCGCGGAAATTTCGACTGATACAGGCAGAAGGGAAGCAAACGACCCGGCTTCAGGGCTGGAAGGCAGATACGTTTCAGTGATGGCCTGAGCCGTGGGAATAAGCCGGCAGAGCCCTGCGGGCAATCACGTTCCAGGGCAGGATACGGCGGTAATACGGAGCAGGAAGATGGCGAAAGAACAAGCGGGACAGCACGAACAACCAGTAAGGAACTGAATCAAGACCGGGCCAAAAACATCGGCAAAGAAAGCAGAGGGATCATGGCGGCAGCAGCAGGAATCTTGAATCATTCATTGACGGCGGGGCAGGCGCTGACAGGTTCGGGCGCTACCCCCATGACCAGTTCGGCAAGCGATACCAGCAGTGCCGGCAGCAGCAGTGCAAGCACCGATTCGGCCACCATCTCGGCGAACGACTTTCTGACATTGCTGGTAACCGAGATGCAGAACCAGGATCCGACCGCGACCACCGACCCCAACGAGTACATCAACCAGCTTGTGCAGGTTAACAGCCTTGAGCAACTGATCAGTATCAACCAGACCCTGACTGCGGACAGCAGCACCACGACTACCGGTGGAAGCAGCGGTACCGCTTCCAGCCAGAACACAGCGTCAACCTCGGGACTGACCGCCAACAGCGCCACCGGCTCCTCTGTGCTGGCTCGCACAGCTGCGCAAAAGGGAAGCGCATTGACTGCCGCTCAGTCCACTGCATCTGGAGTTACGGGCAACTCGGCAACCTCCCAGGCATCCGCGTTCAAGCGCGCCCCTGGCAATTTGAGCGTTCCCAATACCAAAGCCGCTGCACAGCGCGTCGGTCATGCCCTGGATGGGCGATCGCATACGCAGACGGCCGCAAGCGGTCTGCCCGGAGCATAATGCCGCTTCTTCACCAGCCGGCCGCCAAGGCCTGCGCCAACCTGTGATGAGACCAAGAGGAGAACCATAATGGCAAGTTTCAGCATTCCGCTCGGAGGCCTCAATGCCGATTCGACGGCATTGAACACCATCGCGAACAACCTGTCGAACATGAGCACCACGGCCTTCAAGTCCCAGACTACCAACTTTTCCGACCTATTCTATCAACAGATAGGAACCAGCGGTTCAGGCGACGCGATCCAGGTAGGCGAGGGTGTAAAGGTGGCCTCGAACTCCACCGATTTTACACAAGGATCGTATAACACCAGTGGTACTACCACTTCCGATGTGGCCTTGGATGGCAGCGGCTTCTTTGTCGTGAGTAACGGCAGCGGCAGCGACCTCTACACGCGCAACGGTGCATTCACGCAGGACACGAGCGGCAATCTGGTCACCACCGACGGCCTGGCTGTAATGGGCTATCCTGCCGTGAATGGCGTAGTGAACACCAATGCTCCATTGACGGCGATCAGCATTCCGTTGACTGGGCAGGAGCAACCGGGGCAGGCGACCACCAGCTTCAGCATGACGGCGAACCTGGATTCCGCTGCTACCTCAGGCGATTCCTTTCCAGGCACGGTGACGGTCTATGACTCATTGGGCGCCGCCCATACAGCCACAATAACCTATACCCAGACGGGCACCAACACCTGGAGCTACTCGGCAGCCTTGCCGGCAACAGATTACACTTCCGGGGTATCAACACCGGTGACCGGGACCTTGACCTTCGACTCCAGCGGCAACCTGAGCACAGTAGCCCAGACTGCACCAACTGTGGTTACCACGACCACGGTTGGAAGTTCAGCGGGCGACATCTCCTCGATTCCACTCAGCTTTTCCGGATTGGCCGATGGAGCCGCAGACCTGAGCATAAGCTGGAATCTGCTTAGCTCCGCCGGCAAGCCTACGATCAGCCAGGAAGATACGGCATCCGCGCAATCTGCGGCTCCGGCAAACGGCCATGCTGCCGGTGTGTGCACAGGCTTTACCATTGGCTCCGACGGCACAGTTTCGGCCACCTACTCGAATGGGCAGGCGCAGGCTGTCGGACAACTGGCGTTGGCTAATGTGACCAACTTGCAGGGGTTGACGCTCCAGGGCAACGGTGAATACGCGACCACGTTGTCCAGCGGTGAGGCAACAATCGGGCTTTCGGGTACAGGCGGCCTAGGCACAATCAAGGATTCTGCACTTGAAGAGTCCAACGTGAATATCTCAGCCGAGTTCTCCGATCTGATCGTTGCGCAGCGCGCTTTCGAGGCCAACTCGAAGGCGATTACCACCTTCGACAGCGTAACCCAGGAAACAATCAACATGATTCACTCATAACCACGGCGGGGCGGCTTTCGGGCCGCCCCGAACGACTTTTACCGGGCGCGAACCTCGATAAACAGTCCCTTGCTCCGGGCCAGAGCCGAACCTTTGCTGTTGAGAATTTTCGCTTCAGTCCAGTGTTTATGGCCCTCGCTATGAACGATACGGCCTTCGATGCGGATCGAGGCACAGGAGGGCACGGGGCGAAGGTAGTCGATCTCTATCTGACGGGTCAGGGCCGTAAGTCCGAGGGAGCGGACCGCTTTGCTCATGGTTTCGTCAAGCAGCGTGGCGATGATGCCGCCGTGCAGGTATCCGGGCGGCCCCTCGAAAGCCACAGGAAGCGCGGCCAGGCAGACGATTGAATGGTCAGCGGCAAGCAGAAACTCGAGTTGCAGGCCTGTAGGATTGGCCTGTCCGCAACCGAAGCAGTGGTTCTGTGCCGCATGCGGCAGTGGCGTAAGATTCTCTGTGGTTTCTGCCATATCTCCCTCGTTTGATTCTTTCAGTGAACTGAATTCAGCATACCGGCAAGAGCCAATGGTGCTTTATCGGAGCTGGGATCGTTCCGCACGAGAGAAGAGCGCAAAGTCAAGCCGCTTGACCTTCTCGCCTAGTACGCTCAGACTGACGGGAAGTGATGCTGTATGCGGACTCGCCGTTGCAGTCACTTAAAGCAGATACTCCCGGAGGACTTATCCCATGTCATCGATCAATCGCAGAACTGCGATTCTACAGATGAGCGCTCTCGCCAGCGCTGTACTTCTCACTGACAACCTTAGTGCCGCGGGAGTTCCAGCTGGCCAGACCGCTGCCGCACCGCCGCCCCCCACCGGGCCTTTCACTTTGCCGCCTCTGCCTTATGCCTATGACGCGCTCGAACCCAGCTTCGACGCGGAAACCATGCACCTGCATCATGACAAGCATCACCAGACCTACGTGAACAACCTGAATATCGCAGTTGCCGCGCATCCTGAACTGGCCGGTAAGACCGTGGAGGAACTGGTTGCCAACCTGAGCACCTGGTCCGAGTCTGCCCGCACCGCCGTACGCAATCAGGGCGGTGGTCATGCCAACCACTCCTTCTGGTGGACTACTCTGGGCAAAGGCGGCGCAGCGCCAACCGGCGAGCTGGCCAAGGCCATAGACGGCAGGTTCGGCTCTTTCTCTGCCTTCCAGGACAAACTGACCGCGGCTGCATTGGGGGTCTTTGGCAGCGGCTGGGCCTGGCTGGTGAAGTTGCCTGACGGCACAGTAGACCTTGCGACCACGCCCAACCAGGACAGCCCACTGACCCTGGGCCATAAGCCGGTGCTGGCCGTGGATGTTTGGGAGCACGCCTATTACCTGAAGTACCAAAACCGTCGCCCGGAATACGTGAAAGCGTATTTCCACGTGGTTAATTGGGACTACGTGAGCAGCCAGTTTGCTCAGAAGACGAATGCGTAGAGTTTTTCATTTTGTGCTGCTTGGGAGCAGGTGGGCAGGTCTTTGCTCAGGAATCGTGATCAGCCTTGGCACCGGACTTGCAGGCTGTCACTCGAAGCAGGCGCTCACTCCGCAAGAGGCGGAAGGGAAGCACCTTTACCTGGTTCGCTGCGCTCATTGCCATGAAGAGAACGACCCGGCGCTCAAAAAGGTGCCTCCTGACCTGCACGGCCTCTTCAAGCGGACAGCGTTGTCCAGCGGCTCGCCAGTCAGCGACGACCAGGTCCGGCTCGTGGTTTTGGGCGGCAAGGGGATGATGCCGGCTTTCACGGGACGGTTTACCGAGGAGCAGATGGAGGCGCTGCTGGTTTACCTCCACACCGGACTGCGCTGAATGCAGAGCGTACGCGGTCCACTGGTCAGAGGTTACTACGCGTTCAATAACCCGGCTGGCTCAACAGCGCGGCCGGGGCTGGGCCAGCTTGGATCGGCAGCAGCCAGTGTGATGCGAATCACGATATACTTGGAATTGTTATGGCAACCGACAAAACCTTCTATCTTGAAACTTTCGGCTGCCAGATGAATGCCCATGACTCGGAAAAAGTGATTGGCACACTGCAGCACCAGGGCTACCGGCAGGTGGAGACGGAAGAAGATGCCGGTCTGATCCTCTACAATACATGTTCAATCCGCGACAAGGCCGAACAAAAGGTCTTCAACCGCCTCAACGACTATAAAAAGCTGCACAAAGCCGGCAAACGCTTTGCCGTGCTGGGGTGCGTGGCGCAGCAAGAGGGCGAAAAGATCTTCGAGCGGGCGCCGTATGTTTCGCTGGTATCCGGATCTGCCTCTTACCGAAAACTGCCCGAGATGCTCACTCGGCTGGAAGCAGGCGAGACACGCATTACAGGGCTCGACGACCGGCAGACGGAAGAAACCTTCGAGACGGAATTCACCTCCCGCCAAAACCCTTACCGCGGCTACATCACCATCATCGAAGGTTGCGACAAATTCTGCGCTTATTGCGTGGTGCCCTATACGCGCGGCAAGGAGCGCAGCAGAACTTCTACATCGGTGCTGGCCGAAGCGCGGCGCATTGCAGACCAGGGCTACACCGAGATTCAACTGCTGGGCCAGAATGTAAACAGTTATCGCGACCCGGAAGGGAAGCGCGGCTTCGCAGAGTTGCTGGCAGCCGTTGGCGAGGTGGGCGGAATCCGCCGCGTTCGCTTTACCACCAGTCACCCGCGCGACTTTACCCGCGATATCGTCGAGGTCATCGACCAGGTTCCTACGCTCTGCGACCATGTGCACCTGCCGGTGCAATCGGGTTCCGCGCGGGTACTCAAACTCATGGCGCGGGAGTATACCCCGGAGTGGTACCTGGAACGGATCGGCTGGATCAAGGCTGCCCGCCGACCCATCTCGATCTCAACCGACATCATCGTGGGGTTTCCAGGGGAGACACCAGACGACTTCATCCAAACCATAGACCTGCTTGCCCAGGTCGAATACGATTGCGTCTTCGGTTTCAAATACTCTGCACGACCGAACACGCCATCGCTCACCATGATTGATTCCATCAATGAAACAGACAAATCGGCTCGCCTTCAAGTGCTGCTTGACCGTCAGCGCGAAATTCAAAGAGTTAATTATGCCAAGCACTTAGGGAAGATAATGGAAGTGATGATTGAAGGGGCCAATCCGGCGCGAGGACAGATCATTGGCCGCAGCAGCCAAAATTTGCCGGTCAATTTTACGTGCGGTCAACCCATTATGCCGGCACCGGGCAACTATGTGCAGGTGAAAATCACTGGGACGCATCCGAACAGTCTTGTAGGTGAAAGCGTCTAGAATGAATGTGGGCATCAGAGAGCACAGTGAAGAGGCAAATCATGGATATCGAGGTCAGGATACGGGGATTGATGATGGACCCCGCCACCAATATGCCTATCGTTGTGCTCAAGGACGTCGCTTCAGACACGGTCATGCCGATCTGGGTGGGAATCTTTGAAGCCAACGCCATTGCCATCGAGATTGAGAAGGTGGCCGCGCCACGCCCGATGACCCATGATCTGACCCGAAATATTATCAGACACTTGAATGCTCAACTGGAACGAGTTGTGATTACAGAACTTAAAGACGATACATTTTTGGCTGTACTGTGGCTCAGGAAAGGGGATGAGCCTCTAACGATTGATGCCAGGCCCTCCGATGCAATCGCACTGGCTCTGCGCTCGGATTGCCCGATCTATGTCTCCGAGAATGTGATGCAGACTTCTAAATTGAACACGTCAGGAGCCGCCGAAGGCCCTACGACCGAACAGTTGCGCGGGTGGCTGGAAGGCCTGAATGACGAAGACCTGGGTCGCTACAAGATGTAGAGCCTTACTCTCAGGGAAGCGACCTGGGACAGATTGAAGATCGCTGAAGATCAGCGTTTAAGTTGCGCAGTTGCACTATACAGAATAACCGTTATCGGACATTGTATGCATCTGTGATTCAAGTAGAACTAGTCATAGAACGCTTGATTATGCACGATCTTATATCGGATTTGCCTTATAGATTATGCCTTATGAAGGTGTTAGAGAGACGAATACCTCATAAGGCGTTACCTTGCGACTGCCCTAGCAAGTCGGGTGAATCTGCTTGAGCAGCCGGAATCAGAGTGCCAGGATTATTACGCCGACCAGGTCACGCGATTAGCGCGGCCGGTGGAAATGTAGCCCATATCGACCGAGATGCCGCGCACGCACTGGAGCAAATGGTTGGCGATGGATGGTAGTTTCTGGGCCGTTACGCGGAACGAAGGCCCGGAGATGCTCACCGCTGCAATTGGCAGACGCTGCGCGTCCAGCAGTGGCACGGCAATGCAGCGCAACCCCTCCTCAAGCTCCTCGTCATCCACCGCGTAGCCGCGACGCCGGGTTTTCTCCATCTCCGCGCGTAAAGCCTCTACTGTGGTTACCGTGCGGTGCGTGAAGCGCTCGAAGCGGATTCGGCGCAATACATCGGCAGCTCGGTCCTCGGGAAGAAACGCCAGAATTGCCTTCCCTACTGAAGTACAGTGGACCGGATTGCTGGCTCCGATGCGGGTGATCATGCGCACTGAGCGGGTGGGCTCGATCTTGTCGATGTAGATAACGCGCGCAGCTTCCAGAACGCACAGATGCGCGGTCTCCTCTGTCTCTGCAACCAGGCGGCGCAGGTGCGGTTGAGCACGATCGCGCAGGTCATACTGTTCGATGGCGCGATTGCCGAAGTCGAACAACCTGAGACCCAGGCGGAACTTTCCGCTGCTGGTTCGCTCCACCATGCGGTGGTGTTCCAGAACCATAAGAAACCGGTGTGCAGTGCTTTTGTGCAGTTGCAGAGAGGATGCAACCTGAGCCAAACCGAGGGCGGTATCGCTCTCCGCGAGCAAATCCAGAACAGCAAATGCCCGGTCCAATGCCTGAACTTTGTAGGTGCCTTGCGGGGCTGTATCTCGCATTATGGTCCTTTGTTTCACAAATTGAAGCCAATATCAGTTTGCAATGGGTGAAGCATCGTGTCAAGTACTGATACGTCTGTTCTATTTATGAGACGCTGTTGGAAACTCCTTGACGGAATGTGTGCCTCCCTGGAAGATTGAATGTTCGTTTGCGGACGCAACGGACAGATATGGAAATTAAATGTCGCGAGTGGGATTTGCATTTGTGTTGTTGCTGTCAACCGTAGCCGGATTCCCAGCAAACCAAGCGACGGCGACGGCACAGCTTGTTCCGGCCTTAGAAAAAGGTCCTTCATTTGTGCCGTACAAGCCAAGCCATTCCTCTGGTAGCATTCCGCTTCCGGCTTGCCCGACTACATTTGAGTTCCACCCGGAAATAGATGGAATTTACAAAGGCGGGACTGGGATAACCCCACCGAAGATCACGCAGGCTGTGACTGTTGGCCTAACCAAAGCCGCTCGACAGGCATACAAGAACAATCTTTTCAAAGACCCCAACGATGTTGTTAGCAGAATCTCATTTGTTGTAGATATGGAAGGACATCCTAAGAACCTTTGCCTACAAACTCCCGCCGGTTTCGGGTTGGATGAGCGGGCCGCCGATGCTGTTCGGCAATACCGCTTCAATCCAGCTACAAAGGATGGTAAGCCAATCGCCATGCGCATGACGGTTGAAGTGCGCTACCAGACGCATTGACAATATCTCGCGATCTCGCAGCACTGCTTCCTCAGGCCGGCACCACATCGCCTTCGCCGGGCGCAAGGAAGAGATTCTCCTCAAGCCCATGCTGGCGGGTGTAGAGGTCGTAGTAGCGGCCGTGCATCGCAAACAGCTCGGCGTGATTGCCGCGCTCGACGATGAGGCCCTGCTCGACAACCAGGATCTGATCGGCACGGCGGATGGTGGAGAGCCGGTGGGCGATCACGAAGGTGGTGCGGCCCTGCATGAGCTGGTTCAGTCCGGCCTGAATCATGGCTTCGGATTCGGAGTCGAGCGAGCTGGTGGCTTCGTCGAGGATGAGGATGCGCGGCTCGGCCAGCAAGGCGCGCGCAATGGAAAGCCGCTGCCGCTGCCCACCGGAAAGCTTGACGCCGCGTTCGCCGACGATGGTGTCGTAGGCGTCTGGAAAGCGCTCGGCAAACTCGTCCACGCGAGCGGTGCGGCAGGCAAAGAGGAACTGCTCCTCGGTAGCATCGGGCCGTGAAAACAGGATGTTCTCGCGAATGGTGCCATCGAAAAGGAACGAGTCCTGCAGCACCACGCCCAACTGCGAGCGGAAGGTATTCAGGTCAACCGCGGCCAGGTCAACGCCATCCACCAGAATGGCCCCTTTGGACGGGGTGTGGAAGGCGCAGATCAGACTGATGATGGTGGACTTGCCCGATCCCGATGAGCCTACAAGCGCGGTGACCGTTCCGGGAGAGGCCTCAAACGTGATGCCATGGAGAACCTGTTTTCCCGGGGTATAGGCGAACTCCACATCTTCAAAGCGCACCGTGCCCTGGATGGGCGGCATTTTGACCGTACGGCCCGGGCTCTGGTTCTCTTCCAGTTCCGACATGATCTCGTTGGTGCGGTCGAGGCCGGCAAATGCCTCAGTCAATTGCGTTCCAATGTTCACGATCTGAAAGACAGGCGCGATCATGAAGGCGAGAAACATGTTGTAAGCAAAGTAGTCGCCGACGCTCCAGGAGTGATTGAGCACGCTGTGGCCGCCCAGCCACATCACCAGCGCAGACACGAGCCCCAGCACGGTGGTCGAAGCCGCGCCGAGCATGCTTGTCATGGTGAGAGACTTCATTACGTTGGCCAGCAACCGCTCCACCCCTAGCGCAAAGACTCCCGACTCGCGCTCCTCGGCGTGATAGCCCTTGATGACGCGCACGCCACCCAGCGACTCAGTCAGCCGGCCAGTGACCTCAGCGTTGATCTTGGCCCGTTCACGGAAGATGGGGCGAATGATCCTGAAGGCATACTGCAGCATAAATACGAACGCAGCCACCACGGAGAAGACCGTGAGCGTGACTGTAACGCTGCGATGCAACAGGTAAACAAAGGCCAGCGCGGCGGTCAGCAACCCGCCAACAAAGTCCACCAGGCCGGTTCCCACCAGATTGCGCACGCCCTCGACGTCCGTCATGATGCGTGCAACCAGGGTGCCGGTGCGATTCTCGTCGTAGTAGGAGACGGAAAGCAGGCCGATATGCCGCTGCACCTGACGCCGCATTTCGGCAATCAGTCGCTGGCCGGCCTTGGAGAGCAGTTGTGTCAGCGAAAAAGAAGTAATGGCCTGCACGATCATTGCCGAGAAGACCAGAGCGATGATGCGGGGCAGCATCTCGGGATGCGGATGATCTGTAGAAAGTACCTTGTCCAAGAGCGGCTTAGACATGAAGGGCAACACCAGACCCGCCAGTCGGTTTACGACCATTAACCCCAGGCCGGCCAGGAGGAGTCCTTTGCGCGGCGCCATCAGGGCCCAGATTTGCGGCCAGAGCTTCTTCAAGTCAGGTTTGCGCTTGGGCAAATCCCCCTGCCGGGCGCGCGTACCGCCGTGCCGCGGCGAACGCTCGGCGCGCATGCCCATGCCCATCCCTCCGCCCCGCATTGTGCTCATGCGCTAGACCTTCCCCGAACGGCGCGCCTCGATGAACGAGCGCACGCACAGGTTGACGTAAATGAGCATGAGAGCAGCAAGAGTGAGCTTGGAGGCGAGCGCGATCTGGTCCGGCTCAATTCCCTCGGCGCGGGCGTGGGCATAACCGCGCAGGGCTTCAATCGCTCCGCCCAGAAAGCCGAGCAGGCCGATTGTCACATTGATGTGCATGAAGAGCTTACGGCGGCTTTCATTGGGGCTGATGGCGAGAAAGCCACCGATGCCAAGAGCCAAGCCGATCCACGTTGGAATCAGTGCCGTCGGATGCAGACTGCCTGTGCCCAGGTAGCCCACCAGACCCAGAGCAATCAAAAGAACCGCGAAAACCAGAGTGACTTTTGCCATGCGAGACCTCCATACCTATGCATGGCAAGAATAACAGTTAGCTGGGCTCGATATCCTGGACGGCAGGCACGGGAGGAGCGAAAGCAGGCTGCCGGAAGTCTTGCTCCGGCTTTCCCCGCAAGCGCATCAGCGCTGGATGCGCGCCGGTCCGCCCTTGGCAAAGACTTAAAGCAACGATCATTGAAACTATCACCCTGGAGCGACAGGCTATTTATGCTTTCCCATGTAGTCGTTTTTCAAGTGCTTGGCGATTGCCTCGGAGAGTGACTGTACCCCTAATGGGCCGCTGTTTGCCTTTCGAACTTGGTATGCCCAAACCACAGTGCTGCTTTGCTGTTTTTGAAGTTGGACAGAAACCTCTGAATATCCATTCACGCCAATGCAATCAAGGAAGAGGCAGCGAGCCATCTTGCCAGCCCCGCTCTCATCCTTTGAGTCCACCGGGGCAGCCTTAAGAATGTAATCTGCCTTGGCCTGATCTGTAGTGACCGTGAGCGGGACATGCTTTTTGAGCATCGCCGCAGTGAGTGCCGTCTGGAATCCACCCTCAGCAGCAATGAAAACAGTGGGCTGTGTGGCTGATTGGGCATACACATTCCCGACAATCGGGGAACATAGGGCAAGCGCTGCACTGAACAAGGCGAACTTAACCTTACGCACGAAAACTCCTCTTCTAGTGGCTCAACTGGAAGATGGTACATGTCGGCTTCATGGAACGTCCCGGAGTATACCACCTGGGCAATTATCAGCGGGCAAGGCTGATAAACCCCTACCCTGCCGCAGGAAACCGGAATCCTGATTCAGTTCCTACCGCTGGATGCGCGCCGACCCACCTTTGGCAAAAGCTCGCACCTGGTCCACGGTCGCCATGGTCGTATCGCCGGGGAATGTGGTCAGAAGAGCACCGTGGGCCCATCCCAGCTTGATGGCTTCTTCGGGAGCTTCGCCGGTCAACAGGCCGTAAATGAATCCGGCAGCAAAACCGTCTCCGCCACCCACGCGATCGACTACGTCCAGTTCGGCCGTTGGCGCCGTGTAGGTTTTGCCGTCGATCCACGCAACCGCGCTCCAACTGTGATGGTTGGTGGAGTGAACCTCGCGCAAGGTAGTGGCAACAACTTTTACCTTGGGGTGTTTCTTGACCACGTTGTCGATCATGCCGAAGAAAACGCTAGGGTCGAGCTTGGATTTGGCCGCAACCTCAGGTCCGGGAATGCCGAGACCCTTCTGCAGGTCCTCTTCATTGCCGACCAGAACATCTACGTTTTCCACGATGCTGCCGATGATCTCGACGGCGCGCTCGTTGCCGCCGGAGATCTTCCACAGCTTCTCACGGAAGTTGAGATCGAAGGATGTGATGGCGCCGGCAGCCTTGGCTTCGCGCATCATCTCGGCGGCCAAAGGCGCTGTGGTGGGCGACAGAGCCGCAAAGATGCCTCCGCAATGCACCCAGCGCACGCCGCCGGCAAAGATGGCTTTCCAGTCGAAATCTCCCGGCTTCAACTGCGCCGCAGCTTCGTTGGAACGGTTGTAGAAGACCACAGGAGGACGAACGCCGAAGCCGCGATCGCTGTACACTGTCGCCATGTTGGGGCCGGTGACGCCGTCGTGCTTGAAATGCTTGTAGAAGGGTTTGACGCCCATGGCGCGGACGCGCTCGGCGATCAGGTCGCCGATGGGATAGTCGGACATGGCCGAGGCAACTGCCGTCTTGAGGCCGAAACAGTCAGAAAGGTTGGCGGCTACATTGAACTCGCCGCCGCTGACGTGGATCTGGCACTCCGTCGCCTTGCGGAAAGGGATAATCCCCGTATCGAGCCGATGGACCAATGCACCCAGCGACAGAAAATCCAACTCAGCATCCTTGCGAATATTCAACCCATGACTCATGGCTCGTTCTCCCCTGCTCCTGACGGAAATGTTCCTTGCTGGAAACGGAATCTCTCAAAATTATAAACTGGTCAGACCACTACTCCATTAGCGCTAACCCAACTTGCCAGCCAACTGTTTCACATCGGCCAGCACCTGATCCGGAGTCCACTCATTGCCGGGATAGAAACGCACTACTTTGCCGTCCGCACCGACCAGCGTGGTGGAGAGTGTGTGGGTAATGGATTCATCGGGTCCGTAGGTGACGCCTACGTCAAAGAACTTGGCCATCTCCAGCAGTACCGGTTTCTCCGGCACGGCAAAATCCCAGTGAGCAAAGGCATTTTTTGCGTCATTGCCGATATAGGTTGCCCCATAGGCGCGCAAACGCTCAGGAGTATCGTGTTCCGGGTCGAAACTGACGCTGAGCAGATGGGTTTTGGCATAGAGCGCGGGCGTAGCCGCCAACTGCTTATCCAGCACCGCAAAGTTGCGCGTGACGAGAGGGCAGAAGTTAGGCAAAGGGCAACGCGTGTAAATGAAGGTGAGCAGCAGCGTCTTGCCCTTGAACTGGCCGAGATGGATGGAGCGGCCGTCCTGATTGCGCAGTTTGAAGTCCGGGACTGCATCGCCCGGCGACGGCACGTAATAAAAGACTGAAGGTTTGTAATCCGGCTTGCCCTGCGCGACGATGACGATGTGATCCAGCAGCACGTCCGCATCGGGATCCTGGGAGACAAGCACGTCGGCGGTAAGAACATCGCCCGGATGCAACTCGCTGAGTATGCTGGGATCCTTCATCTTGTAGGGCATGGTCATGGCTTCCATGAATCCGGGAATGGCTTCATGATTCAGCGTGACTTCGCCGGTGGCGGAATTGGTAGAGACCACCTTGCCGCGCAGCTTGTACACCTTGTAGTTCGGGGTGGCGGAGGACTGCGTCGCAGCCTTCCGAGCCGAGTGACACCCGGCCAGAGCGACAGAGGCGAGCAAGGAGCAGGCAAGCAATCGGCGCAACATAGACCCAGTGTACAACCGGCTTTGAGAGGGGCAATGGGCCGGGAATGGCACTTCCCTCGCCCGGCAGCGTATAACGCTGGAATGGGGGCCGTACGCACTGAGATCGACAGATGGCTGCGTGACGGGGGCCTGGTGGTTACGGCCAGCGAGCGCGCCGCACGCGCCCTTGCCGCCGCCTACCATCGCGCCCGGCAGGCCGAGGGACTGACAGCCTGGCCCGCACCCAACATCCAGGACTGGAAGAGCTTTGTTTGCACCGCATGGGAAATTCACAGCAACCATGGGGAGGGTGATGGACGGCTGCTACTGAACCCGCTGCAGGAGCAATCGCTCTGGAAGGGCATTGCCGGCAGGGGTGGGCTGATGGCTGCGCTGCTGGAAGGGCCCCGGCATCGGCTGGCCGGTCTGGCCATGGAGGCGCATGCGCTCCTCTGCGCCTACGCGCCGCAAAGTCTGCGCACTCCGGCCCGCAGCGGCTGGCAGGAGGATGCGGCGGCCTTCAGCAAGTGGCTCGTTGCCTTTGACGATGCCTGCCGCGCGGGCAATCTGGTCAGTGCTGCGCGCCTGCCGCTGGAGTTGATCCCGTTGCTTGAGAATCCATTGCCTGAGACAGGCCAGGTTGCGCGCCCGCCGCTTTTGCTGGCCGGATTTGACCGCATACTGCCCGTGCAGCGCAGCCTCTTCGATGCCTGGGGCGCCTGGCAGGAAGCCGCTCTGGACGAACCGGCAGCTGAGATTCACTTCCACGAAGCGCTGGACACGGAGGAGGAACTAGCCGCCTGCGCCCGCTGGTGCAGCCGCCAGCTTGCGGACAATCCGAAGGCGCGCCTGCTGGTTGTGACAGAGGACGCAAGCAGCCAGCGCGGTGTGATTGAACGGGCATTTCTGCAGCACACCGGCGCGGACGCGCTGTTTGAGTTTTCGCTGGGCATTCCGCTCAGCCAGGTTGCACTGGCGCGGGGAGCGTATCTGCTGTTGCGCTGGCTGTCGGGCCCGCTTGCGGAGCACGAATTGGATTGGCTGTTCTCAACGGGACAGGCCGCGTCCAGCGTGCAGGAAACATCCGCGCTGCAGGAGGCCATGCGCGCCTTGCGCCAGCGCAGCCAGCAGCGTCCCAACTGGACACTGCGCACCTTTCTCAAGCAGAGAGTGGTTGCCGATCTGCTGGCCGCGCCGTCGGTCAAGCGCATGAACGGCACCGCAGAGCGACTGGCGGAGTTCGCGCGGAGGCCACACAGCCCATTGGATTGGGCCGAACCGGTTCCACAATTGCTCGAGAGCGTAGGCTGGCCGGGAGCGCGTCCGCTGACAAGCGCCGAGTTCCAGGCCGCGCACCGCTGGCAACAGGCTGTGGAGTCGGCGGGCTCACTTGGCTTCGATGGACGGCGCATTCTCTGGCCGGAGTTTCTGTCCGTACTGTCCCGCACACTGGACGAGACTTTGTTTACGCCCGAGTCCCGTGACGCGCCCATTTTGATTGCAGGACCTGCCGAGTCGGCGGGGCTCACGGCGGACGCAATCTGGTTTCTGGGCGCGAATGAGGACGCCTGGCCGGCAAGCGGCACTACGCATCCGCTGCTGCCGCCCCAGGTACAACGCGAGGCCGGCATGCCCCACGCCACACCACAGCTCGACTGGGATCTGGCCCAGGCTATGACGACGCGTTTGCTGGCTGCCGCTCCCGAAGTCCACTTCAGCTTTGCACGGCAAAAGGACGGTACAGAATCTCGGCCTTCACGGCTGATTACGCAGCTTGCGGGAGCGGCGAAGGAACTGCCGAAAGAGCCACCAGCCAAGGATCCGATTACGGTTTCTTTTGAAGACTACAGCCACATTCCCTTCCCGCCAGGCATGGTGGAAGGCGGCGCCAGCGTTCTGACCGCACAGTCCCAATGCCCGTTCAAGGCATTTGCCAACGCGCGCCTTGCCGCACAGGGATGGGAGCCGGCAGAAGCGGGGCTGACCGCATCGCAGCGGGGCCAATTGCTCCACGCTGTATTGCATACTGTCTGGGGTGGCCCACCAGACGGCATTCGGTCCCTGCACGAACTGCAAAGCCTCATAGACAAAAAGTCCTTTGTTGCAGGTCATGTCGAGCGCGTTATGCGGGAAGAAATCTCCGCCGGGGTTCGTGAACGCATGCCGCGCCGCTATCTGGAACTTGAGGAGCAGCGCCTTACACGGCTGGTGAGCGAGTGGCTGGAGTACGAAGCTACGCGCCTGGACTTTGCAGTGACCGAAACCGAGGCCGAGCGCACGATCCATCTGGCTGGGCTCACTTTTAACCTGCGCCTGGATCGCATCGACCGGCTCAACGACAATTCCCTGTTGGTGATCGACTACAAATCCGGCAATGTTACGCCGAAAGCCTGGGACCTGCCTCGTCCCGACGATGTGCAACTACCGCTCTATGCCGGTTTTGCCCTGGACCGCGAGAAAGAGGAACTGGGCGGCCTGGTGTTTGCCAAAGTGCGCGCCGGCGATCAGGAGTTTACCGGGCGGGCCGGCGACGCAAAAGCCACTCTGCTGGCTAGTCTGTCCGGCGGCAACAGCCTGGTAAAGAATAAACTCACAGCCGAGCAACTCATCGATTGGCGGGCAGCAATCGAGCAGCTTGCAAAGGACTTTCTGGCTGGGCGAGCCGAGGTGGACCCGCGCGAATATCCCAAGACCTGCGAGCGCTGCGGCCTGCAAACGCTGTGCCGCGTGCAGGAGGCGGAGAATCAGGTACAACTGGATTCCGAGGAAGAATCGGAGAGCGAGGAAACGGGCGATGCATAAAGTGCAAGCCAAAACCCCTCCTCCTGACCAGCCGCAGCGTGAGCAGGCGCTCGATGCCGGCATGTCCTGCCTGGTTCAGGCCCCGGCGGGCTCCGGCAAGACTACGCTGCTGGCTGAGCGATTTCTGCACCTGCTGGCCGACGTCGATGAGCCCGGCCAGGTGGTGGCTATCACCTTTACCAATGCGGCGGCCGCGGAGATGCGCAACCGGATTCTGGATGAGTTGCGCAAGGACGAGCCCAGTTCCCTGGCCCGCCGCGCACTGGAACGCTCGCAGGCGCTGGGCTGGAAGCTGCTCGACCTGCCGGCGCAACTGCGCGTCATGACCATCGACTCCTTCTGCCGCGACCTGGCTTTGCAGCAGCCGTTTCTCTCCGGCCTTGGCGGCGGGCTCGATATTGCCGAACTGCCCGGGGATCTCTATCGCCGCGCAGCCCGCAAGACTCTGGAAGAAATTGGGAAAGACGACCCGCTGCTGAGCAGGGCTATTGAGGACTTGCTATTGTGGCGCGACAACAACTGGCAGGAGTTGGAAGACCTGCTGGTGGAAATGCTTGGTGTACGCGACCGCTGGATGCATGGCTTTGTGCTGGAACGCGAACAGGATTGGGCTGAGCTGCGCGAGCGCCTGGAGAGGCCATTTGGCAATGCGGTGCTGGAAGCGCTCACGGATCTGAGTAGATTGCTCGACCTGGTTCCTGGAGCGCGCGAAGAAGCATTGGAACTGGCGCGGTTTGCCTGCACGCAGCCAGGCGGCGAGCAGCACCGCGACCTGGCTGAACTTGCTGAGTTTCCAACCGGCCCATTTGGCGGAATGGACGAGTTGGAAGCGGCTCACGGGGCGCATTTGTGCCTTGCTGCCCTGCTGCTCACCGGCGACGGTAATTTCCGCAAATCGCTGGACAAGCGGCTCGGCTTCCCTGCCGATCGGAAAGCAGAGAAAGCACGGCTTCTGGCACTGATTTCTTCTCTCGGAACAATCCCCGGGCTTGAATCCGCTTTGGCCGCCGTGCGCAGCTTGCCTCCAGCCCATTACACCGAGGACGAATGGCAGATTGTGCGCGCTTGTTTCACTTTGCTCCGCCACGCGGCAGGGCAACTGAAAGTTGTGTTCGCTGAAGCCGGGGCGGTGGACTTTATTGAAGTGGCGCAGATTGCTCAAAGCGTGCTTCAAGGGGCAGACGGAGAGCCTACTGATTCGGCGCTAACGGTGTCGGACAACATCCGCCACTTGCTGGTCGACGAGTTTCAAGACACCAGCCGCCGCCAGCATCAGCTGCTTGCCAGCCTGATTGCCGCGTGGTCTGAGCGTGCCGGCCGCACCTGCTTCGCCGTCGGCGATCCCATGCAGTCGATCTATTTTTTCCGCGACGCAGATGCGGAACTGTTCCCGCGTGTTCGTGACCTTGGGCTGGAGATTCCCAACGCCGAGCCTTTTACTCTCGAATTCGTCCCTCTCAGGGCGAACTTTCGCACTGTGCCGCAGCTTGTCAATCGGCTCAACGAGGTCTTCGCGCAGGTATTTGCTGCGGACGACGGCAGCGGCGTGAGCTTCTCGGCGGCTGAGCCTGCGCGGGAGAAGCCTGATGGCAGCGATTCATTTTTCAAGTTGCACCTTAAGTTTGTGCCGCAAAGCTCAGGGAGTAAATCTGTTGATCATGAAGCTGCCAACGAAAAGGAAGCAGCCCGTGAGGAGCATATCCGAGAAGTCGTTGCGCTGATTGAGAGTCACATGAGCCGCATCCAGGAGGCCCATGCGCGCGGAGGAGAAGCGAAATACCGCGTCGCTGTTCTCGGCCGCACACGCACGGCGCTCGCGCCCATCGCACAGGCCCTTCACGAGGCCTCGATTCCCTTCCGCGCCGTCGATCTGGAGCAACTGTCTGCCCGCCCCGAGGTGCTGGATGCGGTGAGCCTGGCGCGCGCCCTGCTGAATCCTTACGACCGCGTGGCCTGGCTGGGTGTTTTGCGAGCGCCGTGGTGCGGGCTTGCGCTCGACGACCTGCACCGCCTGGCCAGCGACGACGATCGTGAACTGCTTGTGCGGCCTGTGCCCGAACTGCTGGCCGAGCGCCTGCCGCTGCTCAGCGCCGAGGGCCGCCACGCCGCGGAGCGGGTTCTGGAAGTCGTGCAATCCGTGCCGGCACTGCGCGCTGCCCAACCCACGGCTTCAGTGGGAAGCTGGCTGGAACAGGTCTGGCTGCGCCTGGGCGGCGCGGACTGCGTGGACGCCACTTCACGCGCCAACCTGGACCTTTTGTGGAGCTGCCTGGACCGTCTGCCGGCCGGTGAGCAGGACCTGCTGGGCCCGGGACTGGACGCGGCGCTCGCCAAGCTGACTGCACAACCTGACCCCGAAGCCAGCAACGAGTGCGGCGTACAGTTGATGACCATCCACAAATCCAAAGGCCTGGAGTTCGAGGTGGTGATAGTTCCCGATCTGCAGGCCGGCACAGGCAACGGCGGACGCAAGATGCTGTCCTGGCTGGAGCGCGGGCTGGCTCTACCGGACGACTCCGGCGAGATTACCGAGTTCCTGATTGCACCGCTGCAGCGCAAGGGAGACGACAAGGGAACCGCCAAGGCCTGGGTCGACGGCGTGTATCGTGAGCGCGAGTCGCAAGAGACGCGGCGCATTCTCTACGTGGCCGCCACGCGCGCCCGCGATGAACTGCATCTGTTTGCGCGACCGGCCTACAAGGCGGATAAGAACAGTGAGTTGAACCTTCAGGAGCCCAGGAACAGCCTGCTGGCCACTGCCTGGCCGGCGCTGGAAGACGAAGTGCGCAGACAATTCGAGGAGTGGAAAGCCGGTGCCGTAAAGACGGAGAGCGAGATTGAGACGATTGCCGCCTCAGGCGAAAGCAATCTGCTGATCATGCCTTCCCCGGCCAAACCAACACGGCTCCGCCGCCTGCCGCCGGATTATGTTCATGCGCACGGCGAGAATTTTGCTGCAGACGGCACAGACCTGGCCCTGACTGGAATCGGCGCATCGCGGCTTTATGAACGGCATGAGGGCGGGCTGCTCTCGCGCGCGCTGGGCACAGCAGTTCATGCAATGCTGGAAGAACTCTCCCGGTTGCGCACAACTCACGATTGGGAAGCAGCCCGTGCGGCTCTAGCGCGCCTCGAACCCCGCATTGCTGCGCAGGTGCGCGCCTGTGGCCTCGATCCGGCACATGCCAGGCTCATCGCCACCGAGGCGCTCGGGATTGCACTCAAGGCCTCGCGGGACTCCATCGGCCAGTGGATTCTGTCGCCTCACAGCGAAGCCGCAAGCGAGGTCCGCTGGGCCGGAGTCGTTGCCGGCGGGCTGCGCACGGTGCGCGTGGACCGCGTCTTTCAGGCCGGGTCTGCTCCTAGTTCAGAAGGAGAAAATTGCTGGTGGATCATCGACTACAAGTCGGCGCACGCTGACCATGCCGATCCAGACGCGGCTCTACCCGGGCTAAGGAGAATCTTCGCGCCCCAGATTGAGGCCTACGCCGCGGTCCTGCGCAACCTACATGGCAGAGATGCACTTCTGCGCGCGGGGCTCTACTATCCGCGCATGCTGCTGCTGGATTGGTGGGAGCTATAGCCAAAGCGGTTCTTGTTCAGGGCGATTGCCTTAGCCGTGACGTGACTGCAATAATGCCTTCGCTATCCAAACCAACGGTCTCACGTATCAAGGAGGATATCCTTGAGCACCGATTTTCCGTCTTTCTCTTTCGATCGACTGCCCATCGCGGAGACTGTTCCACAGGCTTGTACGATTTGCCCGCTCTGGAGGAGACTCGTCGCGTTCCTCATCGATAGTTTTGTTCTCGGCCTTTTCGGGGCTGTGCTCGGGGCATTTTTCTTCGACACCCTCTCGCAATTGGGCTCAGTCGGAAGACTGATAGGCTTCCTCATCACAGTGCCCTACTTCGCCGTGATGGAGAGCAATGCCGGAAGCGGTCAGAGTCTGGGAAAGCTCTTGCTGGATATCAAGGTAGTAGACGCACGGGGCAAGTTGCTCCCGTTTGAGCAGTCCTTCCTTCGTTATGTGGTGTTCTCCGCTCCGTTGTTTCTTAATGGGACTCCATTGCCCTTGAGAACCCCTTGGGTCGTCTTGACTCTTATGGGAATCATCGTGCTTGGCGTTGGAGGCGGGACACTCTATCTTCTGCTCTTCAACCGAAATTCCAGACAGGGTCTGCATGATCTGGCAGTTGGAAGCTACGTGGTCCGAGCAGGCACCGCAGGCCCCGTCGAGACGAGGCCCATATGGAAAATACATTGGGCGATTCTCGGATTCCTTCTCCTTGCTTGCGCGGCGATGGTGGCGTTTTTCGTTCACAAAATGAATCAGTGGGAACGCTTTCCCCAATTAATGCAGGACATGGAGCTCATTTTACCGATGGGCAATGTTCAAGATGTGAGAGCGAGAGAGCCGCAGTTGATCAGTGGCCCCGGCGATCGAACGAGAAAGGTCCTCGTCATCGAAGTTTCTTGGACGGGAACTCGCGCGGACGAGGAGGCCTTCGCCAACCAGGTAGCGAGAATCATTCTCCGGAACGATCCAAAAATTCAGGCGTACGATGTGCTGAGCATCGGGATTACCCGCGGCTACAACATCGGAATTGCGTCCGCTTGGACCTCCGAAAGAATTGCACACTCGCCTGCTGAATGGAGCCAACGTCTATCCGGAAATTCGCCAGCCGAGGACGCAACTCCGCCTCAGTAATAACAGCAGGCAAACAGAGCTCCGAAGGCCTCTGGGCGTTACCCCATGGCATGAGGATCGCGGCCGCCGGTTTTGCTCCTGTGGTGGCGCACATCCGCGCCCTGCACCCAGAAGATGACATCCTCGGATATATTCGTGGCGTGATCGGCCACACGCTCCAGGCTGCGGCTGATCATCAGCGCATTCAGGGCCTGCGGAGCGATATGGCTTTCCTCTTCCATCACCTTGGTCAGCGACTTGTAGGCCGCGCGGTTCATGGCATCCACGGCATCGTCCATGGCCAGCACCGAGCGGGCCAAATCGGCATCCGCCTCAATGAAGGATTGCAGGCATTTGCGTACCATCTCCGAGGCCAGCGCCGCCATTTTTGGGATATCCACCGGCAACTCGGCTACGGCCATCTGTTCCATGCTGCGCACGCGTTCGCTGATGCTCTTGGCCGCGTCGCCCACCCGCTCCAGATCGGCGTTGATCTTGATGACGCTGAGGATGAAGCGCAGATCGATGGCCATGGGCTGCTCCATGGCGAGCAGGTCGAGGGCAGCCTGGTCGATTTCGCGTTCCAGGCGGTTGATGGCGATCTCCGAGCGGCTGACCAGATCGCAGATGGAGAGGTCGCGCACGCGATAAGCCTCAATGGCGCGCTGGATGGCCTGCTCGGCCAGCCCGGCCATCACCAGCAACTGCTCCTTCAATTCGTCCAGGCTTTGTTGAAAGCGTATGCGTGTCATCCGAACCTGCCTGTGATGTAATCCTCTGTGCGTTTGTCGCTGGGGTTGGTAAAGATCTTGTGGGTGGAGTCGAACTCCACCATGCGGCCGTTCAAAAAGAAGCCCGTCTTCTCTGCCACGCGGGCGGCCTGCTGCATGTTGTGGGTCACAATCACGATGGTGTACTGCGACTTCAACTGGAAGATCAGGTCCTCAATCTTGGAGGTGGAAACCGGGTCCAGTGCCGAGGCCGGCTCGTCCATGAGCAGCACCTCTGGGTCCACGGCCAGGGCGCGCGCAATGCACAGCCGCTGCTGCTGTCCACCGGAAAGGCTGGCGCCCGACTTCTTCTTCAGATCGTCCTTCACCTCGTCCCACAGCGCCGAGTTCTTCAGCGACTTTTCCACGATCTCGTCCAGCACTTGCCGGTTGCGGTAGCCGTTCAACTTGAGCCCCGCGGCCACGTTGTCGTAGATGGACATGGTGGGGAAAGGATTGGGCCGCTGGAAGACCATGCCGACGCGGCGGCGAATCTCAACCGGTTTGGCGTCGGCGTAGATGTCCAGGTCTCCGATGCGCACCGAACCGGTGACGCGCGCGATAGGATTGGTTTCGTGCATGCGATTGATGCAGCGCACAAAGGTGCTTTTGCCGCAGCCCGAGGGACCGATCAGCGCCGTTGCGTGGTTGGCCGGTATGTGCAGGTTGATGTCCTGCAGCGTGTGATTGGTTCCGTACCACGCATTCAGCGTAGTGACTTCAATGCCGACGCCCACTTAACTTGCCCCTTTCAACACGCCGCGGCTGGTTACATAGCGCACCAGAGAAACGGCAAGAACGATGAGAACAATCAACACCAAAGCTCCCGCCCACGCCAGCCGGTGCCAATCGTCGTAAGGAGAGATGGCATAAACATATATCTGCAAGGGCAAGGCTGCAATGGGTTCGTTCAGGCTGGTGCTCCAGTTGGAGTTGCCGAAGGCGGTAAAGATCAGCGGAGCAGTTTCGCCGGCCACGCGTGCAAAGGCCAGCATGCAACCGGTGATGATGCCGGGAGAAGCGGTTCTGACGGTAATGGCCAGCACCGAGCGCCAGTTTGGCACACCCAGCGCCAGGGCCGCCTCGCGCACCGCGTTGGGCACCATCAGGAGCATCTCTTCCGAAGTGCGGCAGACGGTGGGGATCATCATGATGCCCAGCGCCACTCCGCCGGAGAAGGCCGAGAAGTGACCTTCCGGATGGACAACCATGGCTAGAACGGCCATGCCCATCACGATGGAGGGAACGCCGTTGAGGACATCGGCGGTAAAACGCACAGCGTTGGCGAGTTTGGTTCCGCGCCCGAACTCCGCCAGATAGATGCCGCCGCCAATGCCGAGGGGAACGCCGATCAGGCTGGCCAGCCCGAGCAGAACCCCGGAGCCGACAATAGCATTGGCCATGCCGCCGCCCGACTCGCCCACCGGCTTGGGGATTTGCGTGAAGAAATCCAGATTCAGGGAACTGGCGCCTCTGTAGACGAGATAGACAAAGATCGCAACCAGGGGCGCCACCACCAGAACGGTGGAAAGCACGGCCAACCCGGTGGCTGCGACATCGGTCAGCGCCCGTATGCGGGTCTGCAGCTTGTGTTCGTTATTCAGTTGCATTCTGCCACGCTGTTCCCTGCTCCCATACAGATGTACTTCAATGCGTCGCCGACGGAGCGCCGCGGGTGACTGCCCACACCAACAGACGCGCAATTGCGTTGACGATGATGGTGACGATAAACAGCGCCAGGCCAAGCTCGGTCAGGGCGCTCAGATGGAGATTCGAGGTTGCCTCCGCATATTCATTGGCAATCACCGACGCCATGGTGCTTCCATTCGCAAGCAATGACCGATGGATCTCCGGGCTGTTGCCGATCACCATGGTCACCGCCATGGTTTCGCCCAGCGCGCGCCCCAGGCCCAGAATCACCGCTCCCACAATGCCGATGCGCGCGTTGCGCAGCACGCCCATGCGGATCATCTCCCAGCGCGTTGCGCCCAGCGCCAGCACCGCTTCGCGCTGCGAGTGCGGCACCGCGGTCATAACCTCCCGCGTCAGCGAGGAGATGATGGGCAAAATCATGATGGCCAGAATCACGCCCGCCGCCACAAAGCCAAGCCCGGTGGGATTGTCGTCGGCAAAGAAGCCCGTCCAGCCCAGCAGTTTGATGAGCCAGGGGTTCAGATGCTCACGCAGCAGCGGCACCAGCACAAAAACGGCCCAAAGACCGTAGATCACGCTGGGTATGGCGGCCAGCAATTCGGTAGTGAAGGCCAGCGGCGCGCGCAACACGCGCGGGCACATTTCGGTCAGGAACACAGCCACGCCAATGGCCAGCGGAACCGCGAGCAGCAGCGCCAGGAACGACGAAACCAGCGTGCCGTAGATGAACGGCAAGGCGCTGAAATGGCTATTCACCGGGTCCCAGTAGAGCGGCTGATTGGAATAGGTATCGACAAAAGCCTTGTAGAAAAAGTCCAGACCAAAAGTGCCCCAGGCCAACTGCGACAGCATGACCAACTCGTAGGCGATCAGCACCACGATGCCAAAGATGCTGAGCGCGCAGAGCACCATCAGCGCGTGGAAGCCTTGATCGGCAATTGCCGAGTTGCCGCGCGACAGCAGGAACCGGCGAATCGGCGAAGCCTCAGCCAAATCCACCTCTGCGGGACGCTGCACGTCCTCAGCACGCGGCTCGGGCTGAAGTTGAGCTTGGGAGATGTGAATCTCAGGCACCTTGGCGTTCACCATCTGTAGGCTACCGGGTAAATATGAACAGAAGGTTACAAGGCTGCTAAATCAAGCTCATAGGGCCGGAAAATCCAGGGGCCGAAGAGGTGAACCGCAGGTTGGCGGACTCGACAAACCACAGTTTGCACGCAGGACAACTCGAACCCTGCGCCGTCCTGCCTAAGTGGTTGCGATCAAAAGCTTTGCCAGTGCGCGACTGATCAGGGAAGCGATTAGCGTTGAAAAGATTCCTCCAATGGTTTTCGATTTCCGTTAAGCTGGTGAATTGAAATCCGGAAGGCTTACATCCATGCGCCCAGTTTTTACTCTTTTTGTTGCCGGTCTCTTCAGTCTCGTTCTCCAAGCACAGAGCAATCCTCAACCCGCTTCAGCGATGCAGCCCGACCCGCCGCATCGCGGTTGGACTGCCGGATGGATCTCTCATCCCACGGCGCCCTTGCGCGACCCGGTGGTCTTGCACTTCCGCCGTAGCCTGACCTTGGACGCTGTACCAGCCAGTTACGTGGTGCGTGTCAGCGCCGACAATCGATTCATTCTGTTTGTGAACGGCCACCGGGTGGGCGACGGTCCGGCACGCGGGGATTTGCCCCATTGGCGCTATGAGAAGTTCGATCTTGCCTCGTTGCTGCAGCCGGGACAGAACTTCATCACGGCGACTGTATGGAACTTCGGCGTCTATGCGCCCATTGCGCAGTTCTCAGACCGCACCGCGTTTCTGCTGGAAAGCGAGGCAACTGGAGCGAGTTCAATCAGCACGCCCAAGGGCTGGATGGTCGAAATGGAGCCGGGACAGATGCCGCTGGGCCGCAATACGGTGAGTTTCCAGGCATACATGGCCTCAGGTCCCGGCGAGGAGATTGACGCCGCGCACTACGACTGGGACTGGAATAACCCCGCGGCCACGGGTTCGGCCGGAGCCTGGGTTCCCGCCGCATCACCGCTTCGCGACAGCATCTATTCGCACGTGAATCAAGCCCACTCCGCCGACACGACGGGAGACAATTCCTGGAGCCTGGTTCCGGACAAGCTTCCGCACATGGAGTACTCATCCACGAGTGCAGGCCAGAACGTCCGCTCGGACCTTCCCGCGCTCAAAGACTTTCCGGCGGTGCCGGTCACCGTGCCCGCCGGCAGCCACGTCCGCCTGCTGCTGGACCGCAAGACGCTGACCACCGCCTATCCGTTGCTGACCGTTTCCGGCGGCAAGGGCGCACACATTCGCATCACATACTCTGAGGCGCTCTACGACAAGAACCTGCACAAGGGAGACCGCGACGAGGTCGGCGACCGCACCGCACGCGGACTCACCGACAGCTTTCTGCCTGACGGAGGCGCGCACCGCTACTTCCAGCCGCTCTGGTGGCGCACCTGGCGCTATATGGAACTGGACATTCAGACCGGCGCCGATCCGCTCCAGTTGGAGTCGCTTACGGTATCGTTCACGGCGTACCCATTCGAGGAGCGTGCCACCTTCCACTCCGGCGATCCGGAACTGGACAAGATATGGGAGATCAGTTGGCGTACCGCGCGGCTGGACGCCCATGAAACCTACATGGACACGCCTTACTACGAGCAACTGCAATACGTTGGCGATACCCGCGTGCAGGCGCTCATCTCCTACGCGGTGACCGGCGACGACCGGCTGGCCCTGCAGGCGCTCGCGGCCTTTAACCAGTCGCGCACCCCGGACGGCATAACGCACAGCCGCTATCCCAGTTCCCTTACGCAGTTGATTCCGACTTTCTCCCTGCTGTGGGTGGGCATGGTGCGCGACAATTGGCTCTACCGGCCCGATCCTGAGCCGGCGCGCGCCTCGCTGGGAGGAACGCGGACGGTGATGGACTGGTTCGCCGGCTACGAGCAGCCCGACGGTCTGCTCCACAAATTGCCCTGGTGGAGTTTTATCGACTGGGTTCCCACGGGTGAGATTCCCACCTACGACGCGAAAGGCGAGTCGTGCGTGACGACGATGCAATACCTGGGCGCGCTGGAAGACGCCGCGGCTCTGGAAAAAGGACTAGGCGACCCGCTGCGCGCCACCCGCTATGAGACCCGCGCCGCGCATGTCCGCAGCGGTCTCCAGAGCAAGTGCTGGAGCGCCTCGCGCGGCCTTGTCGCCGACACGCCGGATCTCAAGGGTTCAAGTCAGCAGGCCAATATTCTGGGCGTGCTGTACGACATTGTCCCCAAGGACCGTCAGCAGGAAGTTCTGCACAAAATGCTGGCCATCGATCCGGGGACCACGCCCGATGGCATTCTGAGCGCTTCCTACTACTTCCGCTTTTACCTGGCGCGCGCCCTTGAACACGCCGGCATGGCGGACGAGTATCTGACCTCCATTGACCCGTGGCGCAAATTGCTGCCTCTGCACTTCAGCACCTGGCCGGAGATTCCAGGCGACACCCGTTCCGACTCGCACGCCTGGACATCCCATCCCATCTACGACCTGTTGACGCTGGTAGCCGGCATCGAACCGGCCAGCCCCGGTTTTGCCACAGTCCGCATTGCGCCAAACCTGGGAACACTGCCCGCGCTCACGGCCACGTATCCGCATCCCCAAGGCATGATCAAGGTGGAGTATCATCGCGCCGGCGCTGGATTGAACGCGACCGTTACACTGCCCGGCAAACTCACCGGCAACTTCGTATTCCATGGCAAGGTTTGGCCGTTGCATCCGGGGGTCAACCAGATCCAGGCACACTAAGGCGGGTCACCGTTCTCCAACACTCCCCAGCGATCCATGCAGGCCGCTGGGGAGTCCCTGGTTACCGCAGGAGAATGCTTCGGTGATGTATCAAGGGAGATGCTCTGTTTCTACAACATGGAAACGTGTTAAAACTCCAACATGGCAAAGGGAAAGATCACTACGCCAACAGGACACGTAAACCTCAGAATGCTCGCCGAGCATCTGAAACTTTCGCAGACCACCGTTTCCCTGGTGCTGAACGACTCTCCTTCCGCCAAGTCCATCCCCCAGGAAACCCGCGACCGGGTCACGAAGGCTGCCGAGAAGCTCAACTACCGGCCCAACTACTTTGCCCGCTCCCTGCGGCAAAGCCGGTCAATGAGCGTAGGAGTGCTGGCCCCGGACCTGAGCGAAGGCTACTTTACCCGCGTGATGAGTGGCGTGGTCGAGGAACTGACCGCTGCGCATTACTTTTACTTCACGGCCTGCCACGACTGGAAACGGGAGCTGATCGAAAAGTATCCGCGGATGCTGGTGGAGCGCGCGGTGGATGGTTTTCTGCTGCTGAACACACCGGCAGACCACATCGATGTGCCGGTTCCCGTGGTGGCCATCTCCGCCCACAGCGCGGCGGAAAATGTAACGAATATCGTCCTCGATCATCCTCTGGCCGTGCGTCAGGCGCTTACACATCTTTACGCGCTTGGCCACCGTCGCATTGCGTTCATGCGCGGACCTCGCGCCATTCCCGACTCAGAATTCCGCTGGGAGGGCATCCAGCAGGCCGCCCGCGAGATCAACCTCAAGGTAGATCCTGCGCTGGTGATCCGCATCGACTCTGCCGGATGGTCTATGAAGACCGGTTACCACCCGATGAACCCGGAGATCGGCTACAAACCGATGCAGGCCCTGCTCAACAAGACTCGCAACTTCACAGCCATTTTCTGTTTCAACGACATCGCCGCCATAGGCGCCATCCGCGCCCTCAAGGATGCCGGACTCGCCGTTCCCGGAGATGTCTCCGTGGTCGGCTTCGACGACATCCAGTCCGCGGCCTACACCACGCCCTCGCTCACCACCGTCCGCCAGCCGTTGACGGCCATGGGCATGCGCGGCGCCCAGGTGCTGCTGGAACGCATCGCCAACCGGGACAAAGCGTATCCCGCGGAGATCGTCATGGCTCCGGAACTGGTGATCCGCGAGTCCACCGGCCCGGCGCCAGGCAAACTTCGCGTCTGAATCATCGCCTCGTCAGGAGGCAGGCGGATCTGGAGTTTCCGGTACGAAGCGTTGATTGTTAGTTCAGCAGGTAATTTCCGTATCCGACCAGCACCACCGCGACAACCATCAGCGACACGCCCCCCACCATCCACGCCAGCGGTTTGGAGCCGGTGCCTCGCCATTCCCCGGTGGCAACGCCGCCCACGTTCGAACTCACGACCAGGCCGCCGATAAAGAGCGCCCAGCCTATGGACGGTCCCAACGTCCCAAGCATCCCACGCGAACTGGACATGCCCCACAGGGCAACGCTGCCTGAATACATGACGGCCATCAGCAGAATGATCAGCCAGTACCAGCCAGGTCCCTTATACGACCGGTAGGTTTTGTTTTTATTGAGCAGCCAGGCGGCGTAGAGGCAGTTGGGAAGCGCACCGCCGATCAAGATTGGCAGCAGCAGTACATTCTGAGCCGCTGTTTGACCTGCGCCGCCGAACTGCACGGCCGCCCCCGAAATGTTTCTGGCCCAGGCCATGCTCATGCCGAGGGGCAAGAATCCGGAGAGGACGCCGCCCGCTACGGCCAGAAGCATGCCTCTGATAAAGACGTCCAGACCGTCGCCGCTGCCCTGCGGTAAGCGCTCGGCCGTTACGCGAACCTTCTGCGCTCCTGCCCGCGCGCAGACCGCCAGGGCGGCGAACAATAACAGGATTCCCAGGTCGATCCATCTTCCACCGGGCGTCAGCAGCATCCCTGGATGGAACGCCAGAATGGGACTGAGCACGCCGACCGCGCTCATGCTGCCCACCAGTAGCGAGAAGGCAAGAGCGTTTCCGATCAAACCGAGAGAGATTCCGAACAGGAGCGAACCGGTGTATGCAGCAATGCCGCACAGGAACGCGATCAGAAGGTTCGACGGTTCCGCATGCCTGTACGCCGCCTCAAGATGCGGAGTACTGAGGCAGGCAGCCACGCAGGGAAAGACGGCCAGTGCCAGGACGCTGAATGGAAGCCAGATGTTTTCCCACGACCATTTTCTGGCCATCTTCATGGGAAGCGCGAACAGGCCGTTGGTGACTCCGCCAATCACTGCAATAAGGGCGCCCAGTATGACGTTCATGAGTTCATCTCGCGATCTTGTCCATCGATTCTGATGCTAATACTGATATTCCTGAAAAGCCTCGTACATCGCGGCAATATTCTCGAGCGGTACATCTTCTTCAACTTCGCCGCAAGCGACAATGCCGCCATCGGGCGTGCCGATGGTTTCAAAAACAGTACGGATGTAGCGCTTCACTTCAGATGGCGAAACAAAAGGCAGCACGTGCTGCCGATCGATATCGGTTCTGAAGCAGATTTTGCCGGCGTATGGTTTCAGCTTTTCCAACCCAATGACCGCAACCTGACAGTTGAGTACGTCCACGCCCAGTTCAAGCAGGTCGGGAAGAATCTGGATGACGTTTCCGTCCGTGTGATACCAGACATCCAGTCCTGCAGCAGCAACCTTTGAGAACATCGCGGCGTAAACCGGCTTGAAGAACGATCGCCACTTTGCAGGCGAAATCAGCAGGCTGGTCTGCGAACCCCAATCGTCGGCAAAGTGCAGGCCCTGGTATTCCCCAGCCAGCCAGCGGTCAAGCCAGTCGAGGTTGAACTGGAGCAGATCCTCGCGTAATTGATAAATTTCCTTGCGGTCATCGGCCAGATCCATCAGGGTTGCTTCAAAACCGTGCAACTGCTGCATCTGCTCGAAGAAGGTGATCCAGCCTCCGCGGGCATAATAGTCTTCCCCGGTCCCGTTCATGTGGCCGCTGTAGAGTCGGTACCTGGGAACTCCGGCGGCGAAAACCGGCCACTTGAAACACTTGTAATTTTCCCAGTCTTCGGCAATGGGAAACTCCACGGGGATACCGCAACGGCCAGCTTCAGAAACGTGCCAGATCGTGCCGAATTCGTCGCGGTTCACGCCTTGCTTGTATACGGGCGGCAGCTTGTCTTTTGGTAAATCCGGCAGGAGGTTCCAGCCAAAATCTTCGGGGACCGCGTCGGTGATGGCCTTCAGCGCATCTCCGTAGTAGTACTGTGCGGATGGCAGAATGGCATGAGAGATGGGAGGCCGGTCTGGCTTCTGGAAATGGATGGCCCTGGAAACTCGTTCTCTGCTGTTCATTGAAAATCTCCAGTTAAACCTGGGCCTGGCGTCCATGAGCGAACGTAATACTGCTGCGCATTGAAACTGCCAGCCGAAGATGCCTCGGACTGTACTACTCTGCGAATTTATTGGATGTGGACAATTTTGCAATTGAGTATTGCACTATGACCGCTATAAGAGTCAATATTCGTAATTTTACCGTAAGGATATTTTCGGATGCCGGGTACTAACAGGTCTCGCTTCTAAGACTTGTAGAGGTCTTGTACTGCAGGCAATGAGCATATAAATCCTATCTTCTGCACCTACGTCGACGATCACAGTGTGCTATCAACGCAGTTCGCCACGGTCGACCAAGCGCCTGGCAACAAGTGCCGAACCGCTATCGTTGAGGTGGTCCGCATCATTCATCAACGGAACTTCATGAACCGCATCGGTGTACTCGACGCAACCTTCTCGGCTGCATATCGCCTGATACAAAGAGATGTAAGGCACATGCCACGTGTTTGCAGCCATGCTCTGCATCTGCGCATCGATCGCTGCAGATGAGGCCAGGAGATGCTCGCGTGCCAAGTCTGGCTTGTTCCAATTAATCGAATAGGCTAGAAGCCGTGGCAAGAGCGAATCATACTCTGGAACTGGACCAAAGATGACTATCGGAACCTGATGTTGTTTTGCCCAATCGATGGTGTCGGCAAGATTGGACATATCACCAGGCTTCCATCGCGCTTCCAAAAAGAGGCCCTGAATCTTATGCGATGGCAGGTAGGACTTGAAGATATAGTTCATCTCCTTTTTGCAGTCGGAGGTGCCTGACGGATGAGCGAGCGGCTTGCAATTGGACACACTAGCCAACAAGACGTGATCGTCCGGAAGCGAGGACGTGAGGCCACTCCAAAGCGCCCAAGCGTGGCTATCCCCGATGAGCAGGTAATTCTTTTTTCCCTCAACGAGCTGCAGGCATTGGTCATTGTCCAGAACTGCAGAGCGGCTAGTATCTGTAATAAAACAGCTTCCAACTTTGCCAAAACTTCCGGCATTGCGGTTCGCGAGGAAGGACGCAACTTTCACGGCCTGGGGCGAAAAACGCCCTTTAAAGCCACCAGCAAAAATCACGCTTCCCGAAAACGCGATAAGAACAACCATGACTGCCGCTGCAAGCACAAAAAGCGGCCGGCGCTGAATGCGTAACGGACGGCTACGGAAAGGCCGCTCCACAAATCTCCAGGAGAGAACTGCGAGCGCGAACGAAATCACGATTTCCATCCACATATCGAAGCGGAATGCCGACAGCATAGCCGCGAATCGATGCGGCAGGAAGCTGTTCAAATTAAGCGACAAACCCATCGAATGCATAATGATGACCGGCCAGTGCCAGAGATAAAGAGAATAGGAGATTAGCCCGATGAAGACAGCGGGTCGCCACGACAGAATCCTGCCAACAATGGACGAACCGAATTCGCCGGCGCGAATGATGAGCGCCGACCCGACGCATGGCAACAGAGCGGCTAGTCCCGGGAAGGGTGTCTCTTTGGTATAAAAGAGAACCGGATAGGCAATCAATCCGATTCCCGCCATGGTGGCAAGATTCCGCGCGATCAACGAGTTCATGCGGGGCAACATCCCCAGAGAAATCAACGTTCCCAGCAGCAGTTCCCAGGCCCTCGTATAAGGCATATAGAACGCAGTCACCGCGTCGTAAGGCACAATCACGGCGCTTGCGATCAGCGACGCAGAGAACAGAATTACCACGGCAATCCGCAGCCGCTTCGGGAAAAAACGGCGAACCATTACGAGAAAAATTGGAAATAATATATAGAACTGTTCCTCCACTGCAAGCGACCAGGTATGCAGCAGAGGACTGGATGTGGGTGAATCAAAGTAACCGGAATGTTGCCAGAAATAGAAGTTTGAAGCCGATGCGGTTGCTGCCAGCAAGGACTTTGCATAATCGACGAATTCGGTTGGAAGCAGGTAAAACCACGTGACAATGCTGAACACAATCAGCATTCCAAAAAGCGCCGGGAGTATTCTTCGAATGCGCCGCTCATAGAACTTAAGAACAGAAAAGCGTGAGGCGGCTATATCGGCAAACATGATCGTACTGATCAGGTATCCCGATATGACAAAGAACACATCGACGCCTACAAACCCTCCTGGAATGTAGGCCCCACCTATATGAAATGCGAGCACACTTAGAACCGCGACCGCCCTGAGCCCATCAATATCAGCGCGATACTTCATGCCGGTTTTGGGATTAGACGATCCGCTCATGCTATCAACATTTCCTTTCCCGGCCAATGGCCGCCGACAATTGTTTTCGTATTATACAGGGCAAATCCAGAGCCAATTTCTTTCACTCTACAGGCTCCAAATCGATTATTTCCTCGCTCCAGGCTTGCTCGCCACTACTCCAGTATCTGCAAGTCCAGCGGCTCAATCAGCAGACAATCCATGGTGCGAATGCTGGCCAGCGCGCGTTGCAGCGCCGACGACTTGCACGGCTCCACGGTCACCACGAACGGCAGCGCATCCTGGGGATAGCCCGGCTTCTGCACAATGGCGCGAATGTTGATGTGCTCATTGGCCAGCGCCGCGGTAATTGCCGCCACAATTCCCGGCCGGTCGACAACCAGGAAGCGGATGTAATGCGGAACCTCAAACTCGGCGCTCACCCGTGCCGGCGCCGATGGAATTTCCACCCGCCGCGAGCCGTGCGCCAGAGCCAGCAGATCGCTGACTACGGCGACCGCGGTGGGATGCCCGCCGGCACCGTGACCTGAAAAGACTACGTCGCCACCATAGTGGCCGGAAAGGATCACCATGTTCTCCGTGCCCCGCGACCACGCCATCGGCGAATGCAAATCCACCAGCATCGGCCCCACGGTGGCCGCCACACGCCCATGATCCTGCTCAGCTCGCGCAACCTGCCGGATGGTGCAGCCCAGGTCCCGTGCATAACTGAAGTCCACGGCCGAAACCTCTGTGATGGGACGAGGAACGATCTCCCCCGGATCGACCTCCACGCGCAGCGCCAGCCGCATGAGAATGGCCAGCTTGGCGCGCGCATCGAATCCGCCCACATCTTCCGTGGGGTCGGCCTCGGCATAGCCTTTGGACTGCGCAGTCGCCAGCACCGTTGCGTACTCCGCGCCTTCCTCCATCCGGCTCAGGATGAAGTTGCAGGTGCCGTTCAGGATGCCTTCAATGCGCTCGATGCGATCTCCTGCCAGCCCTTGCTCGAGCCCTGGAATCACGGGAATTCCGCCGGCCACTGCGGCGCCATACTTCAGGTGCCCACCCTTGGCCGCTGCCAGACGCTCCAGTTCCACACCCTGATAGGCAATCAATTTCTTGTTGGCCGTGACCACGCTCTTGCCGGCATCGAGCGCTTGGCGCACCCAGTTCCCTGCCGGTTCAAGCCCCCCGGCTAGTTCCACCACTACATCTACATCCGAGGCCAGCACAGCATCGGCGTCCTCGCTCCATACGACGCTCGAAGGCACCCAGTCCACGCGCTTGCGCTCGACGCCGCGATTGAAAATTGCGGCCAGTTCCAGCCCCTGGGGCTGTGACTCCACAAGAATCCGCGCCACTGAGCTGCCCACCGTTCCAAAACCAAAGAGCGCAATGCGCAACGGGCGCTTTTTGCGCGACTTTTGCGCGGACTGGACGGGAAGCTGTTGCGGGGATGCGGACACATTCACTTCAGACACCGGCATTTCCTCTTATGTGCGGATGAATTTTCGTAATAACCCGATGATACCTGACTGCAGCGCGTCGATTGATCGCTGCGTGCCCATGCCTTTGGCCTCGTGTAGCATGAAACCCAGATGCGGCGCACTCTTTCCCCCTTTCCGGTCCTGCGATCTTCACTTGCCGCGGCTCTGCTGCTGGCCGCTTCCCTTCCCGGATACGCCACCGTCTTTGCTGCCGTGCATGGTGTGGTCCACGACCCGCAGCACAGGCCCATCGCCGGCGCAGAGGTTACCCTGCAAGCCGCTGATTCCGATTTCGTTCTGCACGCCACCACAGGTTCCGACGGCGCCTTTCAACTGCCGCAAGCACCCATCGGCATCTACAGCCTGACCGTTACCGCTCAGGGCTTCGGTCCTGTCACGCAGCCTCTTACCGTGGCCTCAGGTACGAACCCGATACTGCACATCCCCCTGTCCGTTGGAGCATCCACGCAATCCGTTGTCGTTAACGGTTCGACTAGCAACAACGACTCGGTTACGCCCACCACGTTGATCACCCGCGCCATGATCGACCAGACTCCCGGCGCCAGCCGCACCATCGGCATGGAGATGATCACCGACTACGTTCCCGGCGCCTACATGACGCACGACATGCTGCACATGCGCGGAGGCCACCAGACCAGTTGGCTGATAGACGGGATTGCAATTCCCAACACCAAAATCGCTTCCAACGTAGGTCCGCAGATCGATCCGAAAGATATCGATTCACTTGAGACGCAACGGGGCAGTTATGGTTCCGATGTGGGCGACCGGACTTATGGAGTCTTTAACGTGCTACCGCGCAACGGCTTCGAGCGCAACCGCGATGGCGAGTTGTTGGTCTCTGCCGGCAATCTATACGCCGGCGAGATGCAACTCTCGCTTGGCGACCACTCGGAGAAAACCGCCTGGTACACAAGCTTCACCGGCGCCCGTTCCAACTACGGCCTGGCCACGCCGGTTACCGGCATCTACCACGACGCCACCAACTCTGAAAGCGGCTTTCTGTCGCTGATCCGCAACCAGACTCCGCAGGATCAACTGCGTCTGGATGCGCAATACCGCCAGGATTCCTTTCAAATTCCCTACGATCCAAACCAAAACGACTACGAAACCACCTCCGGGTATTACAGCTCCTACGGCCTGCGCGACGCTCAGAATGAGCGCGACACCTTTGTCATTGCAAACTGGGTTCACACGCTTTCGCCCAGGGCGCTGGTTTCCTTTGCCCCCTTCTACCACCTGAATCAATCCAACTACGACTCCCTGCCTACAGACGATCCGGTAGCCACCACCTGGCACCAGACATCGAATTATGCGGGAGGCCAGGCCGATGCGCATCTGGATGCCGGACAGAACAGCTTCTCCGCCGGTTTTTATACGTTCTACCAGGCAGAGAGCGATCTATTTGGCGTGCAGGTCAACGACGGCAGCGCATCGTCTGAGCCCAATACCGGGGCCAGCGCCGGCGCCGCACTTGTTGAGTTCTACCTCGCAGACCATCTGCGCCTGGGCCGATACATCACCCTACTCGGCGGCGAACGCTTCTCTGACTTTCGCGGCGGATACGACGAGACCGCAACCTACCCGCGCATTGGGGCGACGGTGGAGATTCCTCGCCTGCACTGGGTGCTGCGCGGCTTCTACGGCCACTTCTTTCAGCCCGCGCCGCTGTTGACCGTTTCCAGTTCCGTGCTCAACTATGCCAGCAGCCTGCCTGCGGGCCAAAATGCCTTTACTCCGCTACCCTCCGAGCGCGACGAAGAGCATCAGTTCGGAATTCAGATTCCGTACCGAGGCTGGTTCCTCGATGTCGACACCTTCAAGAGTCGCGTCAACAACTTCCTCGATCATTCCAACCTGGGCGAGTCGAACATGTACTTCCCCATCGCCGTGGATGGAGCCTTGGTGCGCGCATGGGAGATGACTCTGCGCTCGCCTCAACTGGCGCACATTGGCCAATTCCATCTGACCTATTCAAACCAGATTGCCGAGCAGCGCGGCGCCATCATCGGCGGCTTCACCTGTTCCATTCCGGGCGATTCCGCCTGCTATCCGGCCGACAATTCGTACACACCCGTCGATCACGACCAGCGCAACACGCTCAACACCGGCTTCACCGCAAATCTGCCCTGGCACACCTGGTTTTCAACGAACGTCTACTACGGTTCGGGCTTCACTAACGGCCTTGCCTGCACAGATCCATCCTCCTGCCCAAATAACGGCCCATACTACGGCTCCTATTTGCCTGTGCATACGACCTTCGACTCTTCTGCCGGCCACAGCATCGGCGAGAGCTGGAGAATCGCAGTCAATGTCATCAACGCAACGAATCACCGCGTTTTGGAAGATAACTCGGTCACCATCGGCGGCTTCCATTACAACGATCCGCGGATGATCTCCGCTGAGCTGCGCTACCGCTTTCACTTCTGAGCGGCGGTAACAGCGCACACGTGGTCCAAGGCAGCTCAAAACGGTTTGCAGATTATTTCAGCAAACCGGTTATCATCAAAATCCATGGCTACTCTATTCGAGAAACTCAACCTCAAGGATCACCAGGAGATCCTCGTCCTGCATGCACCTGTGAGCTTCGAACCGGAGCTCGCGCGCCTGCCTGTTGTCACCATTCACCATCACATCGAGTCGGTAGCGGAGATCCGCTTCTCACTGGCGTTTGTTACGCGCCAAAGTGAAGTAGACGCTCTGGCGCCCACGATCGCCGCGCGGGCCAAAGGCGATGCGACAGTCTGGTTCGCCTATCCCAAAGGAACTTCAAAGAAATACAAGTGCGATTTCAATCGGGACACCGGTTGGGAGAAGCTGAAAGCTGCAGGATTTGATACGGTACGTGCTGTCGCGATTAACGAGGACTGGACCGCGTTGCGCTTCCGGCGCACGGAATACATCAAATCGCGGTAACCCAGCCGGCATCGGACGGTGCATGGATGAGTCAAGGTAAGTTGCTTTACTCCACCTGAAACAGGCCCGGCATCACTTCCCCCGCCTTGCCCTCCACCACATGCGTAAAGGCGGAAGCGTTGAGCGGCGCCTCCGGTCCCACGTAGACGGTGCGCGCGCCAGCCTGCCGCGCCCAATGGACGAAGCTGGCCGCCGGATATACGGATCCCGAGGTGCCGACGACAAGCATCAAAGTCGCTTTGGCAATCTCTGCCTCAATGCGCTCCATTTCGAGTGGGATTTCGCCAAAGAAGACAATGTGCGGGCGCAAGCGTTCTCCACAAGGGCAGCGGCCCACGTCGGTCAGACTGCGATAGATGGCATGATCCTCGACCGGCGGCCGGCCGCACTCCCGCTCGCAGCGGGACTTTGCCAATTCACCGTGCATGTGCACCAACCGCGACGAACCGGCCCGCTCGTGGAGATCGTCCACATTCTGCGTGCAGAGAAAGAAGCGGTCGCCCAACTGCGCTTCCAACTTTGCCAAGGCAACGTGCGCCGGATTCGGCTCTGCCTTGGCGCCATCCGCGCGGCGGCCAGAGTAGAACTCCCACACCCGCCAGGGATTCCGCTGCCATGCCTCCGGGGTACATACATCCTCAACGCGGCTGCCGGCCCACAACCCGTCAGATGCGCGAAAGGTAGGCAGGCCGCTCTCCGCGCTGATGCCTGCCCCGGTCAGTACAAAGACGCTGTCCTCGGCGCCGATCGAAATCTTCTTCATGGCTCAATTTCCGCTGCGCTGGTGAAACTGAATGCTGACAACTGATCGCAAACAACTGCTCTTTACGGCTCCAACAGAATCTTGCCTGTTGTTCTGCGGCCTTCAAGGTCCATCTGTGCTTGCGCGGCATCGGCCAGCGGATAGATAAACTCAGTCCGCAGCTTGAGTTCGCCGTTGGCAGCCCAACCCAAAACTTCGCCGGCGCGCCATTCAAGTTCCGCACGCGTGGCAATGTAGTGCCACAGCGTTGGCCGCGTCACAAACAACGATCCCTTGCCGCTAAGCTGAATAAGGTCAAAGGGCGGAACCGGCCCGCTGGACGCGCCAAACAATGCCAGCAGCCCGCGCGGCCTGATGCAGTCCAGGCTTCCCTCAAAGGTGGTTTTGCCCACCGAGTCGTATACCACGTCCACACCCTTGCCGCCGGTGAGCCGCTTGACCTCTGTCACGAAATCCTTCTCGGTGTACAGAATCACATCGGAGGCGCCGGCTTCGCGCGACAGTTCCTCTTTGGCAGGCGTAGAGACAGTGGTAATAACCCGGACTCCCAGGCGCGACGCAATCTGCGTGAGCAGCAGGCCCACGCCTCCGGCTCCGGCATGTACCAAGGCCGTATCTCCGGCCTTGAGAGGATAAGTGGAAGTTGCCAGGTAATGTGCCGTCATTCCTTGCAGCATGGCGGCCGCGGCCTGCTCCGGACTAAGACCCACTGGTACCTTGACCAGTTGCGCTGCAGGAACCAACGCATACTCGGCATAGCTGCCCAGTACGCTGGTCGAGGCCACCAGATCGCCTGCGGCAAATCCGGTCACGCCCGGACCCAACTCCTCCACCGTGCCCGCAGCCTCGCTGCCCGGGGTGAGCGGAAGCGATGCCTTGTACACGCCCTTGCGGAAGTAGATCTCTATGAAGTTGACGCCGATTGCTTCCACGCGGATCAACACCTGCCCCGGTCCCGGCTGGGGAATGGGCAAATCGGCCAGTTGTAAAACCTCTGGCCCGCCTGTCTCGTGAATCTGGATAGCTTTCATATCAGGGCAAGAATGCACCCTCAGACCCGCCTGCTGCAAGGGTTTAAGTACTCTGGAGCACGCAAGCACCATGAAACTGGCTGCTTACAAAAAAATGAAGCCCCGTCCAGACATGCCCGGGCGGGGCTTTTCCGTTTTTCACATCCGGGTCACTGCTTCTCAGCTAGAAGTTTCCTTCCAGCCGGTCCGTCAAGATGCTCTGCTCTTCAGATGAAACCAGGCGCACCATGCGTTCGACGGTGTAGGGCGCGGGCTGCTGGCTGGTGTGATAATGGCGCACTTGCAACTCGCCCAGCAGTCCGATGGCCAGCAACTGGATGCCGGCTACGATCAGCACGGAACCAATCACGAACATCGGTCCATGGTGGCGCATCAGGTCCAACTGCGGGTTAAGGATTTTCATCACCAGCAGGGTTGCAGCCATGCCGCTGCCCCCCAGAATGCCCAACGCTCCGAAGCTGCCGAAAAAGTGCAGCGGGCGGCTCATGTATTTGAGCAGGAAGCGGATGGTCATCAGGTCGAATAAAACGCGAAATGTGCGCCCGATGCCGTAATGGCTCTTGCCCCGCTCGCGATTGAGGTTCCTGATGGGAATTTCGCAGATGGACGCGCCATACCAACTGGCCAGCGCGGGGATGAAGCGATGCATCTCTCCGTATAGCGGAATATTATGAATGACTTCCCGGCGATAAGCCTTGAAAGTGGTGCCGAAGTCGTGAATATCCACACCCGAAAGCTTGGCCATGAGCCAATTGGCACAGGCCGAAGGGATGCGCCGCAAGATGAGGTTGTCTATCCGGTCCTTGCGCCAGCCGGAGACTACGTCGTACCCCTCATCTAGCTTCTCAAGAAAGGCGGGAATATCGTTTGGGTCGTGTTGCAGGTCGCCGTCCATGGCCAGGATGAACTCGCCCGTGGCGTGGTCGAAACCGGCGGCTAAAGCCGAAGTCTGGCCGAAGTTCCGGCGCAACTTGATCACCAGCACCCGGCTGTCTACACCGGCAATCTCTTCCAGAAGTTTATATGTGCAGTCGTTGGATCCATCGTCCACCAGCACCAACTCGAAACTATCGCCCACCTGTTCCATGACCTGCTTCAGGCGCGCATATAAAGCTGTAACGTTTTCCTCTTCGTTGTGAAAAGGCACGACAATCGAGTATTTAGCCATTCTGTAAATTATAGATGCCGTATCGATGCAAAAGGGTTACACCGCGTGCCGGATTATGGACCATTGAGCGCAGGGATCTTGCAGATAAGAGCAGTGGACCGGTCAGAACAGCTACCGGTCCAACTCGTCGAGCATGGCCTGCATTTCACTGAGGGCATGGCGGTTGCCGCTACGCTCGGCGCTGGCAATGCCAGCCTTGAGCCGCGCAATAGCCTCAGTTGTGCGCCCTGCCGTAGCCAGCGTCTGCGCGGACATAAAAAAACCGGCTGTATAGTCTGGGTCGTTGGCCAGCAACGTGTCGAACTCAGCCAGCGCCTCATCCGTATCTCCGCGCCCGGCCAGTTCCATCGCCACGCCATAGCGGGCAAAACTGTTTTTGGGGTCCAGCGCCAGAATCTCTCTTAAACCTGCTATTTTGTCCATCTTGCTCATTTGTGGGCGTGCCCGGCCCGGAGGGATTTGCGTAATTGGCGCAGATTGCCGAAACTGGAACAGGACGCGTTGCCGAACAGGCCTGATCTGCGTGTACGCTGCCAGTTCCATTGTAGCTGGCAGTACACTGCACTCAGGTCCGCCGGTCATGCGAACTGTGAATGGAGCAATTTCAGTATGAGTTCCATGGAAACGAACCAGATTGTGCGCACGGTGGCCAGTACACAGTCGGAGATGACAGAGATCATCCTGCCCAACGACACCAATACCCTGGGCAACCTGCTGGGCGGGCGACTGATGCACTTTATCGATCTGACCGGCGCCATGGCCGCCTACCGGCACTCGCGCACGAATGTGGTTACGGCCGCCATGGACCACATTGACTTCATCCGCCCGGTTCATCTGGGCGACCTGGTCACCCTGAAGTCCAGCGTCAACCGGGTGTTTAACACTTCCATGGAGGTGGGCGTAAAAGTGTGGGCGGAGAATACCCGTACCGCCTCGATCGTGCACGTGGCCAGCGCCTACCTGGTATTTGTCGCCATCAATCCGGAGGGCAGCCTGCAGCCGATTCCCCGGCTTCTGCCGGAGACGCCCAACGAGATCCGCCGCTATGAGGATGCATTGCGCCGCCGGGAACACCGTGTGGCAGAAGGCGTTCGCCGCAAAGAGGGACGGCTTGCCACGGCCGAGCAGGAAAACGCATCCGGCATCAAACCCTAAGCAATTGAAACGAATTTCACCCTGAACAGGAATTAACCCAAGGAGCAATCAAAAATTATGGCGCATTCTTCTGCCATGCCTTCGCCCGTGGCTTTGCCCGGCATCTCCAAAATCGTCGCCATCGGTTCCGGCAAGGGCGGAGTGGGCAAGACCACCGTCGCAGTCAACCTGGCCATTGCGCTCTCGCGCCTCGGACAACGGGTCGGCCTTATTGACGCAGACATCTACGGGCCGAATGTTCCCCTGATGATGGGCTCGACCCAGCAGCCTAAAGTTGGACCCGACAATCGCATCGAGCCTAACCTGACGCATGGCATCAAGACCATCTCCATCGGTTACATCTCGCCCGGCGACAAGCCGCTGGTGATGCGCGGACCGATGTTGCACCAGATCATCCGCCAGTTTCTGCAGCAGGTGGAATGGGGAGAGCTGGACTACCTGATTGTCGATCTGCCGCCGGGAACCGGTGACGTGGTGATCTCATTGGTGCAGACGGTGCCCCTGACCGGCGCCGTAGTGGTTTCTACCCCGAGCGACGTAAGCCTGCAGGATGCGCGCAAGGCCCTGGAAATGTTTGCGCAGGTCAACGTCGAGGTGCTGGGCATCGTGGAAAACATGAGCCACTTCACCTGTCCCCACTGTCACCAGGAGATCGATATCTTCTCCAGGGGCGGCGCGGAGCGTACCGCGCAGCAATTCAATGTACCGTTCCTGGGATCGATTGAATTGGTGCCCGCCATCCGCGAGGGCGGCGACCGTGGACTGCCTGTCACACTGGCAGGTCCCAAGAGCCCGCAGGCTGCTGAGTTCTATGCCATTGCGGAAAAAATGATGGCTCGTGCCGAGCAAGCAGCGGCTGCTGCCACGGATGTAATCGAGATCAGCTGAAGCTGATATTTACTAGAGCAGAATCAAGCTAGCTATACCCAGCATTGGCGGGTTGGGTAGATACTATGTTTCTCTGGCGAAGTGACCGCGATAACGAGGATGGGACGAGCCTATTCGGACGATTTGCGGGTAAGGATTC
>Ga0302320_10000458_pt1 | contig 96928 bp, 95 predicted proteins | sample Bog_T0_3_FD_202130 | JGI IMG/M metagenome (GOLD analysis project Ga0302320, IMG submission 202130) | Peat permafrost microbial communities from Stordalen Mire near Abisko, Sweden - Bog_T0_3 | ecosystem: Environmental > Terrestrial > Soil > Wetlands > Peat | place: Sweden: Abisko, Stordalen Mire... | reverse complement strand
AGGCCGCAGTGGTCTGGTGCAAGCATGCCACTGATTATGAGCTGAAGAATGGTGGCAAGGCTTGGTCCTATGCCCTCATCCCCAGCCTGCAAGTCACTGCCCAAGCCACCTATAAAACCTTGGTGGAAAGATTCTGTATAAGCTAATAATTTGGCTTCTGGGTGTTGTGGATATGCCCAGAAATGAAGTCGTTTAACGTGGGGGGAGGGGTTTAGTCTTTGGGGCAAGCGCTGCCTTCGGCTAGCAAGGCTGCAATCGAGGTCATTTCCTCTTTCGTTTGATTCATTGTCCCCACTCCCAATGAATCCATCTTAAGAGGCCCCATGCCCCCTCGCATCCCCACCTGGATCTTCATCCTCAGCCTCCTCATCGCCCTCCTCGGCCTCTTTGTGGGCTGTAGCTTGTATCTCACCCCCGGCACCTTCATCAAAGACGTCGACTTCGCCTCCCCAGGCGCACGCTACCTGGCCAGCATGTGGGCAGCGCGGCAGATCACCTTGGGGGCTATCATCGGTATCGCGCTCTTTAGGCGCTCGGTTCCCATGCTGCAGCTGGCCCTGGGGGCCTACAGCATCATGAACCTGCAAGACCTGGCCATTGGCCTCAACCGGGGCGATGCTGGGCTGGCCATTGGCGCCAGCATCTTCATGCTGGGCCCTGCATTCATGGCCTATAGGCTGAGCAAAGCCTAGGCGGGGTGAACCATCTTAGGTTAGCTGACCGGGCCCCTGCCAACTTGGCAGGGGCTTTGTTTTATGCGCATAATCTGAGCCAGCCTTTTGCGGTGATTACTGCCTCTATTCACCGCATATTATGCGGAGATTACAGCCGTATTCACCGCACATTTTGCGGCGAATGTTTGTGCTTTATTGGGCAAAAGAGTTACATTTAGTACCGGATGAAGCCCACACCAACCTGCATAAGGAAGACCCATGTCGCCCATGCTGCGCTTTGCGCTGCTGCTGACTGCCAGCAACATCTTCATGACCTTTGCCTGGTATGCCCACCTTAAGAACCTGGGGCAGCGGCCCTTGTGGCTGGCGGTTGCGGCCAGCTGGGGAATCGCCTTCTTTGAATACTGCCTTCAGGTGCCCGCCAATCGCGCTGGCAGCCAAGTGCTGAGCTTAGGCCAGATGAAGCTGGCCCAAGAGGTCATCACCCTGATCGTGTTCGTGCCCTTTGCGGTGCTCTACATGGGCCAGCCCTTGAAGTGGGACTACCTCTGGGCGGGTTGTTGCCTGATGGGGGCGGTGTACTTTGTGTTCAGGGCCTAGGGGCTGCTGAACAGGGCAGGGTTTTCTTTAGCCTTGTTGCCCTTGCCCGTGGCTAGGTAGAATGGCCGGAGGCATTCTGCGATATTCAGGGCGCCAATTGGGCGGATTTTAAAGCGGAGTTAAAAGTCGGGTATAAGGCGAGCGGGCCTTTTACCATCATCTACATTGGTGAGGCTCGCATGCGCATTGCTGTGTTTGATACCAAGCCTTATGACAAGGACATGCTGGTCAAGGCTGGGGCAGGGAAGCTGACTTGGGTCTTCATTGAATCTCGCTTGAACAGCCAGACCGCAAGCTTGGCCAAGGGTTGCGAGGCAGCAAGCATCTTTGTGAATGACCGGGCCGATGCCCCGGCGTTGGCGGCGCTCAAGAAGGCTGGGGTGGGCATGCTGGCCCTGCGCTGCGCGGGCTACAGCCAGGTGGACCTCAAGGCAGCGGCGCGCTTAGGGCTGAAGGTCTGCCGGGTGCCGGCGTATTCGCCCCATGCCGTGGCCGAGCATACGCTGGCCTTGCTGCTCTGCCTCAACCGCAAAATCCACCGGGCTCACCTTAGGGTCAAGGAGCATGACTTTCGCCTGCAGGGACTGTTGGGCTGGGACCTGCATGGCAAGACTGTGGGCGTGGTGGGCACGGGGCGCATTGGCCAGCTGGTGGCCCAGGCCTTTCGCGGCTTTGGCTGCACGGTGCTGGCGCATGACCCCAAGCCGGCGCCAGCCTGGGCTCGGCGGCATGGGGTGGTTTACAAGGGCATGGCGGCCCTGCTCAAGGCCAGTGACATTGTCACCCTGCACCTGCCGCTGAGCCCGGCCACGCGCCATCTCATCAATGCCCGCAGCCTGGCCCAGATGCGGCCGGGCGCCTACCTGGTCAACACCAGCCGGGGCGCGCTGCTGGACACTGCAGCTGTCATCAAGGTGCTGAAGCAGGGGCGGCTGGGCGGGGTGGCTTTGGATGTCTATGAAGAAGAGGAGGGCGTGTTCTTTGAGGATCACAGTGCGGATGTCATCGATGACGCCCTGGCCCGCTTGCTCAGCTTTCCCAATGTCTTGGTGACATCCCACCAGGGCTACTTCACCCAAGACGCGCTGATAGAGATAGGCAGGGTGAGCGCTGAGAACCTGCTTCGCCACGCTGCCGGCAAGGCCTTTCTCAAGGGCACGGCGCTGGTGGTGTGAGCGGATAACAATGAAGGCCAAGGCTTAGCATTGCGGGGCCGCATTTTCACGCCCCTTGTGCTAAAATCTCCGCTCTATCCAGATCCCATACCATTTAGGAGAAACGATGAACGCACTTCACGCCATCCTCATCGGCCTGGTGGAAGGCATCAGCGAATACCTGCCGGTCTCGGCCAATGGGCATGTCATCATCGTGGGCAACCTGCTGGGCGAGCCGGCCGACCTGGTGAAGGCCTTTGGCGTGGCCTTGCAGGCCGCGCCCATGCTGGCGGTGCTCATCCTCTACCACCGCCGCTTTGAGGCGCTCTTTGTGCCGGCCAGGGCCGTGGGCACCACCTTCAAGGGCAAGAAGGCCTGGCAGCTCTTCGCCCTGGGCGTGCTGCCGACCCTGGTGGCCGGGTTCTTGTTCAAGAGATACTTCTATAGCCTGATGCTCAGCCCCTGGCCCTCGGTGACCGGCCTGGCCCTGGGCGGGGTGGGCATACTGGCTGCGGAACACACGCACCACGAGGAGCGGGGCGTGGGCATGGACGGCCTGACCTTGGCGCAGGCCCTGGGCATAGGGCTCTTCCAATGCCTGGCGCTGTGGCCGGGGGTCTCGCGCTCTGGCGCCACCATCATCGGCGGCCTGGTGCTGGGCCTCAACCGCCGCGCTGCCGCCGAATTCTCCTTTTTGATCGGCGTGCCGGTCTTTGCCGCCGCTGCCGGGCTCGAGCTGAAGAATTCAGCCATCCTACACCAGAATCTGCCGCCCTTTGCCCTGGCCTTTGCGGTCTCCTTCTGCTGCGCCCTCATCACGGTGAAGCTCTTCATGCGCCTGCTGGGCCGCATGTCCTTCAAGCCCTTTGGCTGGTACCGCATCGCCATCAGCCCCGTGCTCTGGCTCCTGTTCCGCTAGGGCACAAATAGCTCGAGCTTGGCGCCTCAAGCGACCGTATACCATGGTGGGCCCCTTCTAGGAGATCGCCATGAGCTTTAGGATTTGGATAGCCTTGTTCGGCATGATGGCAGTTCCCGCCTTTGCGGACCCATCCAGCGCTGGGCCGGCCAGCGACCCGGGCGTGCTGGGCTTCAAGGCGGTGGACATCGACGGCAAGCCGCAGGCCCTTGAGCAGTACCGGGGCAAGGTGCTGCTCATCGTCAACACGGCCTCCAAATGCGGCTTCACCCCGCAATATGAGGGGCTGCAGGCGCTCTACGACAAGTTCAAGGGACAGGGCCTGGTGGTGCTGGGTTTCCCCTCCAACGACTTCCTCTGGCAAGAGCCGGGCAGCTCGGCCGAGATCAAGGAGTTCTGCAGCACCCGCTTCCATGTGAGCTTCCCCCTGTTCGAAAAGATTGACGTCAAAGGCAAAAGCATTCATCCTCTGTACAAGTACCTCACCCAGCAGAGCCCCTTTCCGGGGGCCATCAGCTGGAACTTCAACAAGTTCCTGGCCGACCGCAGCGGGCACCTGCTGGAGCGCTGGGGATCTAAGACCAAGCCAGAGGACCCAGAGCTGGTGGCGGCGCTAGAGAAGGCGCTCAAGCTCTGAGCTGGCATCGCAAGAATAGGGAGGCAGGCATGCGCCGTGTCATCATCCTTTTGCTGGCCCTGGCCTTGGGCAATACCGTGCTGGCCAAGGATTACACCTTATCCCCGCAAAGCGCCCAGCTGGGCTTCAAGGTGCTCTACATGAGCGTCATGAAGGTGCCGGGGTCCTTCGGCGACTTCAGCGGCAGCTTCAGCTTTGACGAGGCCACGGGCCTGCTCTCCAAGGTCTCAGTGACCGTGCAGATCGCCAGCATCGACACGGGCATCCCGCCCCGCGACCATCATCTGCGTGACAGGGATTTCTTCGATGCCGTGGCCTTCCCCCAGGCGCTCTTCATCAGCCCCGGGGTGGCGGTGAGCGCCCTGAAGCCCAGCGTGATCAAGGGCACGCTCACCCTGCGCGGCATCACCCAGCCCTTTGCCATGCGGGTGGATTACCTGGGCATGACCAAGACCGCTCAGGGCGCGCTGGGCCCGGCCTTCAAGCTCAAGAGCGTGCTTGACAGGAAGGCTTACGGCGTGGATTACGCGCCAAGCTTCATCATCAGCGACAAGGTGGGGCTCGAGATCGCTGGCACCGGGCAGCCCAGGTAAGAAGGCAGCCAGGGGGTCAAAAAGGGCGGCCTGGGGCCGCCCTTTTTATTGCGCCCCACGTCGCCAGGGGTTATCCTATGGCCAAAGGCCCTCTCTCGGATGGCACATGGCAGAGCTCAAGATAGGGGACAGCGCGCCAGATTTCGACCTGCCCTCGGACAAGGGCGGGCGGGTGAGCCTGGCTGGCTTGCGCCAGGAGGGCCGGCCAGCGGTGCTCTACTTCTACCCCAAGGATGACACCCCGGGCTGCATCATCGAGGGCTGCGCCTTCCGCGACCGCCACTCCCTCTTCGAGAGGGCGGGGGCCGTGGTGCTGGGCATATCCAGCGACGGCCTCGATTCGCACCACCGCTTCAGCGCCAAGTACCGCCTCAATTTCCCCCTGCTGGCCGATGCCGGCGGCAAGGTCTGCCGCGCCTATGGCGCCCAGAGGCTCTGGGGCCTGGTGCGCCGGCGCATCACCTATGTGGTGGACCCCCAAGGGCGCATCGCCCTGGCCTTCGACAGCATGACCGACCCTGAGCGCCATGTGGATGAGGCGCTCAAGGCTCTCAAGGGATGAGCTTTTCCACTCAAAGGGGAGCGGCTATGGACGAGAAGAAGGCGGGCCAGCAGGCTGAGGAGCCCATCGATGAGGTCTTTCCGGTGGATGAGGCGAAGGCTGAGCAGCCAGAGAAGCCCAAGCTGGTGACCAGCATCGCCTCCACAGTGGATGAGGCAGGCGATGCCGGCTCGCGCAGCATCGGCAAGCCCAAGGTCATGGAAGAGCGCGGAGCCGGCCGCATCGTGCCGCTGGCGGAGGGGCAGCGCGCCGGCTGGATCAGCCGCATGCACGAGGCCGCCCTGGCCCCGCGCTGGAAGTCGGTCTTCTTGCACATGCGCTGGGGCGTGCTGGCCTGGCTGGTGGCGGACCTGTGGTGGCATTGGCAGTTGGGCGCCATCAGCTCGCCCTGGGCTCTGGGCCTGGGCCTGGGCTACCTTGCCAGCCAGGTGGGCTTGGTCATCCTCCCGGTGACGGCTTTTGACGAGCTGTGGCCAGCCACGGCCATCTTCCTCTTTGACCTCACCTATCTGCTGGCAGCGCTGTGGCGCACCGGGCAGGCGGATGGGCCGCTGGTGCTGGCCTGCTCGCTGGCGGTCTTTGTGGCGGCGCTCACCCACAGGGTGCTGCGGAGCTTCTTGGGGGCCATGATGGCGGCCCTGGTCTGGCTGGGCCTGCAGCTCTACACGCCGCAGGGCTTTGACGTGGTCAAGCCAGAACAGGCTTTGGTGCTGCCCCTCATCTTCCTGCTGGCGTTGCTCATGGGCGCGGTGAGCGAGATGGCCCAGGATGAGATCGTCCAGCTCCGCTCCTTGGAGGTCAGCCATGACATCCTCTCTGGCAAGCTGAAGCAGGATGTCCAGGAGCTGACCGTGGCTTACCAGTTCGGCACTGGCCTGCTGGATGCGCTGCCCCTGGCAGTGATGGTGATGGATGTGCACGGGGTGATCCGATTCTTCAACCACGAGGCTGAGGCCATCCTGCGGATCAAGCGGCGCCAGGTGCTGGACAAGCCGCTGGCCTCTGAGCTGCTGCTGGTCCCCTTCAAGGAGGCCATGTCCGCAGCCCAGCGGCGGGTGGTGCATCTGGAGGCGCTGAGCTTTGTCAACTCTGCGGGCGAGGGCTTTTGCATGGGCTTTCGCGCCCTGCCAGTGAAGGGCGGCTTGGGGGACAATCTTGGCAGCCTGGGCATGCTCTTGCCCGGAGATTTCAAGGCCGAAGGGCTGGAGGCCACCCTGGAAAAGGCAGCGGTGGATCAGCATTGGATACCGGCGCCCGACCCTGGGACCAAGGCCAAGGCATAAGAAAAGGGCGCCCCGTGCGGGGCGCCCTTTTCTTATGCGCGCTAACCCAGGGCTAGAGCCCCGGCTTGACCATGGCCATGGGGTCCACCCAAGTGTCGAACTGCTCGGCGGTCAGCAGGCCCAGGGCCAGGGCCGCCTCTTTGAGGGTGGTGCCTTCATGGTGGGCCTTCTTGGCGATCTGGGCCGCCTTGTCGTAGCCGATGTGGGGGTTGAGGGCGGTCACCAGCATCAGGCTCTGCCGCATCAGCTCATCGATGCGGGCCTTGTTGGGCTTGATGCCCTTGGCGCAGTGCTGGTCGAAGCCGCGCATGGCGGCGGCCAGCAGGCGCGCCGAGCGCAAGAAGTTGTGGATGATGAGCGGTTTGTTGACATTGAGCTCGAAGTTGCCGGTGGCCCCGCCCAAGTTGATGGCCACATCGTTGCCCAGCACCTGGCAGCAGACCATCACCAGCGCCTCGCTCTGGGTGGGGTTGACCTTGCCGGGCATGATGCTGCTGCCCGGCTCGTTCTCGGGGATGCTGATCTCGCCCAGGCCGGCGCGCGGCCCGCTGGCCAGCCATCGCACGTCGTTGGCTATCTTCATCAGGCCGCAGGCCAGGGTCTTGAGCGCGCCGTGCGAGAAGACCAGGGCGTCATGGCCGGCCAGGGCCTCGAACTTGTTGGGCGCGCTGACAAAGGGCTTGCCGGTGAGGGCGGCGACCTTGCCGGCCGCCTTGGCGGCGAAGGCGGGGTGGGTGTTGAGCCCGGTGCCCACGGCGGTGCCGCCCAGGGCCAGCTCGCAGAGATGGGGGACGCCCAGCGCGATGCGGCGGCGCGAGTTCTCCAGCGCCTGGCACCAGCCTGAGATCTCCTGGCCCAGGGTCATGGGCACCGCGTCCATCAGGTGGGTGCGGCCTATCTTCACCACCTCCAGGCTCTCGGCGGCGCGGTCGGCCAGGGTGGTGAGCAGGCCCTGCAGGGCCGGCAGCAGGTCGTGGCTCAGCACATCCACCGCGGCGATGTGCATGGCGGTGGGGAAGGCGTCATTGCTGCTCTGGCCCAGGTTGACATGGTCGTTGGGGTGCACCGGCGACTTGCCGCCCAGGGGCTGGCCCGCGATCTGGTTGGCGCGGTTGGCGATCACCTCGTTGACGTTCATGTTGCTCTGGGTGCCGCTGCCGGTCTGCCAGATGACCAGGGGGAAGTGGCCCGCCCACTTGCCCTGGATGACCTCCTCGCAGGCCTGCACGATGAGCTTGGCCCGCTCGGCATCCAAGAGCCCCAGCTCGAGGTTGGCCAGGGCCGAGGCCTGCTTCACCTGGGCCAGGGCCTGGATGAGCGCGCTATCCAGCGTGTCGATGCCAGCTCCGGCCTGGAAGAGCTCGAGCGAGCGCTGGGTCTGCGCCCCCCACAGCCTGTCGGCCGGCACCTGCACCACGCCCATGCTGTCCTTCTCTGCGCGGGTGGCGGCCATGCTCATTCCCCGTCCTTCTTGACCACCAGCTCCCCCATGATGTTGGCGCCGGCATCCACAAAGAGCACCTCGCCGGTGATGCCGCTGGAGAGGGGGCTGGCCAGGAAGAGGGCGGCGTTGCCCACCTCGTCCTGGGTGACGGTGCGGCGCAGGGGGGTGGTGGCGGCGGCCAGCTTCAGCTTGTCCTTGAAGCCGTGGATGCCGCTGGCGGCCAGGGTCTTGATGGGGCCGGCCGAGATGGCGTTGACGCGCACGCCCTGGGGGCCCAGGTCGGCGGCCAGGTAGCGCATGCTCGACTCGAGGGCGGCCTTGGCCACGCCCATCACGTTGTAGTTGGGGCTGACCACGTCGCCGCCGTTGTAGGTCATGGTCATGACGGAGGCATCTGGGCTCAGGAAGGGCAGCGCCGGGCGGGTGACCGCCACCAGGGAATAGGCGCTGATGTCGAAGGCCAGGTGCCAGTTGGCGCGCAGGGTGTCGACATAGCGACCCTCCAGGTCCTCCTTCTTGGCATAGGCCACGGCGTGCACCAGGATGTCGAACTTGCCCCAGGCCTTGCCTAGCTGGGCATAGACGGCCTCAATCTGGGCGTCGTCCTGCACATCGCAGGGCAGGATGAGCTTGCTGCCCACGCTCTCAGCCAGCGGGCGCACCCGCTTCTCCAGGGCCTCGCCCAAGAAGGTGAAGCCCAGCTCAGCGCCCTCGCGATGCAGGGCCTGGCTGATGCCCCAGGCGATGGAGCGCTCATTGGCCACGCCGAAGATGAGGGCTTTTTTGCCGGTCAAGAGTCCCATGCGCATTCCTCCAAGGTCAAAAAGGGTTGGATGTCGGCTATAAAATACCCAATCCCGGGGCCTTTGTCCATACGCCCCTGGACCCAAGTTTGGTCCTATGTCTTGCTTTCCATCGCGGCATCGAGCAGGGCCTGGTGATGGCAGGCCTGGATGCAGGCGTGGCAGCCCTCGCAGAGGCCCTCTTTGAGCCAGGCCCGGCCGGCCATCACCCTCATTGCCCCGCTGCCGCAGGCCAGGGCGCAGTCGCCGCAGCCCACGCAGCGCGCGCTCGCCAGGATGGGGGGCAGGGGTGCGCTCATGCGGGGATTGAGGGGGGGGTGAGGGGAAGGCGCAGGGTGACGCTGGTGCCGGCGCCCGGGGTGCTTTGCAGGCTGATGCTCCCGCCGTGGGCCCGCGCCACCTCTCGGCAGAGGCTCAGCCCCAGCCCGTAGCCGCCAGTGTGCTTGGCGCGCGAGGGGTCCACCCGGTAGAAGGCGTCAAAGACATAGGGCTGGTCCTCCTGGGGGATGCCTACGCCATGGTCGCGCACCGACACCGCGGCCCAGCCCGGGCCCTGGCTGAATTCCACCTCCACGGGCCGCGATTGCTGGGCGCTGTACTTGAGCCCGTTCTCGATGAGGTTCTTGATGGCCATCTCCACCCGCTCGGCATCGGCCAGCACCTGGGGGAAGCCCTTGGGCCGCGCCAGGCGGACGCCGGGCCCTGTGCCCTGCAGGCTGCGGGCCACGCGCGCGGCCAGGCTGGGCAGGCTCACCTTGCTGCGCTTCAGGGCGCCCTTGCCGCTGCGCAGGCGCTCGGTCTCCAGCAGGCTGGTGACCAGCCGCCCCATGTCATCCGCGGCCTTGGCTGCCGCCCTGCGCCCGGCAGTGTCGGGGCTCATCTCCAAAGCCAGCTTGAGGCGGGTCAGGGGGCTGCGCAGCTCGTGGCTCACGTCAAGCAGCAGGCGCTCGCGGGCCTGCACCATCTCGCGCACGCGGGCGGCCATCAGGTTGAAGGCCTCGCCCAGGCTGCGGAACTCGTCATCGCGGCGGCCGGTGTCGATGCGGTAGTCAAGGTTGCCGGCGCTCAAGGCCTCCACCCCGGCCACCAGCAGGTTGAAGGGCCTGAGCAGCATGCGCACCGAGAGCCAGCTCACCAGCAGGATGAGCAGGATGAGGCCGATGAGGAAGGCCACCTTGGTGCTGGAGATGCCGCTGTCCGGGCTGCCGGGCAGCAGGAAGAGGTACTGGGTGGGGCCCTGGCTGACGCAGAGGGCCCAGTAGCCCTGCACCTGGCCGGTCTGCACGGTGGGCGGGTCAGCGCCCTCCTCCTCGGCTTCGACAGGCGGCGGGGGGATGAGGGCCGACAGGCCCTGCCAGCCCGGCAGGCCGGGCTCGGAATCCCAGGCCACGCGGGGGCCTCGGATGCGCAGCTTCAGGTGCAGGTCGCGGGCCAGGCGGCCCGCCTCGGCCAGGTCGGGCGGCTGGCCGATGCGCTGGGCCAAGCCCTGGAAGTGGAAGACGATGTTGCGGTGCAGGGTGGCGTGCGAGCCCTTGGGCGGGCGGTGCAGGGCCATGAAGCCGGCCACGGCCACGGCCACGGTGAGGCTGGTGAGGATGAAGACCAGGGCCAGCAGGCTGAAGATCTGCCGGCGGAGGGGGCGGGTCTCAATCATGGCGCTCCACCTTTCCAGAGAACACGTAACCGGTTCCCCAGGCGGTCTTGATGAAGCGCTGGTCCTTGCCGGAGTCCCCCAGCTTGGCGCGCAGACGGCTCACCGCCAGGTCCACCGAGCGATTGAAGGCCTCAGCCTCCTCGCCGCGCAATTGCTTGATGATGTCATCGCGCTTGACCACCTGCCCAGGGGCGGACATGAGCAGGGCGAGTATCTCGAACTCGGTGGTGGTCAGCTCCAGGTCCTTGCCCTTCAGGCTGGCGCCGCGCCGAGCAGGGTCGAGCAGCAGGGAGCCGCTCTTGAGCTTGCCCGCTGCGCCAGCGGCCTGTGGCTGGCTGCGGCGCAGCACGGTCTGGATGCGGGCCACCAGCTCGCGCGGGTCAAAGGGCTTGGCCAGGTAGTCGTCGGCCCCCAGCTCGAGCCCCACCACCTTGTCAGAGACCTCGCCGCGGGCGGTCAGCATGATGACGGGGGTGGGCCCTTCGCGCCGCAGCTCCCTGCAGACCTCAAAGCCGTCGCGGCCGGGCAGCATCACATCGAGGATGACCAGGCTGGGATGGTGCTTGCGGAAGAGCCTGAGGCCCGCATCGGGGTGCTCAGCCGTGAGCGCCTTGATGCCGAATTTGGCCAGGTAGGCGGTGAGCAGGGCGCCCAGCTCGCGGTCGTCATCGATGATCAGCACTTCAGTGGCCATGATGCCCTCCTCAAGGTTGGTTTGAGCATAAGGGAGCAGGCCAGCTTGCGGCAAGGCCAAAGCAGGGCATCTTACAAATCGGTACAGAATGATACTCAAAAACTCTGGCCAGGCGCGGCCTTGGCGCGTTAGATTCATTGTGGAACCAGACCTTTCACTGGAAGGATGCCATGTCATTGACCTCTTCTTCACGGCTGGCCGCAGGGCTCTGCGCCCTGGCCCTGGCAGCAGGCTTGGGGGCTGAGACCCTCACCTGGGACCAGGCGCGCGCCGAGGCCCTGCAGGCCAATCCCAGCCTCAGCTCTGCCCAGCACAGCCGGCAGGCGGCGGACGCCGCGCTTTGCGCCTCAGATGCCAGCTTCTGGCCCCAGCTCGCGGTCGATGGTGGGCTCTCCCGCCGCGGCAGCCAGGGCCTCAGCAGCGATGACGCTGGCAGCCGCGTGGTGGGCACGCCCTTGGGCCTGGGCTATGGCCTGGGCCAGGAGGCCGACAGCAGCAGCTACAGCCTGGGCTTGGCCGCCACCTACACGCTCTTCGACGGCTTCGGCGACCTCTACGCCCGCCAGCAGAGCGCCCACAGCCTTGAGGGCAAGCAGGCCGCTTATCGCCAGGCCAGCTACGGCCTGCGCTCTTCGCTCAGGCAGGCCTTCAACCAGGTGGTCTACGACCAGCAGAACATCAAGATGCTGAGCGCGATCATGTCCTTGCTGGTGCAAGAGACGCGCTATCTGAACCTTGAATACCAGTCTGGCCAGCAGCCGCGCTGGGCCTATCTGCAGGCCAAGTCCGATGAGGAGCAGACCCGCTGGCAGCTGAGCCAGGCCACGCTGAACCAGGCGGCTGACCGCCGGAGCCTGGCGGACCTGCTGGGCCGCACCGATGACCCCGGGGACAGCCTGGTGGCCCAGGGCGACCTCAAGCCGCCGGCCCCGCCTGAGAGCGACACCGCAGACCTGGGCCGCCTGCAGTCGCATCCTGACCTGCTGGCCCAGCAGGCTGCCGCGGATGCCAGCGAGTCGGCCTATTTGGCCAGCATCGCCAGCCGCTACCCCACCTTGAGCGCCAATGCGGGCTACACCTACAGCGGCGGCACGGGCTTGACGCCCAGCGCCGGCGCGGGCGCCTGGCCCCCCAGCCAGAGCCTGTGGACCGTGGGGCTGACGGCCAGCTACAATCTCTTCGCTGGCGGCGGCCAAGAGGCGGCCATCCGCCAGGCGGAGCAGGCCTGGAAGGCCCAGCAGGACACCTTGCGCGACGAGAAATCCAGCTTGCGCACCGCCTTGCAGCAGGCTTGGGCTGCTTACCGCAGCGCCTATGACCGCCTGCCGGTGCAGGACCTGGCCATGCAGGTGGGCCAGCAGCGCTTTGAGACCGTCAACCGGCTCTTCGAGGCCGGACAGGCCCAGTATCTCGATTTCGAGCAGGCAGAGACCAACCTCATCCAGTCCCAAGAGAGCCAACTTTCCGCGGTCTTAAGCGCGGCCCAGGCCAGCGTCGCCTACCAGAAGGCGCTGGGCTTGGGCTTTGAAGATGAAGGAGGCAAGGAATGACGACCAAGCGAGCCCTATTGACCCTGGCCGCTGCGGCGGCCCTGGCCCTGGCCGGCTGCAGCAGCAAGGCCGCCAAGGGCAGCATCCAGAAGGTGGCGGTCACCCGCGGCGACCTGAACACCTATGTGCAGGCCACGGGCAACATCCAGCCGCTGAACCTGGTCAGCATCCTGCCGCCGGTGACCGGGCGGGTGGACAAGATAGTGGCTGATGAGGGGGCCACCGTGAAGAAGGGGCAGGTGCTGGCCTGGATGAGCTCCTCGGACCGGGCGGCCCTGCTGGACATGGCCCGCGCCAAGGGCGATGCCGAGCTCAAGTACTGGGAGGATGTCTACAAGTCCACCCCCATCGTGGCGCCGGTCAATGGCCTCATCATCAACCGCAACGTGGTGGAGGGCCAGACCGTGGCCTCCTCCACCGACCTCTATGACATGTCTGACCAGCTGATCGTGCTGGCGGCGGTGGATGAGACCGACCTGGGCAGCATCCATCTCGGCCAGCAGGCGGACGTGACGGTGGATGCCTACCCCAACAACAGCTTTGCCTGCAAGGTCATCATGATCACCCATGAGGCGGTCAAGGTGAACAATGTGGTCAGCTACTATGTCAAGCTCGAGTCCGCCAAGGCCCCGGCCGAGCTGCGCGCCGGCATGACCGCCAACATCAACTTCCGCGTCAACCAGTATCCGAACGCCCTGCTGCTGCCCTCCTGGGCGGTGAAGGGGGCCCAGCAGGCCACGGTGAGCGTGATGGTGAAGAAGGCAGGCGATGGCAAGGATGCCAAGCCCCAGCAAGCCTCGGTCAAGCTGGGCGACACGGATGGCAGCCAGGTGGTGGTGCTCTCCGGGTTGGATGAGGGTGACACCGTGGTGGTCAGCAGCCTGAGCCTCCCGGATGCCTCCAGCTCCACCAGCCTCTTTGGCGGGCCCCCGCGCATGAGCGGCAAGAGCACGGGCGTTGCTGGCAGCAGCCCCAAGGGGCATTGACATGAGCCCGGCCGCCCCGCCGCTGCTGGAGATCAGAGGCCTCAGCAAGATCTACCGCCCGGCTGGCCCGGGCGGGCCTGAGGTGCGGGCCCTGGATGACCTGACCCTGCGCATCGAGCAGGGCGAGTATCTGGCCATCGTGGGGCCTTCGGGCTCAGGCAAGTCCACGCTGATGCAGATCTTGGGCCTGTTGGACCGTCCCACGGATGGCAAGCTGCTGCTGGCCGGCCACGACATCGCCGGGCTCTCTGACGACCAGCTGGCGCTGCTGCGCAACCGCAACATCGGCTTCATCTTCCAGTTCTTCAACCTGCTGGCGCGCACCTCGGCCCTCAACAACGTGGCCCTGCCGCTCATCTATGCGCGCGTGCCCGACATCCAGGCCAAGGCCCAGGCCCTGCTCAAGAAGGTGGGCATGGAGGAGCGCGAGCACCATGCGCCCCACCAGCTCTCCGGCGGCCAGCAGCAGCGCGTGGCCATCGCCCGCGCCCTGGCCAACCACCCCTCCCTGCTCTTCGCTGATGAGCCCACCGGCAACATCTCCAGCCAGCAGGCTGAGGAGGTGATGCAGGAGCTGGACGAGCTCAACAGCCAGGGCGTGACCGTCATCCTGGTGACCCACGAGCCGGACATCGCGGCCCATGCCAAGCGCGTCCTCCACATGAAGGACGGGAAGGTGGTCAGCGATGAGGTGCAGCCCAGCCGCCGCCGTGCCGCGGCCAAGGCCGGGACCGAGCGCCCCTCCTTCGCCATCCCCAAGGTCTCGGCCCTGCCCAGCATGGCTTCGCTGGTCGAGAACCTGCGCATGGCCATGACCGCCCTGTCGCTGAACAAGGTGCGCACCGCGCTCACCATGCTGGGCGTCATCATCGGCGTGGCTGCGGTCATCGCCATCACCGCCATCAGCAACGGCGCCAAAGAGGCGGTCAACCAGCGACTGGCGGCCCTGGGCACCAACCTGATGATGGTCATCCCCGGCAACCAGAATGCCTTTGGCATGGGCAGCGCGCCGCGCTTCAATTCCGCCGACCAGGCCTCGCTCAAGAGCCTCATCACCCCGGGCGGCGTCATCAAGGACGTGGGCGGCAGCGTGAGCGGGTCCATCGTGGTGGGCTACCAGGACAAGAACTGGCAGACCAGCCTGCAGGGTTGCGAGCCCCAGTATGAGACCATGCGGGCGGCCAAGCCCATCAGCGGCCGCTTCTTCACCGCCAAGGAGGACCAGGAGCGCGCGCGCGTCTGCCTGCTGGGCGCCACGGTCATCAAGAACCTCTACCCCCCGGGCTTCGACCCCACCGGCACCACCATCAAGCTCAACAAGAACGACTTCGAGGTGCTGGGCGTGCTGCCCATCAAGGGCGCCAGCTTCAGGGACCAGGATGACGTGGTGGCGGTGCCGCTGCAGACCTCCATGTACCGGGTGCTGGGGCTCACCACCATCAACAGCTTCGATGTGGAGGCCGTGAGCTCTGACAAGGTGCCTGCCGCCATGGATGAGGTGACCCAGATGCTGCGCCACATGCGGCACATAAGGCCGGGCGCCGCGGATGACTTCACGGTGCGCAACATGGCCGAGTTCCAGGCGGCCCAGGCTGACACCGCCAACATCCTGGGCATGCTGATGACGGTGGCCGCAGCGGTGTCCCTGCTGGTGGGCGGCATCGGCATCATGAACATCATGCTGGTATCGGTGCGCGAGCGCACCAAGGAGATAGGCCTGCGCAAGGCCCTGGGCGCCCGCAACATGGAGGTGCTCTTCCAGTTCCTGGTGGAGGCCGTGCTCATCGGCTTGGTGGGCGGCTCCATCGGCATCGTGATGGGCATCCTCTGGGCGGTGACCACCAGCCTGTTGCTGGGCTGGCCCATCCTCATGTCCTGGGCCGTGGTGATCATCTCGGTCTTCATCTCCGCAGCCATCGGCGTGCTGGCCGGCATCTGGCCCGCTTGGCAGGCCTCGCGGCTCTCGCCCATCGAGGCGCTGCGCTACGAATAGGCCTTGCGCCGGCTTTGCGCTGGATGCGCACCTGAAAAGGTGCTAGCATCCGTTCAGCCGTCTGCATGAACAACTTTTGGAGGTGCCATGAAATACAGGAACCTGGGGGCCTCGGGGCTCAAGGTCTCGGAGATCTCGCTGGGGAGCTGGCTCACCTTTGGCGGGGTGGTGGATGACAACAGCGCCGAGCGCTGCATCCACCGCGCCTATGAGCTGGGCGTCAACCTCTTTGACACGGCCAATGCCTACAACCGTGGCGCGGCCGAGATGGTGCTGGGCAAGGCGCTCAAGGGCTTCAGGCGCGAGAGCCTGGTGATCGCCACCAAGGCCTTCTTCCCCATGGGCGATGGGCCCAATGACCGCGGCGGCTCGCGCAAGCATCTCTTTGAGCAATGCGAGGCGAGCCTGAAGCGCATGGGAGTGGATTACGTGGACCTCTACCAGTGCCACCGCCACGACCCAGAGACGCCGCTGGAGGAGACCCTGCGCGCGCTGGATGACCTGCAGGCCCAGGGCAAGGTCCTCTATGCCGGCATCAGCGAATGGCCGGCGGAGAAGATACGCGAGGCCGCCAGCCTGGGCCGGCGCCTGGGCCTGCGCCCCCTCGTCAGCGACCAGCCCGGCTACAACCTGCTGTGGCGCGACAGCGAGGCCGCGGTGCAGCAGGCCTGCCTGGCTGAGGGGCTGGGCTGGGTGGTCTTCTCGCCCCTGGCCCAGGGCGTGCTGACGGGCAAGTACAAGCCCGGGGCCAAGGCGCCCAAGGGCAGCCGGGCCACGGACAAGCGGCAGAACATGTGGATGGCCAGCAACATGACCCGTGAGAAGCTCAAGGCTGTGCAGGCCATGGCCAGATGGGCCAAGAAGCTGCGCTTGAGCCCGGGCCAGCTGGCCCTGGCCTGGGTGCTGCGCCTGCCCGTGGTGGCCAGCGTCATCACGGGCGCCACCAAGGTGGAGCAGGTGGAGCAGAATGTGAAGGCCGCCGGGGTCAAGATACCTGCTGAGGCGCTGGGCGAGCTGGACAAGCTGTTCCCAGGGCCGAAGCTGGCGTGAGGGTGGAGCGGGGGTGGGTCAGCTTGAGGAGGGGCGGCGAGAGCCGCCCCTCCTCGTTTTGGCGTAACGAGCGCGTAAACTGCCCGTTTTCTTCCTGTTGCCGGGATGGTATAGTCTAAGGGTCGACCTTTAAACCTCTGTTCGGGGCTGTCATGGCACTTTCTGCGCTGTGGATCAAGAAGGTCAAGTGCCCATTCTGCGACCATGAGTTCGAGACCACCCGGGTGCGCGCTTCGGCCCTCAAGGTGAAAGAGAAGCAGACTGACTTCGGCTCGGTCTTTGATGGGCCCTGCGGCTATTTCTACGCGGTGACAGCCTGCCCCAGCTGTCTGTATTCCGCCCGCAACGAGGATTTCGAGACCGTGCGCCCCGAGTACGAGAAGCGGATCATGGAAGCCTGCAAGAAGGCGGCCCAGAGCAAGGGTCCGCGGCCTGACATCTATCAGGCTGGCGAGATCAGCGCCGAGGCTGCCATCAAGCGCCATGAGCTGGCGCTGGCCTTCCTCAAGCTGCGCAGCCATGTGGACCTGGGGGAATTGGCGGGCCTGAGCATGCACATCGCCTGGATCCAGCGCCTGGTGGGCAACCCCGGGGGCGAGGCGGCGGCCATGGAGCAGGCCCTCAAGGCCTATGAGGAGTACTTTGAGAAGGGCGGCAAGCTTCCCGACAAGCTGGGCGAGCCCGGGGTGCTCTACCTCATCGGCGAGCTGCACCTGCGCCTGAACCGGCCCCGCAATGCCCGCCGCAACTTTGAGCGGGCCCTGGCCAGCAAGGAGATCAAGTCCTACCCCAGCATTGAGAACATCACCCGCGACCGCATCCTGACCGCCAAGGAAATGATGGAGCGCGCGGCTGCCGCTGCCGCCGCTGCCGCCAGCCCAGCCCCCCAGGCCTGACCCGGCCCCGCCCCGCCCCGCGCCACCACAGATAGAGGACCCCATGGCAGACGCCAAGACCACGCCCGCGCCCCGGCCCGCCTCAGCTTTCGACATGGACTGGGCCCGCCTGGAGGCGGGCGCATTGCTGGAGCGCCTGGGCAGCCGCCTGGAAGGCTTGAGCGAGGCCGAGGCTGCCGCTGTCCGCGAGCGCCATGGCTTCAATCAGCAGTCCAAGCCGGGGCAGGCCGCCGCGGCCTGGCAGCTGCTGCGCAAGTTCTTCGAGCCGCTGGTGGTGGTGCTGCTGGTGATCAGCGGCTTCTCGTGGTTCTACGGCGAGCCGACCGAGGCGGTGCTGGTCTTCGCCATGGCCGTGCTCTCGGTGGTGCTCTCCTTCGTGCAGGAGTACCGGGCCGGCAAAGAGGCCGAGAAGCTCTCGGAGATGGTCTCTACCAAGGCCACCGTGCTGCGCGGCGGCAAGACCAAGGAGCTGCCTATCCGAGAGCTGGTGCCGGGCGACATCGTCGACCTCTACGCCGGCGACATGATCCCCGCCGACCTGCGCCTGCTCTCCGGCAAGGACCTCTTCATCAACCAGTCAGCCCTGACCGGCGAGAGCTACCCGGTGGAGAAGGAGCCGGGCGTGGCCGGGCCCGAGCCCGCCTCGCCCCAGGCCCTGCGCGCCATCGCGCTGATGGGCACCAGCGTGGTCTCGGGCACGGCCATGGCCGTGGTGCTGGCCACCGGGCCTAGGACCCAGTTCGGCGCCATCGCCCAGCGCCTCACCGCGGCCGGCCGCGAGACCACCTTTGACAAGGGCATCCGCCAATTCACCTGGCTCATGATCCGGCTGATGCTCATCCTCTCAGCCAGCATCCTGGGCATCCAGATCTTCATCCGGCACGCCAGCTTCAGCGATGCCCTGCTCTTCGCCCTCTCGGTGGCTGTGGGGCTCACCCCCGAGATGCTGCCCATGATCGTGGCGGTGAACCTGAGCAAGGGCTCCAGCGCCATGGCCAAGCACCAGGTCATCGTCAAGCGGCTGGCCAGCATCCAGAACTTCGGCGCCATGGACGTGCTGTGCACCGACAAGACCGGCACCCTGACCATGGACAGGGTGGTGCTTGAGAAGCATTGCGATGTGGTGCGCCAGGACAGCGATGCGGTGCTCAAGCTGGCCTTCATCAACAGCTACTTCCAGACCGGGCTCAAGAACCTGCTGGACCGCGCCATCCTCAAGCATGAGGCCCACCGCCCCGCCACCGGCGTCATCAAGGTGGATGAGATCCCCTTCGACTTTCAGCGCCGCATCATGTCGGTGGTGGTCGATGAGGGCGGCAAGCACACGCTCATCGCCAAGGGCGCGCCCGAGGAGCTCTTCAAGCGCTGCACCCGCTATGAGGTGGAGGACGAGGTCAACGAGATAGACCCGCTGCTGCTCGACACCCTCAAGCAGGAGTTCAATGCCCTGAGCGCCCAGGGCTACAGGGTGCTGGCCCTGGCTTACAAGCACTTTGAGGCGGCCAAGGCGGCCTATGGCAAGGAGGATGAGGCCGGCCTCACCCTGGCGGGCTATGTGGCCTTCTTGGACCCTCCCAAGCCCACCACGCGCAAGACCATCCAGCTGCTCGAGAAGCTGGGCATAGAGCTCAAGGTGCTCACGGGCGACAATGACCTGGTGACGCGCAAGATCTGCTCCGAGGTGGGGCTCAATGTGAAGGGCATGGTGGTGGGCGACCAGCTGGAGGCCATGGATGACGCGGCCCTGCGCGAGCTGGTGCGCACCACCACCGTCTTCGCCCGGCTGTCGCCCCTGCAGAAGGAGCGGGTGGTGCACGCACTGCATGCCAACGGGCACACGGTGGGCTTCTTGGGCGATGGCATCAACGATGCCCCGGCCCTCAAGGCGGCCGACATCGGCATCTCGGTCAACAACGCCGTGGACATCGCCAAGGAGTCGGCGGACCTCATCCTGCTGCGCAAGAGCCTGCTGGTGCTGCGCGAGGGAGTGATCGAGGGGCGGCGCACCTTCGCCAACATCATCAAGTACATCCGCATGGGCGCCAGCTCGAACTTCGGCAACATGTTCAGCATGACCGGGGCCAGCCTGCTCATACCCTTCTTGCCCATGCAGCCCATCCAGATACTGCTCAACAACTTCCTCTACGACCTCTCGCAGGTGGGCATCCCCACTGACAACGTGGACCCAGAGAACCTGCTGACGCCCCGCGCCTGGGACATCGCCGGCATCCAGCGCTATGTGGTGACCATCGGGCCCATCAGCTCGCTCTTCGACTTCGCCACCTTTGGCATCCTCTGGTGGGGCTTCAAAGGGGCGCTCAACCAGCCGCTCTTCAACACCGGCTGGTTCATGGAGTCGCTGCTCACCCAGACCCTGGTCATCTTCATCATCCGCACCAGCAAGAAGCCCTTCATCGAGAGCATGCCCAGCCGATTCCTCATGCTCACCAGCGGGGCCATCCTGGCCTTTGGCCTGGCCCTGCCCTACTCGCCCCTGGCCGCCACCTTCAAGATGGTGCCGCCGCCGGCCGGCTTCCTGCTGGTGCTGGAGGGCATCATCTTCTGCTACCTGCTGCTGGTGCAGAGCGTGAAGAGCTGGGTGCTTAAGAAGCTGGGAGGAGTGTAGAATGGCGGGTCCTGACGTTATCGTGGTCGGCGGCGGGGTCATGGGCTTGGGGATCGCCCGCGCCCTGGCCAAGGCCGGCAAGAAGGTCAGCCTCTTTGAGGCCGGGCCGCTGGGGCGCGAGGCCAGCTTCGCCTCGGCCGGCATGATCGGCCCGCAGAGCGAGGCCATGGAGGACGACGCCTATTTCGCGGCCACCATCGTGTCGCGCGACCTGTGGCCCGGCTTCGCCGACGAGCTGGCGGCCGAGGCGGGAGCGGACCTGCACTATCACCCGCGCGGGGCCCTGCACCTTGCCTTTGGCGCAGGCTATGAGCGCCGGCTGGAGGCCAAGTACCTGTGGCAGAAGACCCGCTCGGGCCAGGTGGAGAAGCTGGGCCGCGAGGCGCTCATCAAGCGCTGGCCCTTCTTGCACCCGCGCGTCTCGGCCGGATACCTGGCCAGCGGCGACCAGTGGGTGGACAATGAGGCCCTGGTGGCCGCCTTGGAGGCTGCCTGCCGCAAGCTGGGCGTGGCCCTGCATGAGCACTGCCCGGTCGAGCCGCTGGCCGCCGAGGGCAGGGCCATCAAGGGCGTGCGGGCCGGTGGCCAGCAGCACCCTGCGGGCGCGGTGGTGGTGGCCGCTGGTGCCTGGAGCGGCCAGGTGCTGGGCGGCCTGCTGGGGCCCAAGCCAGCCTTCGTGCCGGTGCGCGGCCAGGTGATCAGCTTTGTGGCGCCCCCAGAGCTGGTGCCAGACCTCCCCATCCACGCCGAGAACATCTACTTGGTGCCGCGCCATGGCAACCGCGTGATCGCTGGCGCCACCGTCGAATACAAGGGCTTTGAGAAGCTGGTCACGGGCGAGGGCCTGGAATACCTGCTGCAGAACGCCTTTGAGACCATCCCTGACCTCAGGCCCTGCCCGGTGGACCGCAGCTGGGCGGGCTTGCGCCCGGGCTCGGATGACGGGTGGCCCACGCTGGGCCCCACGCCCATCGACGGGCTGTTCCTGGCTTGCGGGCACTTCAGGCGCGGCATACTCTTCGCGCCGCTCACCATCCAAAGGGTCAGCGAGGCCGTGCTGGGCCTGCCCCTGGCCGCGGATGTGCAGGCCTTCAGCTTCGCGCGCCATGCCCAGGCGGGCCATGCCAGCTGACTACCACACCCACACCAGCCGCTGCAAGCATGCCACGGGCAGCATGGCCGAGTACGTGGCCCAGGCCAAGGCCGTGGGCCTCTCTGAGCTGGGCTTCTCGGACCACCTGCCGCACCCCAAGGGGCCCTCGCCCTGGAACATGGGAGAGCAGGAGCTTGCCGGCTACTGCGACGAGGTCTTGAGCCTGCGCCGGGCCAACCCCAGCCTGCCCATCCGCATGGCGGTGGAGGCGGACTACTTCCCGGAATGCGAGGCTGAGCTCAAGCGCCTCATCAGCCTGGCCCCCTTCGACTACGTGATAGGCTCGGTGCATTACCAGAAGGTGCGCAAGGAGCAGCGCATCCTCACGGATGAGGATTTCTGGGATTGGGGCATCGATGACCCGGGCGAGCTTGAGGAATGGAAGCGCCATCAGGTGGATGAGGTGTGGCGGGAGTACTTGCATCAGCTCAGGCTCTCGGCAGCCAGCGGGCTCTTCCACATCATCGGACACTGCGACTTGGCCAAGAAGTTCGGCCACCGGCCCCAGGGCGACCTGAGCGCTGACTTTCGCGCCACGGCCGAGGCCTTTGCCAAGGCGGGCGTGCTGGTGGAGCTGAACACCAGCGGCCTGCGCGCGCCGGTGGGCGAGATCTACCCTTCGCAGCAGTTCCTGGGCCATCTGCGCGAGGCAGGGGTGGGCATCACCCTGGGCAGCGACGCGCACAAGCCCCAGCAGGTGGGCTTGGCCCTTGTGGAAGCCCGCGCCTGGGCCCGCCAGGCAGGCTACACCCAGGCTCAGGCCTGGCAGAGCCCCGGCTGCTTCGCTCCGGTGGCGCTTTGAGCCTGCGGCTGCTGATGGTGGCCCATAATTGGATGGGCGAGGGGACCGCGGTGCGGGCCCTGCGCCTGGGCCAGGGCCTGGCACGGCGCGGCCACCAGGTGGACCTGCTGGCCACCTCGCATCGCCCCTTTGGCAGCCAAGCCTATGAGGATGGCGGGGTGAGGGTCTTTTTGGCCCCCCACTTCCGCGACACCCATCGCGGCGGCTGGGGCTGGCTGGACCTGCCCTGGCGGGCGGGATTCTGCCTGGGCCACAGCTATGATTTGGTGCACGCCTTTGACCACAAGCCCAACGTGGTGCTGCCGGCGTACATCTACCGCGTGCTCAAAGCCACCCCCCTGGTCTCTGATTGGGCCGACTGGTGGGGCAAGGGCGGGGTCAATGCCAATGCCCGCACGCTCAAGGCTGAGATCGAGGAGAAGGCCGAGGAGAGGGTGCGCCTGCTGGCTGGCTGGGTGACCGCCATCTCCCCGGCGCTGGCTCGGCGCGCCCAGGGCTTGGGCCTGCCTGAGGGCCGCGTGCTGATGGTGCCGGGAGGGGCCGACACGCGCGGCATCCAGGTGCAAGATCAGGCTCTTGCGCGCAAGAGCCTGGGCCTCGATCTCGGCCTCTTTTACGCTCTCTACCTGGGCCTGGGCTCCACCGACCTGCCCTTGCTGCTGCAGGGCCTGGCCCTGGCCCGCGCCAAGGAGCCCCGCCTGCGCCTGCTGTTGCTGGGTCCCATGCCCGAGCAGAAGATGGCCATGGCGCGCGAGGCGGGCGTGGATCAGGCCTGCATCGCGCCAGGCCGGGTGCCTGACGCCGACCTGGGGCGCTGGCTGGCTGCCGCAGACCTGGGCGCTATCCCGCTGGCAGACAACCGCATGAACCATGCCCGCTGGCCCAACAAGGTGGGAGAATATCTGGCCGCGGGCCTGCCGGTGCTCAGCAATCCCGTGGGCCACGTGGCTGAGGTGCTCAAGGGCTCGGGCGCCGGGCTCCTGGTGCCGCCCTCCGCAGAGGGCTTCTGCGAGGGTCTGCTCGCGCTCTGCAAAGCCGGGGCCGGCAAGGACTACCGCGCCAAGGCCCGCCAGCTGGCGGAGAAGGAGCTCAGCTGGGACGCCCTGGCCGAGCGTTGCGAGGGCTTCTACCAGCGCTGCATGCAGCCTGAAGCCAAGCCCAAGGCCTGAATGTGAAGGGCGCAGGAGCCAAGGCCCCCGGGATGACCGGGGGCCTTTTTTACGCCCAGTTGCCCTTGGCTTAACCAAGGCTTCATCCAGCTCGCGCAGAATGGCCCACCGCACCCTGGGAGGGCCAATGCGCATCGCGATCTTCACTGAGAGCCTGCCGCCGCTCACCGATGGGGTGGCGCGCACCTTCACCCGGCTGGCTGAGAGCATGGACGCGGAGGGCGTTGACTTCCGCTTCTTCGCTCCGGTGTCGCCGCCGGACGCTGGCGCCAGCCCTTGGCGCTCGAGGGTCCGCGCCCTGCCCAGCTTCGCCATCCCCATGTATGACTACTACCGCTGCGCCTGGCCGCATTTTCAGGGCCTGGGCCGGGAGCTGGAATCCTTTGACCCGGATGTGGTGCATGTGACCACGCCCACCTTCTTGGGCTACTTTGGCCAGTCTTGGGCCCTTCGGCACTGGCGCCCGGTGGTGGCCTCTTACCACACCCATTTCGTCCAATACTTCCCCTATTATCGCGCCAGCGCGCTCATGCCCCTGGGCTGGGGCCTGCTCAGGCATTTTCACAACCGCTGTGAGCGCACCTATGCGCCCTCAGCCTCAGCCGTGGATGAGCTCTCTGGCCGCGGCTTTCAGCGCCTGGCCCTCTGGCCGCGCGGCATCGACACCCAGGCCTTCAATCCCCGCCACCGCGACCCAGGCCTGCGGCAGAGGCTGTGCGCCAAAGGCGAGAAGCTCATCCTCTTCGTGGGCCGCCTGGTGAGCGAGAAGGGCCTCAAGGACCTGGTGGCTGTGATGCGGCGCTTGCAGGCCAAGGGCCAGAAGGTGCGGGCCGTGTTCGCTGGGGACGGTCCCATGGCCAAGGCTTTGCGCCGACGCCTGCCCCAGGCTCAATTGCTTGGCTTTGTCACTGGCCTGCCGCTCTCTCAGCTCTATGCCAGCTGCGACCTCTTCCTCTTCCCCTCGCGCACCGAGACCTTCGGCAACGTGGTGCTCGAAGCCATGGCTTCGGGCTTGCCCGTGGTGGCTTATCGCTCTGGCGGCGTGGGTGACATCTTGAGCCGGAGCCGGGCCGGCATTGCCTGTCAGCCCGGGGATCAGGAAGGGCTGGTGCAAGCTTGCCTGTCCCTGCTGCAGAGCCCCAGCCGCGCGCGCCAGCTGGCTGGCCTGGGGCTTAGCGAGGCGGCCAAGCGCAGCTGGGGCGCCATCAACGGCGCGCTGATCGAGGATTACCGGCAGCTGGCAGGGTTGGCTTAGCGCCAGCGCATCTGCTGAATGCCGAAAGGCGGCCCAAGGGCCGCCTTTCTCTTTGCTATTGGAGCTGCTCAGGCCCCTGTCTGGCTGGGGAGGGCACTCCGTGGTGCTCGTGGAAGGCCCGGGCTTCCTCGCTGCCCATGTAGCGGGCCAGCACTCGGCCCGGGGTCTTGAGCAGGTCCACCACAACCAGCCCGTCCACCGCGTTGTTGAAAGCTGGGTCTAAGTTGAAGCCGGCGAAGCGGCCGCCGATGCGGCTGTAGTGCTTGAGCAGCACCGGCACCCCGCAGCGCCCGCCCTCGATGAGGCTGACGGCCTCGTCCAGGTCGTCCATGTCCTTGAGCATCTCGCTAGCGCCGCGGGCCGAAGCCGAGAGCATGGGGGCGAAGGGCCGACGGGCCAGCCGGGCCTTGGCGATGGGCCCTTGGCCCTTGAGCTCGAGATGGTGGCGGCAGAAGTCTGCCATCAGCGCGCGGGAGAGCGGGCGGTAGAGCACGCTGATGCTCACCGCGCCGAAGAGGTGGCGATAGCGCGGGCGCTGGCACAGGAAGCGCCCTATGCCCCTCCAGAGAAGCATCAGAGGGCCATGGGTCCCCTGGTATCCCTCGCGCACAAAGCTGCGGCCCATCTCCAGCCCTGGGCTGAGGCGCGCGAGCAGGGGCTGGCTCAGGCGGAAGAGGGTGGTGGTGTAGAGCCCCGCCGGGCCATGGCGCTTGAGGATCTGGTCCGAGAGCCCCATGCGGTAGGCGCCTGCCAGCTCCCGGCGCTCAGGGTTCCAGAGGAACAGATGCTGGTACCAGGCATCGAAGCGGTCAAGGTCCAGCGGCTTGCCAGTGCCTTCCCCAGCCGCGCGGAAGCAGCGCTCGCGCTGCACCCCGATCTCCTCCAGCACCTGGGGGATCTGGCTGGCCTCAGCCACCCAGCATTGCAGGCCGCCTCCCTCAGCCAGAAGCTGTTCGCGGGGCAGGCAGGCCACCTCCTGCTCCAGCACCCAGGGATGCTGGGCCAGGGCCAGGGCTTCTGGCGCCGGCCGCTTCAGCCAGGGCAGGGGAGGACGGCCCAAGGTGGCGCTGGCGCTGAAGCGGCCCTGCAGCAGCTCGCAGCGGCTGCGCAGCAGCAGGGTTGCCTCCTCGGCGCTCATGTTGGCGAAGCGCCGGTGAGGCACCAGCTCGCCCACCGCCACGCGCAGGGTGCTGTGGCGCTTGGCCAGCAGCTCCTTGCCGAGCAGGGCGGTGCGCAGGCGTGGGTGCACAAGCCCTGCTGCCTGGAAGAGCGGGCTGTTGCCCCCATCAAAGCGGATGGGCAGCGCGGGCGCGCCGCTCGCCTGCGCCAGCCGCAGCACATGCGGGCTCCAAGCCGGGTCCACCACCCCACCCTTGGCCAGGTCCAGGCTGCTCACCTCGCCCGAGGGGAAGCAGGCCAGCAAGCCGCCCTGGCGGAGATGCCTGAGGGCCGCGCGCAGGCCCCCCAGGTTGAAGGCGCGCGCTTGGGCCCCGCCAAAGACATTCACGGGCAGCACCAGCTCGCGCAGCTCTGGGATGCGCAGCAGCAGATGGTTTCCCAGGATCCTCACGTCTTGGCGGCGCCGGCGCAGAAGGTGCAAGAGCGCCACGCCCTCCAGCCCGCCGAAGGGATGGTTGGCCACCACCAGCAGGCTGCCAGCGGCAGGCACCCGGTCCAGGGCGCCATCCACCAGCTTCACCTGCACTTCCATCACTGCCAGCGCGGCGCTGAGCCAGTCCTCGGCTTTCAGCTCAAGGCTCGCTCGGTAGAGCTTATCCAGGTCGGCCAAGCCCAGGGCGCTGGATGCCATGCCAAAGGCCCCATGCAGCCAGGGGTTGGCCTGTGCGGGCAGGCTGAAGGGCGAGCTCTGCCCTCTTTCCAATGCTGTCGGCATGCATGCCTCGCGCAAGTGGGCTGTGCTTCGTTATCTTCCTGTGACCGCATTGTCACAGGGCCCTGTTAGCGCGCCAGGTCAGGAGGGTTTCGAGCGTGTTACCTCTCGCTTCTGAGGGCATAAGGCGCATGGAAGGCCGGATTGTTTACCAGCGTGAAACTCCGAGCATCCAATCTTGTAATCAGGTAGGCGTATAAATATCCCATGCAGAACTCCACCTCTCCCACTTTGCCCACTCCTGGGTTTTTGCAACGGCTCTTGAGCCATCTGCCCCTGCGCAGCGGTGTTGAGCCAGAGGTGAGCGCACCCATGACCGATCCATCAGGCGTTCTGAGCTCTGGAAATGCCCCTCATGACACCGTGAGGCCGCTGGCTGTCCTGGTGCCGCCTGTGCAGGCTACCCGCTCCTGCGAAGCGGTCTACGAGCTCTTCATCAGGGACCGCAGGCTCCAGTCCTTGGCAGTGGTGGAGCAGGGCCGCCCAGTGGGATTGGTGAACCGGCATGTGCTGATAGACCGCTTCGCGCGGCGCTACACCCGGGAGATCTTTGGCAGCAAGCCCATCGCTCGGCTCATGGACAGCGAGGCCTTGGTGGTGGATGCGAGCACCGCCTTGGATGACCTGGCGCGCATCATCATCGAGGACGAGCAGCGGTTCCTGTATGAGGGCTTCATCATCACCGTGGAGGGGCGGTATCTCGGCATGGGGACAGGGCATGCCCTCCTCAAGCAGGTGAATGAGCGCAAGCAGGCTTACCTTTATCATATGGCCTACCACGATGTCCTCACCGGCCTGCCCAACCGGCAGCTCTTCTATGATCGCTTGGAGCAGTCGCTGGGGCAGGCAAAGAGGCTCGGCTCCTGCCTGGCCCTGCTCTACATCGACCTCGACCATTTCAAGGCCATCAACGACACCTTGGGCCATCCGGCCGGGGACCAGCTGCTGCTCCAGGCCGCCAGCCGCTTGGGGGCTTGCCTGCGCGAGAGCGACACCTTGGCACGCCTGGGCGGGGATGAGTTCGCAGCTGTGCTCTATCCGCTCAATCGATGCGCGGATGCGGCCCTGGTGTGCGACAAGGTGCTGAGGGCAGTGGCAGCCCCCTTCCATATCCACGGCCAGCAGGCCAGCGTGACCGCCAGCGTGGGCGTCAGCGTCTTCCCTGGGGAGGCTGCGAGCGCGGAGGACCTGGTGCGCCAGGCGGACAATGCGGTCTATCATTCCAAGGAGAGCCGGAATCAGTATCGCTTCTTCACGCTGGACATGAACGCCCAAGCGAGCCAGAGGCAGGCCTTGGACAGCGAGGTGCGGCTGGGGCTTGAGCGCGGCGAGTTCCTGCTGCATTATCAGCCGCAGGTGGACCTGGCCACTGGCCGCATCACCGGGGCAGAGGCCCTGGTGCGCTGGGCGCATCCTGGGCGCGGGCTGCTGGGCCCCGGAGAATTCGTGGCCTTCTGCGAGGAATGCGGGCTGATCCTCCCGCTCTCCGAGAGGGTGCTTGAGATGGCCTGCGCCCAGGCAGCCGAATGGCGCGAATCTGGCCTGCTCGACCTGAGCGTGGCCATCAACCTCTCGGCGCATCAATTCAGGCGCGCAGACCTCGCAGAGCAGGTGCTCAGATCCATGGCGCTGCGCCGGCTCCCATCGCCCAGCCTGGAGGTGGAGATCACCGAGACGGCGGCCATGACCCATGGCCCAGAGGCCCTGGCCATCTTGCAGACCTTGCGCGCTGCGGGCGTGCGGGTCTGTTTGGATGACTTTGGCACCGGCTATTCCTCGCTCAGCTATCTCAAATCCCTGCCCATCGATGTGCTCAAGATGGACCGCAGCTTTGTCGCGAGCCTGGGAAGCGGCGGCGTAGAGGAGGCCATTGCCCAGGCCATCCTCACCATGGCGCGCAGCCTGCACATGGAGGTGGTCGCAGAGGGCGTTGAGACCGAGGCTCAAAAGGGCTGGCTGCTGCAGCGAGGCTGCGACAAGATGCAGGGCTATCTCTTCAGCCGGCCCTTGCCGCCGGACAGGTTCCTCTGCCTTGTGCAGGAGAACCGCAAGGCGGCTATGCGAGGCTGTTGACGGTCAAAAGAAAAGAGCCCGCCATCACGGCAGGCTCTCTGCTCTTGCTCGCTGCTTAGGCTGCGGGTTCAGCCCTGCAGCGCAGCCTCCACCTTGGCGCGGGTGGCGGCATCGGTGAGAGATTCCAGCACCTGCAGGGCCCAGGCCAGGGTGGTGCCAGGGCCGCGGCTGGTGATGATGCGGCCATCCACCACCACGGCCTGCCCCGCCACCACCGTGATGCTCGGGTCGGCCAGCCCTTCCAGGGCGCCAGGGTAGCAGGTGGCGCGCCGGCCCTTGAGCAGGCCAGCCTTGGCCAGCACCTTGGGCCCGGCGCAGATGGCGGCCACCAGGCCCTGCCGGCCAGCCTGGCGCCTGAGCAGGCCCAGCACCCGCTCATCCCCCATCATGGCCAGGTGGCCTGCGCCGCCCGGGATGAGGACCGCGTCAAAGTCTTTGCCCAGGGCCTGGTCCAGGCCCTGATCCGCCAAGATGCGCACCTGGCGGGAGAGGGTGAGCGGCCCGCTCTTGAGGCCGGCCAGGGTCAGCTCCACGCCCCCGCGCCGCAGCACATCCACGGCTGCCAGGGTCTCGATCTCCTCGCTGCCATCGGTCACCACCATCAAGGCTGTCGCCATCGCGCTTCCTCTCAAATAAAAGAGCCCATCCTTCCGGATGGGCTCTTGGCTCGAAATGCTCGCTTACTTGGCAGCCGGGGCGGCTTCGGCAGCGGCGTCAGACTTGACCTCCACAGCCTTCTTGGCCTTCTTCTTCTTGGCCTTGTGCTTCTTCTTGGCGGCCTTCTTGGCCGGGGCCTTGGCAGCCGGGGCAGCGGCAGCGGCCGGGGCAGCAGCGCCAGCAGCAGGGGCGGCGGCTTCGTCAGCGGCCACCATCACAGCGCCGCCAAGGAACGCAGCCAGGCTGAGAGCGAGCAGGGTCTTCTTCATGCATGCCTCCAAGAGTTTGGGCCAAGCGCAGCCCGGATGAGGATACCCGAAGAGCATAATCCCGGCCCAGGCCCCCGGCAACGGCAAAAGAGGGGGCTTTCAGGCACAAAAAAGCCCACCCTTGCGGGTGGGCTTTTGAGTTCGCTTTTGGCGAATGGCTTACTTGGCAGCCGGGCTGACAGCGGCGGGAGCAGCAGCAGCGGCCTTCATCTTCTTGGCCTTCTTGGCCTTCTTGGCCTTCTTGACCTTCTTCTCAGCCTTGGCGGCGGGAGCGGCAGCGGCGGGCTTGGCGGCAGGAGCAGCAGCGGCGGGGGCAGCGGCCTCGTCGGCGGCAACCATCACAGCGCCACCCAGGAAGGCGGCCAGAGCCAGGGAGATGATGGACTTCTTCATTGAAAACCTCCATATATATGGGAAAGTCATGGCGATGCGCATCGCCGTTCATATATACCATATGCAACTAAAATGCCAAGTATTCCTGATGCTGAGCTATTTAAAATCAATGGGATTCTTTGGTACTGCTGCCTAAAACTGCGGTGGCCAAGCCTCGGTGCGGTAAAATAGCCGCGTTTGCTGCATTACGGAAGCCCTACTTCTTAGCATACTCCTTGGGCACCAGCCCATACTTCTTGATGATCACCTGCAGGTTCTTGCGGTCCAAGCCGCTGGCCTCGGCCGCGCGGGTGACATTGCCATGGTGCTCTTTGAGCGCCTGGGTGACGAACTGGCGGTCGAAGCTCTCGAGCACCGCATGCTTGGCCTGCTGGTAGCCGCCCAGGGGCAGGGCTGACTTCTCGGCCGTGGCGAAGAGGAAGTCGCCGGGCTGCAGCTCCTCGCCAGCGGCGAGCAGGGCCGCCCGCTCCAAGACGTTGCGCAGCTCCCGCACATTGCCGGGCCAGCGATGGGCGAGCAATGCCTTGAGCGCGGCGGGGCCCAGGCGCTTGGGGGCCTGGCCCTTGGGCGCGAAGCGCTGCAAGAAGGCCTCGGCTAGCAGCGGCAGGTCCTCCATGCGCTCGCGCAGGGAGGGCATGCGCAGGGGCAAGACGTTCAGGCGGAAGAAGAGGTCCTCGCGGAACTTGCCAGATTCCACCATGGCTTGCAGGTCGCGATTGGTGGCGGCCACCACGCGCACGTCCACCTTGATGCTCTTGGTGTCGCCGATGGCCTTGACCTCGTGGCTCTCGAGCACGCGCAGCAGCTTGGCCTGAGACTCCAGCGGCACCTCGCCCACCTCGTCCAAGAAGAGGGTGCCGCCCTGGGCGGACTGGAAGAGGCCCTCGCGGTTGCTGTCAGCCCCGGTGTAGCTGCCCTTCTTGGCGCCGAAGAGCTCGGCCTCGAAGAGGGTGGCGGGCAGGCTGCCGGCATTCACCTCCACAAAGGGGCCCTTGGCGCGGGTGCTCAGCTGGTGGATGGCCCGGGCGGCCAGCTCTTTGCCGCTGCCGCTCTCGCCGGTGATGAGCAATGTGGCGTCGCTGGGTGCCAGGCGCTCGATCAGCCCCAGCACATCGCGCATGGCCTTGCCCTTGCCGAGCAGGCCCAGGCGGCCCTGGCCCGAGAGCTCGCGGCGCAGGCGCTCATTCTCGGTAAGCAGGCGGCGCTTCTGCACGGCCTTCAGCGCCACCACCTCAAGGTCCTGGGGGGTGAAGGGCTTGGGCAGGTAGTCCTCGGCGCCCTTCTTGATCACCTCCACCACGTTCTGCATGCTGCCATAGCCCGAGATGACCACCACCGGCAGCATGGGGCGCTCGCGCTTCAGGCGGGCCACCAGCTCATCGCCCGGCAGGCCCGGCATGCGCAGGTCGGTAATCACCGCGTCCGGCTCCTCGCGCTCGAGCATGGCCAGGGCCTCTTCGGCGCTGGCGGCGGCGGCCACGCGGTAGCCCTTGCGGCCCAGGCCGGCCTTCACCAGCTCGCGCACGCCCTCTTCGTCGTCGACCACCAGGATGAACGGCTTGCTCTCTCTCATGGGCTCCTCAGCTGGGGATGTCGATGATGAACAGCGCGCCCTTGCCCATGGCCGAGGCTTCGGCGCGGATGCCGCCCCCATGGGCCTTGAGGATGCGCTGGACGATGGCCAGCCCCAGGCCGGTGCCATGGGGCTTGGTGGTGTAGAAGGGGCGGAAGAGCGCGGCCGCCTTGCTCTTGGGGAAGCCCGGCCCCTGGTCGCGCACGGTGAGCATGAGGCGGCCATCCTGCCTGGCGCAGGCCATGTGCACCGCGCCGCCCTTGGGCATGGCGTCGAAGGCGTTGGTGAAGAGGTTGATGAAGACCTGGAAGAAGCGGTCCGGGTCCACCTTGGCGTGGGGCAGGCTCTCGGCGCCCTCCAGCAGCCACTCGCCCTGGCGGCCCTGCAGGCTCTGCTGCCAGGCGCGGGCAGCCAGCTCAGAGAGGCTGCAGCTGCGCCGCTGCAGGCGCATGGGGCGGGCGTAGTCGAGCAGGTCGCGCACCAGGCGCTGGGTGCGGGCGGCCTCGCGCTCGATGCGCTCGAGCCAGGGAGCGGCGGCCTTGGCGCTGCGGGCCTGGGCCGCCTCGCGGGCCGAGCCCAGGATGACGGCCAGCGGGTTGTTGATCTCATGCGCCAGCCCTGCGGCCAGCTGGCCCACGGTGGCCAGGCGCTCAGCCTCGGCCAGGCGCTTCTCGGCCGCCAGGGCGCGGCCGTGCGCCTTCTCGCGCTCCAGCTGCTGGGCCTTCAGCTCCTGGGCCAGGCTCTTGAGCGCGGCGGCCAGGTGCCCCACCTCATCGCGGCTCTCGAATCCGGTGAAGTCGGCGGGGTCCAGCCCTTGCTTCTCGCCCAGGCGCACGGCCTGGGCCAGGCGCTCCAGGGGCCGGGTGATGGCGCGGGCCAGCAGCAGGGCCAGGCCCACAGCCAGGGCCAGGGCCAGGGCCAGGTACAGGCTCAAGAGGCGGAGCATGCGCCGGGCAGGCGCATAGCACTGCTCCGCGGTCTGGCGCACCATCACGCCCCAGTTGAGCGACTCGATGCGATTGTAGGCCGCCAGCAGCCAGCCCTGGTTCTCGCGGCCCTGGTACTCCTTGAAGAAGTGGTCCTGGTTCTTCCTGATCAGCTCGCCCACGTCCGGGGGAGGCGGCACGCCCGGGCTGGGCCCGCGGCCCTCGGGCCTGAGCAGGGCGGTGCCGTTCTCATCCACCAGGTAGGCGAAGCCGGCCTGGCCCAGCTCGATGTTCTCAACGCTGATCCCCAGGCTGGTGAGCAGCACCTCGCCAGCCAGCACCCCCTGCATCTTGTTGTTGCGGATGATGGGCACGCCCAGCAGCACCGCGGTGTCGCCGGCGGCGATGGCATAGGGCTCGCTGAAGAAGGCCGGGTTGGTCTCGGCGCTCTGGGCAAAGTCCACGCAGAAGGCGCGCAAGCCGGCCTGGCTGGGCAGGGAGCCCGGGCCCATGCTGGGGGCCTGCAGCACCACGCGGCCCTTGGGCCCCAGCAGCACCAGGCTCTCAAAGACCTGGTTGGCGGCTGCGGCCAGGCTCAGCGTGCGCTGCAGCGAGGCCAGGTCCATGTGCTTGACATCCGTGCGGTCGGCCAGGGCCTCCAATTCCTGCAGGCTGTGGCTGACGTTGCCGTCCACGGTGGTGGCCAGGCTCTTGGCCAGGGCCTCCTGGCCCTCTTGGGCGGCCTGGCGCAGGGCCCCGTAAGAGCGGTAGACCATCCAGGCGCCGGGCAGGCCGGCGCCCAGCACGGCCAGGGCGATCATCACCGCAGTCAGGCGAGCCTGCAGGCTTCCAAAAGTGGGCAAGGGGATCAAGGCTCCTCCAAAGGGCTCCCCCCATCATAACCCAGAGCTGGCTTTGGATAAAGCCTGGTGCTTGCAAGGCTGGTCGCGAGCGCCCATAATGGTGCCAGGCAGAATTAACCTGGCTGTGACCTTGGGCCGCCGCCCTTCACTTACGATGAGGCCATGTTCGAGAACTTCCCCCATGAAAGGAAGGACCGCCCCATGGACACGATCTTGGTCGTGGATGACGAGCGCGACATCACAGACCTGGTGGCCTACAACCTCAACAAGGCGGGCTTCAAGAGCGACAAGGCCCATGACGGCGCTGAGGCCCTGCGCCTGGCCCAGGCCCGGCCGCCACGGCTGGTCATCCTTGACCTCATGCTGCCGGGCATGGACGGCCTGGAGGTCTGCCGCCGCCTGCGCGCCGAGGCGCGCACCCGCAGCGTGCCCATCCTCATGCTCACCGCCAAGGGCGAGGAGACCGACAAGGTGGTGGGCCTGGAGGTGGGCGCGGACGACTACCTCACCAAGCCCTTCAGCCCCCGCGAGCTGGTGGCGCGGGTGCGGGCCCTGCTGCGCCGGGCCAAGCCATCGGACCAGCAGATGGAGGCAGCCCGCTTTGAGGTGCCCGGTTTGAGCCTGGATGAATCCAAGCATGAGGTGCTGGTGAAGGGCAGGCCCGTGGAGCTGACCGCCAAGGAGTTCTCGCTGCTCGCCTACCTGGGCACGCGGCCCGGCCGGGTGGTGACTCGCGACACCCTGCTGGACCAGGTCTGGGGCATGGACAGCGATGTGGAGACCCGCACGGTGGATGTGCACATGCGGCGGCTTCGAGAGAAGCTGGGAGCCGCCGCCGCCTACCTGGGCACGGTGCGCGGGGTGGGTTACAAGTTCAAGGAAGGATGAGCGCAGCGGGGATGGGGCACAAAAAAAGGACGGCCATGGGGCCGCCCTTTTTTTGTGCCCAGCCGCGGCTCAGCGCGGCGCGGGCACGATGACGCGCAGCCGCGACTTGAGCAGGCTCACATCAATGGGCAGGTCTCCCGCCGGCTCGCCATCCACATGGTAGGGCATGCAGGACTCGCCCTCGGCCTCCAGGCGCAGGGAAGCCACCTGGCCATATTCCGCGAAATGCAGGCGCTTGCCCTTGAAGAGGCTGGGCAGGCCCGCGGCCAGGGCCCACAGCGGCTGGGGCCCCACCCACACCAGGTCGAAGCGGCCGTCGGAGGGGTCGGCCCCCGGGGCGATGCGGGCCTGCATGCCATACTGCTCGGTGTTGGCCAGGGCCAGCAGGTAGGTGCGCTTGGCGATCTGCCCCTCCTCCCAGCAGGCGCGCACTGGCGAGGGGTGAAAGCCAGCCAGCGACAGCGCCCCGGCCGCCGCGTAGCGCAGAAGGCCGCTCACCTTGCCCAGCGGCCGCAGGCGGTTGGCGGTGCGGGCTACCCAGGCGTCCATGCCCACCCCCAGCATGTTGACGAAGCAGCGCTCGGCCCCCCCGCCGCGCACCAGGCCCACATCGATGCGGCGCTCAGCCCCGGCCTTGAGCACCTCGCAGGCCTGCAGGGGGTCCAGGGGTATGCCCAGCCCGCGGGCGAAGCCGTTGCCGGTGCCATGCGGCACCAGCCCCAGGCGGGTGCGGCTGCCAGCCAGGCCCTCCTGGCCCTCTTCGCCGCCTATCCCCAGCAAGCCGGCCGCCGCCTCGTTGATGGTGCCATCCCCGCCCACCACCACTACGGCATCCAGGCCCAGCACCGCGGCTTCGCGGGCCAGGCGCGAGGCTTCGCCCGGCCCGTGAAGCACGCAGACCTCGGTCTGCACCGGGTGGCCATCGAATTCGCGGTAGATGAGGTCCAAGGTGTGCTTGAAAAAGCGCAGGCCAGCGGCGGGGTTGATGAGGAAGCGGTAAGTGGGTCGCATGGCGCTCCTGGAGGGGGATGCAGCATGATGCGGCAGCCCGGTTACGGATGCATGACAGCAGCGTCACAAGCCAGCGGCGCCCGCGCGATGAATTAACCCCGCCGTAACCTTGCCATGAAGCCCGCGAAACCCTGGGCCCGTATTGTTCAATGGGATGCGAGCTCAGAGGGCACATGTTCGAATTTCTTGAGAGCGCCAAGGTGCGGTCCCTGGAGAGGGAGCTGGAAGAGGCCCGCAGGCAGATGGCCAGGGCCAGCGCGGGCTTTGAGGAGCGCTACGCGCGCCTTGAGGGCGTGCTCTGCGGCATGAGCGAAGGGGTGCTGGCCGTGGACGCGGCTGGCCGCGTCAGCTACCTGAACCCCCGGCTGGAGGAGCTCTTCGACCTGAAGGCGGGCCAGGCCCTGGGCCGGCCGCAGATGGAGGTGCTGCGCGACGCCGGGGTGAATGCCCTGCTCGGCGAGGCCCTCAAGGGCCGCCAGCCCGCGCCGCGCGACCTGCTGGTGCTGAGGCCCGCTGAGCGCACCTTCATGGTGCAGGCCACCCCGCTGGGGCCGGTGGAGAGGCCCGCCGGCGCTGTGGCTGTCTTCTTGGATGTCACGCGCGAGCGCCGCCTGCAGGCCATGCGCAGCGAGTTCGTGGCCAATGTGTCGCATGAGCTCAAGACCCCGCTGACCGCCATCCGCGCCTCGCTGGAGACCCTGGCGGACGGCGCCCTGGAGGACCCAGGGGTCAACCGCAGCTTCTTGCAGAAGGCCCTGCGCCACACCGAGCGGCTGACCCTGCTCATTGACGACCTGCTCGTTCTCTCTGGCATCGAGGACCGCCAGCGGCGCGGCCAGGTGGAGGCCCAGGGGCGCTCGGCCCTGGCCGAGGCCTACGCGGCGGCCGCCAGCCTGGTGGAGGGCCGCGCGGCCCTGCGCAAGGTGGGCGTGCAGGCGGCCTTCCCCACCGGGCTGCCCGAGACGGCCATGAACCTCGAGAGCCTGACCCGGGTGCTGACCAACCTGCTGGACAACGCAGTCAAGTATTCCCCCGAGGGCGGATCGGTGCGGGTGGAGGCGGAGGCCCTTGGAGCGGCAGGGCTCAAGGTGCAGGTGCAGGACCAGGGGCCCGGCATAGCGCCCGCTGACCAGCTGAGGCTCTTTGAGCGCTTCTATCGCCCGGACAAGGCCCGCTCCCGAGAGCTGGGAGGCACGGGGCTGGGGCTCTCCATCGTCAAGCACCTGCTGGAGAGCGTGGGAGGCCAGGTGGGCTTGAGCTCCCAGGTGGGGCAGGGCAGCACCTTCTGGCTCATCCTGCCCCAGGCCGAAGCTGTTGAAGGGAGCCACAAGGAGGCTTGATGCCATCGCTCTTCAGCCATTTCATGATCGCCGAGGCGGCCTTGCAGCGCCTGCCAGGGCCCTTGGCCGCTGCCTTGCGCAACCATGGCCGACCCTATTACCTGGGCAGCGTGGCGCCCGATTTCCCCTATTTCCAGGTGCTGATGGGCTACAGGGGCCTGGCCATGAACAGCCAGGCCTCGGCCATCACGCATCACCTGGAGGAGACCCTTCTGCATTGGGTGGGGGGCCTGCCCAAGGCAGGGGGCGGGGCTTGGGCTGCCCACCTGCATGGCCAGGGCGCGCGGGGGCTCTTGCAGGCCTGGATGGACCAGGTGCCCGAGGAGCGCGATGGCAGCCTGCGCAGCGCCGGTGTGGCGGCGTTTTTGATGGGGATGCTGAGCCATGTAGCTGCGGATGAGAGCCTGCATCCGGCGGTGGAGGCGGACAGCGGCGATCAGATGAGCTTTGAGGGCAGGAGCAAGCACAGGCAGATAGAGACAGAGCTCGATTTCAGGCTGCTTTGCCTGCGCCAACATCCGGGCTTGGAAGCCTATCCTGCCGACCTGGCCGCGCGCTGGGTGGGCCACCCTGGGGATGAGGCCGGCTTCTTCCCGCCCTGGCTGGCCCGGGGGCTCGCCCACTGCAGCGGCATCCCAGAGAAGACCTGGGCAGGGTGGGCTGCCGGCTTTCGGCGCGGCTTGTCCCTGCTGGACCATCCTATGTCTCCGATGATGGCCGCCCAGCGCGGGGCCAGCCTCTCAGCCGGGCTTGGGGAAGGGGATGCTTATCTGGAGAGGCATGTGCCCGAGGCCGAGGCCGCGGCAGCCAGCGCCCTGGCCTCGGCCCGAAGCCCGCGGGCCCTGCAGGAGGGCGTGCATGCCTGAGGGCCAGGGAAGGGTGCTGGTGGTGGACGACGAGGCGGACCTGGCTGAGATGCTGGCCTGGCGGCTGCGGCGCCGCGGCTACCAGGTGGACCTGATGGCGGATGGCGCTGGGGTGATGGCCATGGCGGCCAGCGCGGACTACAGCCTCTTCGTGCTGGATGTGATGCTGCCCGGCATCAAGGGCCTGGAGATCTGCCGCCTGCTGCGCGAGGACTGGCGCAGCCGCCGCGCTGGGATCCTGGTCTGCTCAGCCCTCGGGCAAGGGCTCTCGCGCGAGTCGGTGCTGAAGGCCGGCGCGGATGATTACCTGCCCAAGCCCCTTGACCTGGAAGCCTTTGAGAGCAGGGTGGGCCTGCTGGCGGGCCGCAGCGCCAGGCCAGCGGCCCAGGTCTCGTACCCTCGCCTGGGCCTGGACCTGGATGGCCATCGGATGGAATTGGATGGCCGCAGCCTTGATTTGAAGCCAGAGGAGATGATGGTGCTGAAGGCGCTCATCGCCCTGCCAGAGGGCATCTGGGTGCATTTTGACCGGCTGGCGCCCCTGCTCTGGACCCTGGGCTGCATGCAGGAATCGGATGCCCTGCGCCGCACCTTGGCCGGGCTGGCTGCCAAGGCCGGCTGTCCTGGCAAAGCGGGGGTCTTGGAATTTGACCCCTCCCGCGGGGTGCGCTTCATGCCCCGCTGATGTTTACGGGCCCGTAACCTGGCCGGCTTCGGCCTGTAATGGCAATGGATGAAGATGTCTCTGCGCTAGGGAGGGACCGTGCAGGCGGAAACAGCCATGAGACCAAGGATCTTGTATGTGGAAGATGAGCCAGACTTGGCAGAGTCGGTCTGCCAGTATCTGAACACCAAGGGATTCGACTGCGGGGCGGTGCTGGATGGCGGCAAGGCCATGGAGGCCCTGCGCCAAGACCCTCCCGACCTGGTGGTGCTGGATGTGATGCTGCCCGGCCTGGATGGCTGGGAGATCTGCCGCCAGATCAAGGCCGACCCCAGCCTCTGCGACATCCCGGTGCTCTTCGTCTCGGCGCGCAGCCAGGCGGCTGACCGGGTGGCGGGCTTGGAGCTGGGCGCACAGGATTACCTCACCAAGCCCTTCAGCCTGGCTGAGCTGGCCGCCCGCCTGAGGGTGCATCTTGAGCTGGGGCACGGGAAGGGCGCGCTGGAGCCGGCCTGGAACTTCGAGGATGGCGCCCTGCGCTTCAACCCTGAGGCCGGCGAGCTCAAGGCTGAGGGCAGCGTGCTCATCCTCACGCGGGTCGAGGCCCAGATCCTCAAAGCCCTGATGCTCTTTCCGGGCAAGAACTTCAACCTTGAGAAGCTGGCCCGCCTGCTCTGGGACATGGAGAGCTATCTGACCGCAGCCGAGCTGAGCAAGGCCTTGGACGCGCTCTCTGGCAAGGTGGCGGGCCTGACCCGGGGCCAGGGAAGGCTCTTGAAGGACGAGCAGGGCTGGCGCTGGGCAAGGGCTTGACAATCATGAACCGGAGCAGGAGCTGAGATGAACGCCATGATGAGCCGCATCATCGAGAATGACCAGGCCCTGTTCAGGGCCCTGACCGAGCCCCTGGAGGGCATGGGCCGGCGCACCCGGCTGGCCCTGCGCGTGCTCTCGCACTGCGGCGATGGCCATCTTTGGGCCGCCCTGGGCCTCTACCTGGCCCTCACCCGTCCCCTGGGCTGGCACGCCTTTGGCGCAGCGGCGGTGGGAGTGCTGGGCTCCTTGGCGGCTTTCAAGGCCATCAAGAGCGCCACCCGCCGGGTGCGGCCAGACATGGCCCTGGCCAGCGAAGCCTGCGGCCGATTGCTGGTGCCCGTGGACCTCTACAGCTTCCCCTCGGGCCATGCCAGCACCTCGCTGGCCGCGGCCATCACCTTGGGCGCCTTCTTCCCGGCCCTGCTGCCCCTGCTGCTGGTGCTGGCCCTGTGCATCGCTGCCTCGCGGGTTGCGCTCAAGGTGCATTACCCCCTCGACATCCTGGCGGGCTGGGCCCTGGGCGGCTTGATGGCTGGCTTGGGCCTACTCCTCTTCAGCTGAGGGGCTCAATTGGGCAAGCGTTGAATTAACATTGGCCAACCCTGCCCGTAACCCATCTGTAACAAGCATCCCGTATCATTTTTTATCAGCAGGCGGTTCCTGAACAGAAGGCTGGCACTCATCGACCAATCAACAACGGGGTGTGGCAAGGCCCTTAAAAGCCAGCCAGCATCCAAACAAGGAGGGGAACGGAATGGAGCGTCATACCCTGAAGAACATCATGCTCGGCATGGCTGTGGCCGGCATGGTGGCGGCTAGCCTGCCCCTGCGCGCAGATGATGAGATCCTCTCGCTCAATGACCTGAACAAGAAGGTGGCTGACCTGCAGAAGGCCAATGACAAGTTCACCTTCACTGGCGGCGGCGTGGACCTGCGCTACGACCAGCAGGAATACCCCACCACCACCGTGTATGCCAAGGCCATCAGCCAGACTGCCTCGGCCGCCAAGGCTGGCATCTATGCCAAGCGCGGCGAGCTTGATTTTGCCGGCAAGCTGATGACCAATGTCAAGTGGGTGGCCATCTTTGACTTCACTGATACCACCTTCAAGGACCTGGGCCTGGTGGCCAGCAAGATCCCCATGCTGCCTGGCTTGGTGGATGGTGATGACCTGGGTTGGACCTTGCAGGTCGGCCAGTTCCGCCAGAAGTTCGGCGTGGAGCAGCAGACCGGCTCCTTCAACCTGCCTCTGGAAGACCGCGCCATCTTCGACGGCGGCCCGAACCCCTGGGCGGCTGTGAAGAACAAGGTCAACAACCCCTACACCGTTGTTCCCAGCAAGCTGATGGGAGAGCGTGGCATCGGCGTGCATGCCCTGGTTGACCAGCCGGTGGGCGCTGGGGTCAAGGTGCAGTATGGCATCAGCGTTGACAACGATGTGATCGATGGCGGCCAGGCTGCTGGCCAGAACAGCGTGACCGGCGGCTGGCCCAAGCAGACCACTGACACTCAGCTCTCGGTCGTCAACCGCCTGGGCGTGCAGGCCATCAGCTCGGACTACCTGGGCCTGAACGTGGGCGGCTCCTTTGCCCACGACCCCCAGGATGCCCAGCAGATGACCACGGGCACTGCCAATGTGGTGGCCGCCGACATCTCGGGCGCGGACATCCGCATCGATACCCTCAAGAAGGCCTTGATGCTGCAGGCTGAGTTCGACGGTTACACCGTGGTCAACGGCAAGACCGGCGCTGGCCAGCGCGCTGAAGGCTGGTATGCCGAGGGCGTCATCGAGCCGCTCAAGCTGGTCTCGGACGACCTGCCCCGCTTCCAGCTGATCGGCCGCTATGAGAAAGACATGCCCAATGTGAACTCGCCCAAGGGCACCATCGACTTTGACGCCGCCACTGCGGGCGTCCGGGTCATCTACTTCGGCAACTGCCACACCGCCTTCAACTACACCACCTACGGCGTGGGCGGCAATTTCAACCGCATGCCGGACGCCAGCTTCCTGACCGTCCAGCAGCAGGTCACCTTCTAAGACGCGGCAAGACCAATCAACTTGGGGCCCGCTCGCCACGGGCGGGCCCCTATTTATGGAGGCATGATGCGCAAGGCCATTTCCATCCTCATGGGCGCTGCCCTGGCAGCCAGCTTGGCCATCCCGGCCCTGGCCGCGGACAGCGCCACCCTGACCGGCGCAGGCGGCACCGCCATCTATCCGGTGCTCTCAAAGTGGGCTGCGGCCTACAAGGAGAGCAAGTCGGTTGAAGTGAATTACCAGGCCATCGGCTCGGGCGGCGGCATCGCCCAGATCAAGGCCAAGACCGTGGCCTTCGCCAACAGCGACAAGCCCTTGAAGCCCGAGGACCTGAAGGCCAACAAGCTGGCGCAGTTCCCGGGCGTCATCATCGGCATCGTGCCGGTCATCAACCTGAAGGGCGTGGCCCCCGGCGCGCTGGTGCTGGATGGCAAGACCCTGGCGGACATCTTCATGGGCACCATCGCCAAGTGGAATGACCCGGCCATCAAGGCCTTGAACCCGGATGTGGAGCTGCCTGACGCCCAGATCATCACCGTGCATCGCTCGGATGGCTCTGGCACCACCTTCAACTTCGCCTACTACCTGGCCAAGGTCAGCAAGGCCTGGAGGGACAAGATCGGCGCCGACACCAGCCTGCCCTGGCCCACCGGCGTGGGCGGCAAGGGCAACGCTGGCGTGGCGGCCTATGTGCAGCAGGTGGCCGGCTCCATTGGCTATGTCGAGTATGCCTATGCCATCGAGAACAAGATGACCTACACCAGCCTGGTGAATGCGGACGGCAAGACGGTCGAGCCCAGCCTGGCTGCATTCCAAGCTGCTTCCAGCAATGCCGACTTCAGCAAGACCCAGGACTTCTACCTGGTGCTGGCCAACCAGAGCGGCGAGAAGAGCTGGCCCATCACCGCCTTCACCTACATGCTGATGCGCCGGGATGCCAGCAAGGAGGACAACCAGGCTGTGCTGCAGTTCATGAGCTGGTTCCTCAATGACGATGGCGCCCAGGCTGCTGCCAAGCAGCTGGAGTATGTGCCGCTGCCTGCGGAGACGGTGAGCTTGATCAAAGAATACTGGAAGAGCGAGCTGGGCATCACGCTTTAAGCTCGGCTTTGCGCTGTTCTGCATGCCATAGCTGAAAAGGCCCTTGCGGGCCTTTTCAGCTATGGGCTCTTGGTGAACCCATGCCCACTCAAGCCCCTGGCCATGCGTCTGGGCCCTCGTCCCAGCGCTATGACCGGCCCTTTCGCCAGCTCACCCAGGTCACCGCCGTCCTGGTCCTGGTAATGCTGGTGGCCATCGCTGTGTCCCTGCTCTGGCAGGGCTGGCCGGCCTTCAGGCAGTTCGGCTTCGGCTTCCTGGTCTCCAATGATTGGGACCCGGTGGCTGACCGCTACGGGGCGCTCTCGCCCATCTATGGCACCCTGTTGAGCTCGCTGATCGCCCTGCTCATCGCGGTGCCGGTGAGCCTGGGCATAGCGGTCTTCATCACCGAGCTGGCCCCGCCCTGGCTCAAGCGGCCAGTGAGCACCGCCATCGAGATGCTGGCCGGCATCCCCAGCGTCATCTTCGGCATGTGGGGCCTCTTCATCTTTGCGCCCGCCTTCGCGGGCCTCGAGCCCTGGCTGACCTCCCATCTGGGGCCCATCCCCGGCTTGGGCCTGCTCTTCCAGGGCCCGCCCATGGGCATCGGCGTGCTCAGCGCCTCCTTCATCCTCTCCATCATGATCGTCCCTTTCATCAGCTCCATCATGCGCGAGGTCTTCTTGCTGACCCCGCCCATGCTCAAGGAATCTGCCTATGGCCTGGGCGCCACCACCTGGGAGGTGGTGTGGAACGTGGTGCTGCCCTACACCAAGACCGCGGTGGTGGGCGGCATCTTCCTTGGGCTGGGCCGCGCCCTGGGTGAGACCATGGCCGTCACCTTCGTCATCGGCAACGCCCATCAGATCGCCGCATCCCTGCTGGCCCCTGGCACCTCCATCTCAGCCGTGCTGGCCAATGAGTTCTCAGAGGCCACCACCCCCATGTACCGCTCGTCCCTGCTGGCCCTGGGCTTCATCCTCTTCGTCATCACCTTCGCAGTGCTGGTGCTGGCCAAGGTCATGCTGCTCCGATTGCAGAACAGCGAAGGCCAATGATGAGCATGTCCGCCGACTCCCGGTCTCAGAGCCTGCTCAGCCAGCGCCTGCGCCGCAACCGCCTGGTGCTGACCAGCTCTGTGCTGATCACAGCCTTTGCGCTCTTCTGGCTGGCCTGGATATTGCTGGCCACCTTCACCCGCGGCTTTGCGGCGCTCACCCCCTCGCTCTTCCTTCGCAACACGCCGGCGCCGGGAGACGCGGGCGGCCTGCTCAATGCATTTGCCGGCAGCCTGGTGATGGTGGGCCTGGGCACCCTGATGGGGACGCCGGTGGGCATCCTGGCAGGCATCTTCCTGGGAGAGTTCGGCAAGGGGAGCAAGGTGGCCTCCACAGTCCGCTTCTTCAATGACATCCTGCTCAGCACCCCTTCCATCATCGTGGGCCTCTTCATCTACGCCCTGGTGGTGGTGCCCATGGGCGGCTTCTCGGGCCTGGCTGGCAGCTTCACCCTGGCCATCCTGCTGCTGCCCATCGTGCTGCGCACCACGGATGAGATGCTGCGCCTGGTGCCCTCGCAGACCCGCGAGGCGGCCCTGGCCCTGGGCGCGCCCTACTGGATGGTCATCCTCAAGGTGACCCTGAGGGCGGCCAGCTCTGGCATCGTCACCGGGGTGCTGCTGGCGATCGCCCGCATCAGCGGCGAGACCGCACCCCTGCTCTTCACCGCGCTCAATAACCAGTTTTGGAGCCTCAATCTCGGCAAGCCCATGGCCAACCTTCCCGTGGTGGTCTTCCAGTTCGCCATGAGCCCCTATCAGGGCTGGCAGCAGCTGGCCTGGGCAGGCGCCCTGATCGCCATGCTGGCCGTGCTGCTCACCGGCATTCTCACCCGCATCATCTTCGCTCCGAGGAAGCCATGAACATGACCGTGGCCGCGCTGGCCCTCAACCTGCAGGCCGGGGCCCAGCTGGCTGAGGAGGCATCGGCTGGCCAGAGCCAGGGCGCTGGCCAGGCCAAGATCCAGGCCGAGGGCCTCGAGTTCTTCTATGGGGCCACCCAGGCCCTCAAGGCCATCAACCTGAGCATCCCCCAGGGCAAGGTGACCGCCTTCATCGGCCCCTCGGGCTGCGGCAAGTCGACCCTGCTCCGCGTCTTCAACCGCATGTACTCGCTCTACCCCGGCCAGCGGGCCACCGGCAAGGTGCTGCTGGACGGCCGGGACATCCTCGACCCGTCCACGGACCTCAACTGGCTCAGGGCACGGGTGGGCATGGTCTTCCAGAAGCCCACGCCCTTCCCCATGTCCATCTACGAGAACATCGCCTTCGGCGTGCAGCTCTATGAGCGGCTGGGCCATGCCCAGATGGCGGAGCGGGTGGAGCAGGCCCTGCGCCAGGCCGCCCTGTGGGATGAGGTGAAGGACAAGCTGAAGAGCAGCGGGCTGGGGCTCTCGGGTGGCCAGCAGCAGCGGCTCTGCATCGCGCGGGCCATCGCGGTCAAGCCCGAGGTGATCCTGCTGGATGAGCCCACCTCGGCCCTGGACCCCATCGCCACCCTAAAGATCGAGGAGCTGGTGGCAGAGCTGAAGCGCGAGTTCACCATCGTCATCGTCACCCACAACATGCAGCAGGCCGCGCGCGTCTCTGACATCACCGCCTTCATGCACTTGGGCGAGATGGTGGAGACAGGGGCCACGGCCGACATCTTCACCAACCCCAGGGAGAAACGCACCGAGGACTACATCACCGGCCGCTTCGGCTGAGGAGGCAACGTGGAAAGGCACTTTGACGAGGAGTTGAAGCAGCTCAAGGAGCGGCTGCTGACCATGGCCAGCCATTGCGAGAAGATGATCCATCTCTCGGTGAAGGCGCTGGAGAAGCGCGACCTGGAGCCGGCCAATGAGGTCTTCGCCCTTGAGCGCGAGGTCAACCTGCTGCACCTGGAGATGGATGACCGGGTGATGAAGCTCTTCGCCCTGCAGAGCCCGGTGGCCGGCGACCTGCGCGCCATCATGGCGGCCATGAAGATCAACGCCGAGCTCGAGCGCATCGGCGACCAGGCGGTGAACGTCAGCCAGAACACCTTCCAGCTGCTCAAGCAGCCCCAGCTCAAGCCGCTCATCGACATCCCCATGATGGCCGAGATCACCGAGGGCATGCTGAGGGACGCCTTGGACGCCTTCGTGCGGCACGACACCGAGCTGGCCCGCCAGGTCTGCCTGCGCGATGACAAGGTGGATGCACTCAAGGACCAGATCTTCCGCGAGCTGCTCACCTACATGATCACCGATTCGAGCACCATCAAGCGCTGCATCGACCTGATCCTCATCTCGCGCAACTTCGAGCGCATCGGCGACCATGCCACCAACATCGCCGAGGATGTCATCTTCATGGTCAAGGGGCAGGACATCCGCCATCAGGGCGGCGATGGCGCGCCCGAGCTGGAGGGCCGCAGCTGGCATTGAGCACAAGTGCTTGGGATTGTATTTGGCAATAAAAGGGCGGCTCTCGGGCCGCCCTTTTATTTTTATGCCGAATTCATTGAGGCTGTTTGGCGCTTGAATGCGTGATGCTGCCCGTAACCTGCAATTTGCTTTATCGTACTCTGCTTGGCACATGCGAAGGCTATAAGTGATGTCGAGAGGTCTAGATGAGCCTGATTGCACTTCGAAAAAATACCGGCGAGGCGATTTACAGCCAGATCGCCGGGCTGCTTAGGGAAGAGATCAGCAGATTCCGCTCGCCAGGGGAATGCCTTCCGTCCGAGAAGGACCTAGCCGCAAGATTTGCCGTTAATCGGCACACTGTGCGGCGCGCCATCGAAGGCCTAATGGCCGCGGGGATATTGGAGCGCCGACACGGCAAGGGGACTTATGTCCTCGAAGCGCCAGCAGATTTTGTCATCGCTAGGGGGACGCGCTTTACCGAGGCCTTTGAGTCTCTGGGCAAGGCGGCGGCCACTCGGGTGCAGAGCAAGCAGGTGGTCCCGGCCCGCAATGGCATCGCCGACCGGTTGAAAGTGGCTGAGAGCACCCCTGTTCTTTGGATAGAGTCGCTGCGCCTGGCTGACGGCCGACCGGTTTGTGTGACCTCCCATTTCTTGCCGCAGGCGAAATTCCCAGGCCTTCTCGAGCTGTACAACGGCGGCTCGCTTCATGCCCTGGTCATGGCGAGCTTTGGGGTTAGCCCCAGGCGCACCGAGAGCCTGGTCAGCGCCATGCTCCCGCAGGGGGATGATGCGGTCTTGCTCGAGATGGCTAGGAACCAGCCCGTGCTGCGGGTGAAGAGCGTCAACGTGGATGACTCCAGCAGCATCCCTTTTGAGTATTCCTTGACCCGTTTTAGGGCTGACCGAATCCAGCTCCGATTCAACCCTTAAGGCACCAGAACCATCCACTACCAACTGCAAGGAGGGAAATCCATGCGCCTCAAGAGCATCTTGGCCAGCGCCCTGGCTGTGTTCCTGGCCTTTGGCGCCTCAATCGCCGCCCGCGCCGATGGAGACGGAAAAACTCTCACCATCGGGCTCATCCCTGCTGAGAACAACGAGGAAATGGTGCAGAAGTTTGAGCCCATGCGTGCCTATCTGGAGAAGAGCCTGGGCCATAAGGTCAAGGTCTTCACCGCCACCGATTACACGGGCGTCATCGAGGCCATGAAGAAAGGGCGCCTGGACATCGCGTGGTTCGGCCCCTTGTCCTATGTGCTGGCCGAAGAGGAGTCCAATGCCGAGGCATTTGCCGTCGGCATCCGCAAGGGCACCAATTCTGCTTCTTACAAGAGCATCATCATCGCTCCTTGCAGCTCGGGCATCAAGACCATCCAAGACTTGAAGGGCAAGTCCTTCGCCTTCGTGGACCCTGCCTCCACCTCTGGCTGCCTCATCCCCACCTATCTCATTAAGAAGGAGACCGGGATGATGCCGCAGGAATTCTTTGGCAAGATCATCTATGCCGGCTCCCATGATGCTGCTGAGCTGGCGGTCAAGAACGGGACCGTGGATGCGGGCGCGGATGACGACATCACCTACGACAACATGAAGGCCAAGGGGCTGATCACGGGCACGGACAACTGCATCATCAAGATCTCGGATCCCCTGCCTGGCAATCCCCTGGCTTACCGCAAGGACATGCCGCAGGACATGAAGGACAAGGTCAAGGCCGCTTTCCTGGCCGCCGGCAATGAGATGGGCGGGGGCGGATTCGGCAACATCAGCAGCTATGTGGCGGCCTCGCCCAAGGATTACTCCCTGATTCGCAAGTTGATCAAGGAGCTGGGCCTGCGCAAGGAGCAGATCCTCAAGAAGTAGCGCGTGAGGCTGGGGCCGGGCCAGGCCCGCCCCCAGCCCTGCCGGTTGCTCGCAGGCACGAGTAGGTGCTGAGGAGGTGGCCATGTCCATTATCACTGTCCGGTCTGCAGCCAAGCGCTATCCCAATGGCTGCCAGGCTCTGAATGGCGTGGATCTGATGATACAGGATGGCAGCTTTACCGTCATCCTCGGCCCCAGCGGCTCGGGCAAATCAACGCTCTTGCGGCTCATGAACGGGCTTGAGACCCCTAGCAGCGGCGAAATCTTCGTGGGCCAGGACCTGGTCATCCCCAAGAACCTGATTTCGATACGCTGCGAAGTGGCCATGGTCTTTCAGCGCTTCAACCTGGTGGACCGCCTGTCCGTGCTAACCAATGTCCTGACAGGGCGGCTTGGCCGGCGCTCCTGGTTGGGGACCATGTTCCACCTCTTCCGCGCTGAGGATATGGCGATAGCCGCCAACGCCCTGGATAGGGTCAGTCTGACTGACCGGGTCTGGTCCCGTGTCGACAAGCTCTCGGGCGGCCAGCAGCAGCGCGTTGGCATCGCTCGCGCCCTTGCCCAGCAGCCCAAGGTCATCCTCGCTGACGAGCCGGTCGCCAGCCTTGACCCTGTTTCGGGCGAGGAGATAATGCTGCTCTTGAGGGCGATCTGCGACCAGGATGGCATCACCGTGGTGGTGAACCTGCACCAGGTGGAGCTGGCACGCCGCTTTGCCGACCGCGTCATCGGCCTGAACGAAGGCAAGATCGTCTTCGATGGCAGGCCTGAGCAGATGACACCGCAGGCCCTGGATACCATCTATCAGCGGGGGGATGATGCTGCTGCCAAGCGCGAAATGGCGCTGGCCCTCGCCTAGCGGCCTGCCCTCCTGGAAGCTGACAGGGCCGCTCTTGGCGCTGCTCACCGTGCTATGGGCCACAGCGCCCATGGTGGAGCTGAACTTGCCCCGGCTTGCCTCCTCTTCGGGCCGCTTCTTCCACTTCGCGGGCCAGCTGGTCGAGATGCCGGATTGGGGGTATTTCCCCCAGCTGGTCCTGAAGCTGATCGAGACGGTTGAGATGACCGTGCTGGGCACCTTCATCGCTACCCTGGTCAGCCTGCCTCTTGGGGTCTTGGCAGCATCCAACACTAGCCCGCATCCCTGGGTCTGCCGCTTGATCCGCGACCTCTTGAGCCTGATGCGGGCCATGCCAGAGCTGGTCTGGGCTCTGGTCTTTGTCTCAGCTGTGGGCCTGGGACCCTTGGCCGGCACCATGGCCCTGGCATGGGTGACCGTGGGCTTCTTGGGCAAGATCTTCGCCGAAGCCATCGAGGTGGTCAGTCCCAAGGCGATGGAGGGGGTGCGGGCCCATGGGGCTGGGCGCATGCAAGTCCTGCAATTCGCTGTGCTGCCCCAGGCCCTGCCTGATTTAGTGGGTACCGTGGCCTACATCCTGGACCACAACCTGCGCTCGGCCACCATCTTGGGCTTGGTGGGCGCTGGGGGCATAGGCTACGACCTGATCATGTCCATGCGCATGTTCCAGTATGGGCGCCTCATCATGATCATGGCTGCCATCTACCTGTTGGTCACCGCGCTGGACAGGGTCTCTGACCATCTGCGGGGGCAGGTCATTCATGGGCAGCTCTATGAGCAGTGAGCCGCTGGCAGCCCTTCGCCGGCCTGTCCAGCCGCTGCCTCCCCGGCCCCGGGATTATGCCTGGGCCTGGGCAGCAGGGGTGGTGGCTTTGTTGCTGGGTATCACCTGGCATCTTGGCATCAATTTCGCCGCCTTAGCTGCCGGGCTGGGCGACATCGCCGAGTATGTGCATCGATACAGCACGCCGAACTTCACTGACTGGTCTAGATATCTGGCCCTCATGGGAATCACCCTGGCTACGGCTCTGTGGGGCACAGCCATCGCGGCCGGCCTCTCTTTCATCCTTGCGCCGCTGGCGGCCAAGAATTTCAGCCCCCATCCGGTGGTGTACAGAGGAGCCCGCGAGATCCTCAACTTCATGCGGGCCATGCCGGATCTGGTGTTGGCCCTGATGTTCGTAGCCGCCATCGGCCTGGGGCCTTTTCCGGGCGCATTGGCTTTGGGGGTGCATTCTTCCGGGTTCCTGGGCAAGTTTCTTGCCGAATGCATGGAAAGGGTGGACAAGGACACCTGCGAAGGGGTGGCTTCCACCGGGGCCGGCTTTATTCAAAGGCTGGCCTTCGTCGCCTGGCCTACTATCCTGCCCGAGGGCCTCGGCTACCTGCTCTTCATCCTGGATCGCAATGTCCGCATGGCCTCCGTGCTGGGCATGGTGGGCGCAGGCGGCATCGGTTTTGAGCTCTATAACTCATTGCGCATGTTCAATTACGATCAGTCTGCAGCCATGATCTTGGTGATCCTGGCGACACTCTTGCTCATCGACCATGCAGCCTCGTGGCTGCGAAGGAGGCTGGAATGAACGCTGTCATTCGCGAGGATTGGGTGCGGGCTCTGAGCGCCCATCCTGCGGCAGAGCTCAAGGCGCTCGCCAAGCGGCTCTCGGAGGGCTGCGAGCTACGCCTTATCAGCCTCCCCCAGGCTGGCCTTGGCCTCTTGACGATGCGGGACGGCGCCCTGGGAGAGGCCTATTACCTGGGCGAATTCCCGCTCTCGGCTTGCCGCATTGAGATCGCTTTTGAGGGCGGCGGCTCAGGCGAGGGGGGCTCCCAGGTGCTGGCTGATGACGCGGACCTTGCCCGCTCCCTGGCCATCCTCGATGCCATCTTGGCTTCCAAGCTCCCTGGCTGGCAGGAGGTTTCAGAATGGGTAGTGACAGGGGAGCTGCGCAACGCGGAAAAGGGCCTCCGCCGAAAGTCCATGCTGGCCGCCACCAAGGTCGATTTTTCGCTCTTGAGCACCACCGAGGAGGATGGCGATGAGGGCTGAGAGCCTGTGGATGCCGGAGACCCAGCAGCAGGTCTTTAGGGAGCTGACAGCGGCTTTCTCGCGCCCGGGAGAGCTGCGCCACCTGAGCGCCGCTATGCCGGGCGTCAGCGCTTTGCGGGCGGCCTTGGCAGTGCTCATGGATGGTGAAGTCACCCTGTCCGACCCCCATGGCCAAATCCCCAAGGCTGACTGGCCCTTGCTCCAGGCAAAGGCTGGGGAGCCTGGCACGGCGCGCTATGTCGTCGCAGTCGGCGGCTGGGCCCCGGATTTTCAGCCAGCCCTGGGCAGCCTGGAGAGCCCGGAATATGGGGCCACGCTGCTGCTGGCAGTGGAGCAGCTGGGCGAAGGCCCGCTGGCCCTGGAGCTCAGCGGGCCGGGCATACCTGGCAAGCGCCAGCTCTGCCTCAAGGGGCTGGATGCCGGATGGGTCTTGCAGCGGGCGGATTGGACGTCCTCCTTCCCCCTAGGAGCTGACATGCTGATCTTCGATGCAGAGAAGGTGGCGGCGCTTCCGCGCACCACCCGCCTGCTGATCACCCAGAAGGGGGGCTGAAATGGCCTATGTCGCCTTCAAGGGCGGGGCTCGCGCCATCGCCGGGGCTGCTGCCGCGACCGAGTGCCTGCGCACTGAGCAAGGGCTCACGGACCCTGCCGCAGACCCGCTGACCATCGATGCCTTGTTGAACCAGCTTCGCTTGCTGGTGGACCGCGTGGTCTCCGAGGGCGGGGTCTACCATCCCGGCTTCGCCGCGCTGGCTATCAAGCAGAGCCAGGGAGACACGCTGGAGGCCGCTTTCGCGCTGCGCGCATGGCGGTCCACGCGGCCGCGGCTGGCCGAGACGCCGGCCTTGGACACCTCGCGCATGCGCCTGATCCGGCGCATCTCCTCCGCCTTCAAGGACATCCCGGGCGGCCAGATGCTGGGCCCCACGCGGGATTATGCGCTCCGCCTGCTTCGCCTCGAGCTGATGGATGAGTCGCCAGAGGCATTCAGGTCCGTGGCGCGCCAATGGCTCAAGGGCTGTCCCAAAGCGCAGATCCCGGACAGCTTCCCCAAGGTGCTCGACCATCTGCGCTCTGAGGGGCTGCTACCTGCCCTGGATGCGCAGGCGCGAGCCAAGGCCTTTGACATCACCCGCGAGCCGCTCATATTCCCGGTGCCTCGCTCCGCGGCCCTGGCCACCATGTCCCGCGGCGAGACAGGATCCCTGCTCCTCCTCGCCTATTCCTCTATCCGGGGCTATGGTGATGTCCATCCTACCCTGGCCGAGCTGAGGGTCGGGTATCTGCCGGTGCTGCTGCCCCATCCTGTCACCGGGGAGCTGTCCGAGGTGGGCGAGGTGCTGGTCACAGAGTGCGAGATTGTGGCCATGTACCAGGCGGGAGAAGGCCGCGATGCCCTGCCCAGGTTCACGGTCGGCTATGGGGCTTGCTTCGGCCACAACGAGAACAAGGCCATCAACATGGCGGTGCTGGACCGGGCCCTGCAGAAGGGCATGCAGGATGGCGCTAGCTTCCCGGCCGAGGACCAGGAATTCGTGCTCCTCCACGTTGATGGGGTCGATTCCATGGGCTTCACCTCCCATTGGAAGCTGCCACACTATGTCACCTTCCAATCAACCCTGGACCGCCTGCGGACCACCCGGCAGAAGATGGGGGCAGCGTCATGAGCCAAGCGCCTGGCAAGCCGGCAGCCGATATCTACAACTTTGGCTTCCTTGACGAATATGCCAAGAAAGAGGTCCGCCGGGCCATCTTGAAGGCCATCGCCATCCCAGGCTACCAGGTGCCCTATGCCTCGCGCGAGATGCCCATGGGCAGGGGCTATGGCACCGGAGGCCTGCAGCTGACGCTCTCCCTGGTGGGCCCCGGCGAGGTGGTGAAGGTCATCGACCAAGGCTCGGACGACTCTGTCAATGCCGTGAGCATGCGGGAGTTCATCGAGATGACCTGCCCTGGCACCACCACCACCACGGTAACTGCCGAGGCCAGCCTCATCCAGTCCCGGCATAGGATCCCCGAGCTCCCGCTCACATCTGAGCAGGTCCTTGTGCTTCAAGTGCCCTATTCCGACCCTTTGGTCGAGATCGAGGCCTACGAGGCGAAGCGCAAGACCATGCACGGGGAGGGGGACTATTCCCGGCTGCTAGTGAAGCTATACGAGGACATCGTGAAATTCGATGAGATCACCATCTCCAACCGCTACCCGACGCGCATCAATGGGCATTATGTCATCGACCCCTCGCCCATCCCGCGTTGGGACGTGCCCAAGCTCAACCAATCCCAGGCCTTGATCCTCTTCGGCGCCGGGCGAGAGAAGAAGATCTATGCGGTGCCTCCCCACACGCCGACGGAGCCGCTCGCCTTCAGCGATGTGCCGTTCCGGGTCGAGGACTTCCGGCAAGCAGATGGCAGCCGCAGGCCCTGCGCGCGCTGCGGGGCCCGCGACTCCTTCTTGGATGAGTTCATCAGCGATTCAGGGGCCACGGTCCACCAATGCTCGGACAGCGATTGGTGCCAGGCACGCCTGGAAGGGAGCGAGGCATGAACAAGATTCTTGAGGTGCGCGATCTTTCCAAGCTCTATGGTCCCGGCTGCCCCCAATGCCTGGAGCTCACCGGCCCCCAGGCTGACACCAACCTCTGCCCCAGCTGTGGCACGGTGGTGGCGATGCATGGGGTGTCTTTCGACCTGCATGAGGGGGAGATCTTGGGGGTGATGGGGGAGTCGGGCAGCGGCAAGTCGACGGTGGTGAAGAGCCTCTGCTTCGACCTAGCCCCCAGCAGCGGCAGTGCGGTCTTCTATGACGGGGCGGAGCCATTCGACCTATTCTCCCTGAATGCGGCCAAGCAGCGCTGGCTGCGCAACCACCGATTCGGCACTGTCTACCAAGACCCGCGCCAGGGCCTGAACTTCAACATCACTGCTGGCGGGAACATCGCAGAGAGGCTGCTGATGAGCGATGTCGCCGATTACGGGGCCATCCGCATGCGGGCCAAGGAGCTGTTGGCGCGCATGGAGGTGCTCTTATCCAGGGTGGATGACCTGCCCAGGAACTTCTCAGGTGGCATGCGCCAGCGCGTGCAGATCGCCAAGGCACTGGCCACCCGCCCGCCCCTGCTCTTCCTCGATGAGGTGACCAGCGGGCTTGACCTCTCGGTGCAGGCGCGCATCCTAGACCTTATCCTGGAGATCCAGCAAGAGCTGAAGACCGCCATGGTAGTCATCACCCACGACCTGGGAGTTATCCGGCTTCTGACCGATCGCGCCCTTGTCATGAAATACGGCCGCATCATCGAGTCAGGCCTGACGGATCAGATCCTCGAGGACCCCCAGCATGCCTTCACCCAGCGCCTGGTCGCTTCCGCGCTTTAGCCCACAGGAGACCCCAATGGCACCGCCCATCCTTGAAGTCCAGGGCTTCGGCAAGCAGTTTTGCCTGCATGAGCAAGGCAAGGTCATCCCTTCGGCGCAGGGTGTCAGCTTCAAGGTTCTTCCAGGCCAGCTGACAGCCCTGATCGGGGCGACCGGCATAGGCAAGTCTTCGGTGCTGAAGGGCATCTACCGCACTTACCTGCCCTTTGCCGGCAGAGTGGTTTACAGGAGCGCAGATGGGTCGATGGAGGACTTGCAGGTGGCGAGCGAGCATCGCATCTTAGAGCTGCGCCGCGGCGAGATCTCCTTTGTCACCCAGTTCTTGCACTGCCTGCCGCGCAAGGCGACGCTGGATGTGGTCTCCCAGCCGCTGCTGGCGCAGGGGCTGCTGGGAGCGGAGGCCCAGGGGCGGGCCGAGGAGCTGCTGAGAGCCATGAAGCTGCCCGAGCGCCTGTGGAGCGTCTCGCCAGCCACCTTCTCGGGCGGTGAGCGCCAGCGCGTCAACCTGGCGCGAGGCTTTATCTCCCGCCCGCGCCTGCTTCTGCTGGACGAGCCGACCGCCAGCCTGGATTCCGACACGGCTGAATGCGTCATCCGCCTCATCCACGGGCTGAAGGCCGCTGGCACAGGGATGCTGGCCATCTTTCATCAGACTGATATGACACAGCGACTAGCCGACCAGGTGCTGGAGCTCACCCCGCCCGTGCCGTTGCCGGAGCCGGCTGGGGCTGCCGCATGAGCCGGCTCTATCTCTGCCATTGCAGCCTTGTGCTTTCGGACCGGGTGCTGGAGGACGCCGCCTTGCTGGTGGAGGACGGGGTCATCGCCGCCATCGGGCCAGCCTCGGGCAAGGGGGCGGTCGAGGTGGACCTGGGCGGGCAGACACTGCTGCCCGGCATCATCGACCTGCATTGCGATGCCCTGGAGCACGAGGTGGAGCCGCGGCCCAATGTCCATTTCCCCTTGGAATTTGCCTGCGCCCAGGCAGATCAGCGCAACGCCTGCGCGGGGGTGACCACCGTCTATCATGCCATCGCATTCGCCAACGAGGAGCTGGGTGTGCGCAACAACGCCTTTGCCGCCCAGGTGGTGGCGGGCGTGAATGCATGGCGGCCCCATGGGCTGGTCGACAACCGCGTGCATTGCCGCTATGAGGTGACGGACACGGCTGCTCCTGAGGTCCTGCTGCCCCTGATCGAAGGCTCGGCCATGCATCTTTTCTCGGTCATGGACCATTCCCCGGGCCAGGGGCAGTACAAGGAGATGGCCGCCTTCCGCCGCTTCTTGTCGCGCAAATACCACCGCACCGAAGCGGAGCTGGATGCGCTGGTGCAGAGCAAGGTGGAGGGCGCCAGGGGAGCCCTGGACCGCGCCAGGGGACTGGTGAGCGCCGCCATCGCAAAGGGCGTGGCCACGGCTAGCCATGATGATGACAGCCTGGCGAAGGTGGCCAACATGCGCGGCCTGGGAATCGGAATATCAGAATTCCCCATCAACATGGGGGCCGCCCTCGCTGCCCGGGAATCTGGAATGGTCACTGTCTTCGGTGCCCCCAACATCCTGCGCGGCAAGAGCCAGTCAGGCGCCATGCGCGCGTTGGACGCGGTGCAGGCCGGACTGGCTGACTGCCTCTGCGCCGACTATCATCCCGCGACCCTGCTGGCGGCAGTGTTTCAGCTGCCGGCCTTGGCTGGCATAAGCCTGCCGGAAGCTGCTCGGTTGGTCAGTGCCAATCCGGCCCGCGCTGCAGGGCTGAAGGATCGTGGCGAGATTGCTGTGGGCAAGCGAGCTGACCTAGTGAGCGTGGCCAAGATCCAAGGGCAGGCCCGCGCCGCTCGCGTCTACTCGGCGGGCCGGCTTGCCTATGCCTCAGGCTCGTCCCATGCCTGAAGGGGTCCTATGCTACATCATCGGCCCCTCGGGCAGCGGCAAGGACAGCCTGATGCGCTATGCGCGCGACCGTATCAATGGCGCCGCCGGGGTCATTTTCGCACATCGTTACATCACCCGGCCTGCGGAGCCCCAAGGCGAGAACCATGTCGTTCTTAGCGAGGGGGAATTCCAGGCCCGAGCTGCCGCTGGCCTTTTCGCCATGCACTGGCGCAGCCATGGCTTGCGCTACGGCATAGGCTGCGAGCTGGGCCAGTGGCTTGGCGCTGGTTTTAAGGTGGTGGTGAATGGCTCCCGCAGCTATCTGCCCGAGGCGCGGCAGCGCTACCCGCGCTTGTTCGCGGTGCTGATCGACGCCGATCCTGCGGTCATCGCCAGCCGGCTGCGGGCCCGGGGCAGAGAGACGGGAGACGAGGTGGCTTTGCGGCTGGACAGGAACGCCAAATTCCCAGACCTGGGGGGCGGCATCACGGTCATCCGCAATGATAATGAGGTGTCTGAGGGCGGGGAGCGCCTGGTCCAGCTGCTGAGCGGGCTCGCGGATTCAGCCCGGCTGGGAGCCTGAGATGCGCATCACTCTTCTCGGCACCGGTGACGCAGGCGGGGTCCCCCTTCATGGCTGCGGCTGCAGAGCTTGCCTCTGGGCAGCTGAGCGCGGGCTGAAGAGGCGCCCGGCATCTGCCCTGCTGGAATGCGGCGGCGCTCGCGTGCTGGTGGATGCCGGCCTGTGCGACCTGTCAGAGCGCTTCGCGCCGGGGGCGCTCTCAGCCATCTTCCTCACCCATTTCCATCCCGACCATGTGCAGGGTCTTTTCCATCTGCGCTGGGGCCTTGGCAAAGCCATCCCGGTCTATGTCCCTCAGGATGTTCAGGGATGCGCCGACCTTTACAAGAACCCGGGCTTGCTCGATTTTCACCCGGTCTCAGAGTTCCGCCCGATTGTGATGAGGGGGCTCGCCTTCATCCCGCTCCCTTTGTCCCATTCCAAGCCCACCTTTGGGTATGCGGTGGAGGGCCTGTCCGGGCGGCGCTTCGCCTACTTGACCGACACCTGCGGGCTGCCGCTGGCCACGGAGGCGTTTTTGAGGGCCTTCAAGCCCGCCATGTTGGCGCTGGACTGCACCCATCCTGGCGGTGTCGATAGCTTGCACAATCACAATGACCTGGCTGAGGCGCTGAAGATCGCCGAGGCGCTCAAGCCAGCCAAGGTGTGGCTGACGCATCTGAGCCACAGGATGGATGCCTGGTTGCTCGACAACGCCTCCAGCTTGCCGAGCCAGGTGGCGGCTGGCCAGGACGGCCAGGTCCTGCTGGAGCGACCTGGCTCATGAGGCCGGCAGGCCTGCAACTGAGGATGCGAAATGGCTTTCATCCGTGAGGCGAAGGGCGAAGATTTGGATGGCTTGCTGAGCCTTTACCAGGACCTCCATCCCGAGGATCCTCCGATGCCTTCCTGCGCCACTGTGGAGGTAGCGTGGCGGGACATCCTAGCCGCGCCTTGGCTGCATGTCTTTGTGGCTGAAGAGGGCGGGCAGCTGATGTCGTCTTGCTTGCTCCAATTGGTCCCCAATCTGACGCGCGGGGCCAGGCCTTTTGGGCTGATTGAGAACGTCATCACCAGGCAAGGGGAGCGGCGGAAAGGCTTTGCAGCCAAGACCCTGCGGCATGCTCTGCTTTTTGCTTGGAGATCTGGCTGTTACAAGGTGATGCTGCTCACAGGCAGGAAGGAGCCGGAAGTGGCCAAGCTCTATGAAAAGGTGGGGTTGAAACAGGGGCTCAAGGAGGGTTTTCTCGCACTGCCGCCTGACGCGCGCTGAGGAGGAGGCTGATGCTGATCAGCAAGGGACAGAAATGCATCATCTTGATGATCGATGCCTTTGGCATGGATTATTACCATGCCTCGGACATGCCCAACTTGCGGCGGATGGTGGAGGGGGGGTTGTTTAAGGAGGGCCGGGCGGTCTTTCCAACGGTCACCAATGCCAACAACATATCCATCGCCTGTGGGGCTTTTCCTGATGTGCACGGGGTGACCACCAATTGCTACTTGGATCCGGCATGCGGCCAGCCTCGCTTCCTGGAGGATGCCAGCTTTCTCAAGAGCCCCACTATCTTCCAGCGGGCCAGCCAGGCTGGCATGCTCTCCGCTCTGGTCACCACCAAGGGGAAGACCGCAGGCATCTTGGGGGGCGGGACAGCGCTGTCCATCTCTGCCCAGGATGCGGATGCCGCTGCGGTGGCTTCGTATGGACCACCTCCGGATGTCTATTCAGCTGCAGTGAATGAATGGGTGATGAGCACCGGTCTCGCAATCCTTGATGGCAGACCAGACATCGACATCCTCTATCTGCACACCACCGACTATGCGATGCACATGTGGGCACCGGAGGATAGCCGCTCCTTGGAGCATCTCCACCGCCTTGATGGGCTTCTCGGCCTCATGGCTGATGCTTATCCCAAAGCCACCTTCCTCATTACCGCCGACCACGGCATGAACTTCAAGAACCATTGCCTGGATCTGGCCCGCATCCTCGGCGCAGAGGGCTTTCCCATCAAGGCGGCCATCTCACCCATTGCCGACCGGATGATCAAGCATCATGGCGGCCATGGCGGCGCATCTTACATCTATCTCGAGGACCATACCGCTGCAGCGGAGGTTCTTGAATTTCTTCAGGGCATGCCAGGGGTGGATTCTGCGCTGAGCGCGGAGGAGGCCGCCCAGCTCTATCGCTTGGATGCGGATCGGATTGGGGATCTGGTGATAGGGGCGGACATGCAGACCGTTTTTGGTTCCATGGACCAGGAAGAGAAGGATTTAGGGGCGGCCTATCGCAATCATGGCTCCCGCTTTGAGGAGGCCATCCCGCTCATCGTTTGGAACGCCCCCTTTGGCATGGCCGATGGCCTGCATCACAACTTCGACCTGACACGGGCAGTTTTTTGCCCAAATTGAGGCCCAGTGCCCATGCGAGTGGCAGGAAAAAAGGGCATCCCCCCGGGGATGCCCTTTTTTGCGCCTTGAACGGCCTGCTCGCCTGGTTTATCCTATGCGACCGTCAGTTGATGGAGGTCAGCAGGCGATAGATGAGCTCCACGTGCTGCAGGCCGGGGCTCTCCTCATCCGAGCCCTCGCCGCGCGGCACACGCTTCAGGTAGGCCTGCAGGTCCTCCAGGGCCTTGCTGTAGTGGCTCATCTGGTAATAGACTAGGCCCCGCTCCTTGAGCAGGTCCACCTCTTTGGGCTCTAAGGCCAGGCCCAGGTCGGTGGCCCATAGCAGCAGCTTCAGGTCTCCGCGCGCAGAGTAGATGTGCTTCAGGTTGCGCACCAAGCGGGCCAGGATCTGGCGCTTGGGCATGGGGCGCAGCATGGCGTCCTCCAGGCGGGTGCCGGCGCCGAAGAGGCGGTCAAGGATGGCCTGCAGGTCGGCCCTCTCGAGCCGGCGGCCGCCCTCGAAGGGGTCGTAGAAATGCGCGCCGCCCACCGGGGCCACCAAGAAGTGGCCGGGCAGGGGGATGCCTGCCAGGGGCAGGCCAAGGCGGCCCGCCACGCTCAGGTAGGCCACCGATAGGGATATGGGGATGCCCAGCTTGCGGTCCAGCACCTGGTCCAAGAAGCTGTTGGAAGGCTCGTAATAGTCCTCGCGGTTGCCCGTCAGGCCCTGCTCCTGGCCCAGGTAGGTGGCCAGGGCGTCCAGGCGCCCGGCGATATCCAGGCCCTGGCCCCGCGCCTGCAGCTCGGCGGCCCAGGCGTCCAGGCGGTCCAGGTAGGCCCTGGGCCTGATCTCGGGGTTCATCTCGCAGGCGATCAGCAGCGCAGCCTGGGCCAGGTCGAAATCCTGGCCGGGTGCGTTGATCAGCTCCTTGAGCGCTTTGCGTGCTTCTGCCATCTCCATCGTCTCTCCATGGTCCGGGTCCAGGGGCATGATAGCCTTGGCCCCCCTCTTTGTCAAACGCCCATGCCCCAAGCCCCGCTCACATTCAAGCTGCAGTCCCCCCGCGCGGAGGAGGCGATGGGGCTCTTTGCCTTCGCCCCCTGGGCAGAGGGCCGCCGCCTGCCCCAGGTGCGCCGCATGCTGCGCGCCACCAGCTTCTGCGCCACCGCCCGCGAGGGCCGCAAGCTGGTCGGCATGGTGCGGGTGCTGACGGACTACACCTACCGGGCGGGCATCTACGATGTGATCGTGCATCCTGACTGCCACCGCCGCGGCATCGGCAGCGCCCTGGTGCGCCTGGCCCTCAAGCAGCTGCAGGCCAAGGGCGTGGACCAGGTGTGGCTGTACACCACCGACAAGCAGGCCTTCTACGCCCGCTTGGGCTTCAAGCACCTGCCCAAGAACATGATGGTGCTCAAGCGGAAGGCGCGCTGATGCAGCGCGGCGCCATCAAATGGCTGCAGGACCCGGTCTACGGCCACATGCCGGTGCGCGACCCGCTGCTCTTGAGCCTCATCGACAGCCATGCCGTGCAGCGCCTGCGCCGCGTGCGCCAGCTGGGCGTGGGGCATCTCACCTTCTTGGGCGCTGAGCACTCGCGCTTCGCCCATTCGCTGGGCGCCATGCACCTGATGGACACGGTGCTGAGCCATCTGGAGCTGCGCGAGGGGCTCAAGGTGCCGGCCCCAGAGCGCGAAGCGGCCCTGGCCGCGGCTCTGCTGCACGACGTGGGCCACAGCGCCTTCAGCCACACCCTGGAGAGCGTGCTGGGCCTCAGGCATGAGGCCATGAGCGTGCGCCTGGTGCGCGAGGACCCGGAGCTCAAGCGCCTGCTGGGACCGCGGGCGGCCCTGGTGGCCGGGCTCATCAGCGGCGGTGCGCGCGGCGGCCATGCGGCGCTGCTGCACGACCTCTTGAGCTCGCAGCTGGATGTGGACCGCCTGGACTACCTGGCGCGCGACGCCCACGCCACCGGGGTCAGCAGCGGCCGGGTGGACCTGCCGCGCATCTACAGCATGTTCACCGTCTGCCGCGGACGCCTGGCCGTGCATGCCAAGGGCCAGCTGGCGGTGGAAGAGTACTTCTTGGCGCGCTACTTCATGTACTGGAAGGTCTACTACCACAAGACCTCGCGCTGCTTCGAGATGATGCTGCGCTCGCTGCTCGACCGCGCCCGCGACCTGCACCTGGCCGGCGAGCTGGCCGCGGGCGCCACGCCGGCCCTGCAGGCCCTGCTTGAGAAGGGCGGCCGCATGACGGTGGAATCCTTCTTGGACCATGATGACGCCGATGTGCTGGTGGCCATCAAGGCCTGGCGCCAGGGTCCCGACGCCCTGCTCGCCGGCCTGTGCCGCCGCTTCTTGGACCGCGGCCGCTTCAAGCTGCTGCATGAGGCCGCCACGCCCGAGGCTGGGCTCGGCGCCGCCCAGCTCGAGCGGGCGCGCGGCTATTTCGAGCAGCGCCAGAGGGGCTCGGCCCGCCATCTGCTGCTGGTGGACCGCTTCGGCGCCCTGCCCTATGACCCCAGCCAGCCGGTGCTGCTGGTGGGCGACAAGGGCCGCAGGGAGGAGCTCTCCACCCGCTCTGAGCTCATCCGCGGGGTGATGGCCAAGACCTCCCTGGAGCGGGTCTATTGCCCGCCCGAGGATGCGCCCCGCCTTTCCAAGCTCTTGGGACTGGCCCCGCCCGCCCAGCTGAGGCTAAGGCTCAAGACCCGCTGAACCCGAGGAGAGCATGACCCAAGAATGCCTGCGCTTTGAAGACCTCAAGGATTTCCTCTCCGCCCTGATCCCCCAGCTGGAGGCGCACGTGCCCTACGCGGCCGGCCTGGGGATGCGGCGCCAGGGCCTGCGCGCGCAGGTGGCCAGCGCCCAGAGCCAGCTCATCCCCGAGCCCAGCACCGCGGGGCTGGTGCTGACCCTCTTCAACGGCCGCCAGTTCTATGAGCTATCCCACAGCCTGGCGCCCGCCTCCCTGCTCAGGGAGAAGGCCCTCGAGCTGGCCAAGCGCGCGGCTCAGGAGGCCGCCAGCCTGGGGCCCGAGCGATACCAGATAGACCCGGGCGCAAAGGCGGACACGCATGAGGAGACGCCGCTGGCCAAGGACCCCTTCAAGGCCAAGGTCGAGGCCAAGCTGGCGCGCGCCCAGGAGCTGCAGGCATTGCTCGCCGCCGCTGACCCCCGGGTGCGCAACGCGGTGGCCATGGTCTCGGACTTCTCCAGCGAGGAGGTCTTTGTCACGCGCACCCGCCGCCTGAGCCAGCGCCTGGTGCGGGTGGAGGAGATGATGCAGGTGTATGTGGCTGAGGGCGGCAGCAGCCAGATGCTCTGGGACGGCGTGAGCCGGGCCGCCGGCATGGAAGCCCTGGGCTGGTGCGCGCCGCGGGTGGGCGCCCTAGTGGCGGATGCCTGCCGCCTCCTGAGCGCCCCGCGCCTGGAGGACCCCGGCCTGCATGAGATCGTGGCCGACCCCAGCTGGGCCGGCATGCTGGCGCACGAGGCCTTTGGCCACGGCACCGAGACCGACATGTACCTGAAGGACCGCGCCCGCGGCGCCGCCTACATGGGCAAGCGGGTGGGCTCGCCTCAGGCCACCCTCTACGACGACCCAAGCATGCCCGGCCAGAGCGGCAGCTGCTTCTTCGACCATGAGGGCTGCCCGGCCAGCCCCACCCGCATCCTCAATGCCGGCGTGCTCGAGCGCGGCATGACCGACCTCAACAGCGCTTTGGCGCTGGGGCTGCCGCGCAGCGCCAATGGCCGGCGCGAGAGCTGGGAGCGCAAGGCCTATGCCCGCATGACCAACACCTACTTCGCCCCAGGGCCGCACAAGCCCGCAGCCCTCATCGCCTCGGTGGAGCAGGGCTACTACCTGCGCCACGCCAGCAACGGCATGGAAGACCCCCAGGGCTGGGGCATCCAGTGCGAGGGCCTGTGGGCCGAGCGCATCAAGGGCGGCAAGCTCACCGGCGAGGTCTTCTCGCCGGTCATCCTCACCGGCTATGTGCCGGACATCCTGGCCTCCATCAGCATGGCCGCGGATGACCTCACCATCTCGGGCCTGGGCCACTGCGGCAAGGGCCACAAAGAATGGGTCAAGAACACCCTGGGCGGGCCGCATCTCAGGCTCCGCGCCCGCCTAGCCTGAGGAGGTCCTAGCATGCTCCCCATCATCATCGACGCCCTGGAAGCCTGCCAGGAGATCTCGGGCTGGCAGGTGCGCGAGAGCCGCCGCCTGAGCTCCCAGCGCTTCATCAACAAGCAGGCCACCGAGTCGTCCCGCAGCGCCGAGACCCTGAGCTGGGAGGTGGAGGTGCTGGCCAACCATTACCCCAAGCGCCGCTCGCAGGAGGGCGCCACCACGGGCAGCGCCCGCTTCACCCTGGATGCCGCGGGCCTGCCGCGCCTGGCCAAGGAGCTGGCCCAGGCGGCCGCGGCCGCGGCCCTCATCCACAACCAGCCCTACCACATGACCGACCCGGGGCCCTCCTTCAGCAACCTGCAGCTGGCGGACCCGGCCATCAACGCCCAAGCGCCCGAAGCCCTGGCCCAGCTGGAGGCCCGGCTGCGCGCGGCGGCCGAGGCCCAGGGGCAGGGCATCCGCCTGGTGGCGGCTGAGCTCTTCGCCGAGCGGATCAGCCTGCGCCTGGTCAATTCCCAGGGCCTGCAGGCCGCCCAGGAGAGCACGCTCTTCAGCGGCGAGTTCGTGCTGCTGGCCGAGGACGGCCAGGGCGGCGAGAGCGAGGTCTTCCGCCACTTCAAGCGCCGGCGCCTGCAGGATTGGGACCTGGAGGCGGAGATGGCCTCGGCCTCCCAGGCCGGCCGCCAGCGCGCCCGCGCCATGCTGCCGCCCAGCGGCCGCTTTGATGTGGCGCTCTCAGGCGATGCGCTGGACCATCTCTTCGAATGGCTGGTGACCCAGGCCTCGGCCGCGGCCAAGTACAACCGCATCATCGAGCGCGAGGTGGGCGATGTGCTGGTGGCTGCAGAGCCGGGAGCCAGCCCCCTGACCCTGTGGCACAACAGCCAGATCCCCTGGGCCGTGGGCAGCTACCGCTTCGACAGCTCGGGCAGCCCCTCTTGCCGGCGCCTGCTGGTCGACCACGGCCAGCTCAATGGCTACTGGGCCAATGCCCGCTATGCGCAATACCTGAGCATGGCCCAGCCCACTGGCGAGCTGGGCAACCTTGAGGTGGAGCCCGGCAAGCATGCTGCCGTTGAGCTGCTCGCCCCTGTCGAGGGTCGGCCCCTGCTGCATCTGACCGAGTTCAGCGTCTTCGAGCCCAACCCCGTCACGGGCGAGTTCTCGGCCGAGATAAGGCTGGGCGAGATCATCAGCCCGGATGGCAGCCGCCAGAGCCTGCGCGGCGGCTCGGTGAGCGGCAGCAGCCGCGAGGCCTTCGCCCGCGCCCAGCTGAGCCGCGAGACCGAGCAGCGCGAGAGGTACCTGGGCCCCCAGGTGGTGCTGCTGCCTGGCCTGACCCTGGCCGGGGCCTGAGCGTGGCTGCCGCCCGGCCTGCCCCGGTGGCCGCCAGCAAGCGGGCCGTGGAGGCCACCGCATTCACCGCGGGTGTTCTGGTGATGGTCATCGAGATAGGAGGGTCGCGCGCTCTGGCGCCCTTCTTCGGCTCATCCCTCAGGGTGTGGACCAGCACCATCACCAGCACCCTGGGATTTTTGGCCGTGGGCTACGCTCTGGGCGGCCGCCTCTCCCGCCGCCCTTCTTCTTGGCATTTGCCCCTGCTCTTTTGCGGTGGCGGGCTCTGGCTCTGCCTCTACCCCCTGCTTCGCACCGCGGTGCTCGATGCCTGCGCTGTCCGCCTCGGCGTGGCGGGGGGAAGCCTGGCCTCGGCCACCCTGCTCTTTGGCGCGCCGCTGGCAGCCTTGGGCGCTAGCACGCCCCTGCTGGTGGGGTCGGCGACCCGCGCCGATGCCCGCGATGCCGGGGCTGCCAGCGGTCGGCTCTTCTTCATCAACACCCTGGGCAGCCTGGCCGGCGGATGGATGACCGCCTTGCTGCTGATCCCCTTTGCCAGCATGCGCTTGAGCCTGCTGGGCACGGGGCTGGCCCTGGCTTTGCTGGGCACGGGCTGGGCCTGGCATGCCCGCCGCTTGAGCCTGGCCTTGGCCGCACCCTTGGCCTGCCTGCTCTTGGCTTTGGCCGCCCCCAGCCCAGCCAGCGATGTTCGCTTGGCGAATGGCTACGAATTCCATTCATTGGAGCGCCAGCAGACCCAGGTGGGACTGCTGCAGGTGTTCGACATCCAGCCCCTGGGGGTGCGAGTGGAGCTGCTGGATGGCGTCACCCAGGGCGGCATGCGGGTCTCGAGCGGGCTGAGCTATCTGCCCTTCACCGAGGCCCTCAACGTGATGGCTTGGCGCTATCATCCGCAGGCAAGGAGCGCGCTGCTGCTGGGCTTGGGCCCAGGACTGCTGGCCAAGGAGCTGGCCGCTCGCGGCCTGAGCGTCACCGCGGCTGAGCTGGAGCCGCGGGTGCGGCAAGCCGCCCAAGCCTGGTTCGGCCTGCCCGACAGCGTGCGCGTGGCCGAGGGAGATGGCCGCGCCTTCTTGCGGCGGGACCAGGGCCGCTATGACCTCATCGTGCTGGATGCCTATGCCGGCGAGTGCGCGCCCTGGTATCTGGCCACCCGCGAGGCCCTGGCGCAGGTGAAGCAGCGCCTGGCGCCCGGCGGCCGCCTGCTGGTCAACACGGTCACCACCGCCCAGGCTGATAGCCCAGGCTTGCTGCGCCTTGAAGCCGAGATTGGCCGCGTCTTCCCTGAAGCGCTGGTGATGCTGGCCCAGGAGCCGGGCGAGCCCTTGGTCAATGCAGCGCTGGTGGCTGGGTCGGGCCTGGAAGAGAAAGCGAAAGGGGACCCCCCAATGGCCCTGGAAGCGAGCCTGAGGGATCCCCTGAAGGCCATGGAGGCCTCTGCGCGGCCCGTGACTGCGGGGCCGTGGGAGAGCAGCGATGACTTTAGCGACCTGGACAGCGCTGAGGCTGGCCTGCGGGCAAGGTTCAGGCAGCAGGTGATGCAAGAGCTTGGCCCAAGCTTGATGGCGGATTGAGCTCAAGCGATCAGCGTGTCAGCCCTTTTGCCCCTCTTTGTCCCTTTGCGCTGCTTCCAAGTCTTTGGCTTGGCTGCGGATGCGCAGGGCAAAGGGGAGCACGATGAGCATCAAGCCCAGAAAGACGCAAGCGATGATGATGAGAAATGTAGTGTTCATGGCTTGACCCCCTTTCTATCTATATAGATACAAACTTACCAAAATAATTTCAATTAAATTATGATAATAATTAAGCCACTGGCTTAATTATTATCTTGACCAGATTATTTCATTTAAAATCTATAGAAAAGCCGCCATCAGTTAATGGCGGCTTTTCTCGTTTAAGCAAAGAGCATTAACTGTTTTTAAACTGTTCTTGTTGATCGCAGATCCAGCAGCAACAAGATCAGCATGATGCTTCCGCCAATGAGGAAGGGCAGGCGCAGGTCCCATTCAAAGGCAGACAAGCCTATGAACGGCCCCAAGGCGCGCGCCAAGCTGGAGAGGCCCTGGCCCAGGCCCAGCACTCCGCCTTGGTCCTTGCTGCTGGCACTGCGGCTGAGCAGGGAGCTCAAGGAGGGGTTGATGAGCCCGCTGCCCGCGGCCAAGGGCATCATGAGCAGGCCATAGGAGAGATAGCTCGGCATGAAGGGCATGCCGAAGATGCCCAGGGCCTGCAGGGCCATGCCGACCCCCAGCAGGCGGCGCTCGCCGAAGCGCCGGGTGAGGGGATGGATGAGCCCGCCCTGCACCACTGCAGTGAGCACGCCCAGCCAGGTCAGCATCCAGCCCGTGCGGGCGATGGCCTCGTTGGCGCTGCCGCCGAAGCGCGTGCTGAAGAGCAGGCTGAAGCATTGCTCCAGGTTGCTGAAGGCCAGGGTCGAGCCGAAGAGGAAGAGCAGAAGGATCCCCAGCCCGGGCTTGGCCAGGGCCTGCCGAAGGCTGGTGAGGTCCAGCGGAGAGGAGAGCAGGGCGCGCGGCTTGTCCAGGCGGCTCTCGGGCGGCAGGGTCTCGGGCAGGATGAAGAAGGCCATCACCAGGTTGGCCAAGCCGAGCCCGGAGGCCACCAGGCCCGGGGCAGGCAGGCCGCCGAAATGGGTGGCCAGCACCGAGAGCGGGGGGCCCAGGATGAAGCCCAGGCCGAAGGCCATGCCGATCAGCCCCATGCCCTTGGCGCGGGTCTCGGGGGTGGTGATGTCAGCCACCACGGCCTGGGCCGCGGCGATGTTGCCAGCGAAGAACCCTGCCAGCAGGCGCGAGGCCAGCAGCAGGGGCCAGGCCTGGGCCAGGCCGAAGACCAGGTAGCTGGCGCTGCCGCCGGCCATGCTCATGAGCATCACCCTGCGGCGGCCCACCCGGTCGCTGAGCCTGCCCCAGAAGGGCGTGAAGAAGAAGCCCATCAGCGAGTAGCCTGCGCCCAAGATCCCCAAGTGCCAGCCGGTGGCATGGTACTGGCGGCCATAGAGGGGCACCAGGGGGATGATCATGCCGAAGCCGATCAGGTCCAGGAACACGGTGAGGAACACCGTGCCCATCGCTCCTTTGTTGGTCTTCACTCTCGCCTCTTCACAGGGGCCGCCAGGCGCTAGGGCCGGGCAGGCTCGGGTTCCGCCGCATCCACTTCCACGCGGTGGGCATCCAGGGTCAGCTTGAGCTCGGCGCCCAGCCCGGGCCGCGCATAGCCGCCCAAGCGAGGGCTGAAGCCGGCCGGGGCGCTGGCCAAGCTGGCCGCCTGCAGGAGCAGCGGCCTCTTCAGCCCGCGCAGGTGCAGGGTTATCTTGCCATCCGGGGTCGAGAAGCTGGCCGTGCGCAGGCCATCCCTGGGCTGCAGCTGGGCTTGGGCCGAGACCTTCGATTCAGCGAACCAGCCGCTCAGGGATAGGTCGAGCCCATAAGCGCCGGGCAACAGCTCTTCCAGCGGCTTCAAGCGGACCCTGGCGTTGGGGAACCCGAAGCCGCGGCCCAGCACGGCAACCTGGTCGCTCTCTTCCGCATCCAGGCTCAGGTCCACATCGCCCTTGGCCAGGCGCAGGCCAAAGGCCGAAGCTGTCGGCCGGGACAGCAGGCGCTCGGTGGGCCCGTGCGTGGGGCGCGGGCTCAAGGGGTCGAGCCAGACCCAGCGCTGCTCCTCATAGACTGGCGCGGAGAAGAGGAAGCCGAAGAGCAGCAGTGCGGCAGGCAGGCCGGCCATCAGCAGCCTGCCCTTGCCAGCCTTGGCAGGCGCCACAGGCTCAGCTGGGCGCCTCTGCGCCAGGGGCGCCATCAGGCTGTAGAGGGCCCACAAGAGCGAGCCGCAGAGCAGCACATCGCTGGGGAAGTGGCCGCCCTGAAGGACGCGGGCAGCGCCCAGGCCAAGGCCCAGGGCCAAGCCCAGGCCCAGGGCCAGCCAGCGCTTCCAGCCGCGGGCCACGAACCAGAAGGCCAGAAAGTAGAAGCCCATGCTGCAGTGCCCGCAGAGGAAGCTGCGGCCGCGGCCCGGGGTGCCGAAGCGGAAGGGCTCCAGGTAGCGCCAGGCGCCGCCGAACTGCGCCACATCCTCGGGCCGGGGCCGGCCTGCTAGGGCCTTGCCAAAGCCGTTCACCAGCAGGCCGGGGCCCAGGGCCAGGGCCAGGGTGAGGTAGAGCGCAGGCCAGCGCCAGGCGCGCGCGCGGGGCGAGAGCCATGATGCGCCCAGGGCTGCGGCCGCAGCCAGGGCTGCCAGCAGGCCCGGAAGGGTGCCATAGAGGTAGAGGCTGCGCCAGGGCTCAAGGTCGCCCAGCGGCCAGTCCGGCCCGTCGGGGATGCAGCGCCAGGCCAGGGCCTGCAGGCGCAGGTCCAGGGGCCAGGCCCAGAAGGCCAGGGTGATGGCCAGGCTCAGGCCCAGGCCCAGGAGCAGGGGGATGCGTGGTATGCGCGCGTTCATCGACGCCTATAAAAAAAGCCGCGCCCTTTTGGGGGCGCGGCTTTGTGCTCAAGGGTCACTTGGCTGCAGGAGCCGCAGCAGGGGTCACTGGAGTGGGGGTGGGCAGCACCTTGCCATCGCCGCCCTCGACCGGCATGTTGTTCTGGGTCCACTGCGGCCAGCCGCCGAAGAAGACCTGCACATTCTTGAAGCCCTTGCCGTCCAGCTTGTCGGCCACCTTGTCGCTCAGGTGGCAGCCGATGCCGTGGCAGTAGGGGATGAGCACCTTGGCCTTCTGGATCTTGGCCTTGTAGAGGTCATAGTACTTGTCGAACTCGCCCAAGGGCATGGGGAGGGCGCCCGGGATGTGGCCCTGGTCCCATTCGGTCTTGGCGCGGGCGTCCAAGAAGAGCACCCGCTTCTCGCCGTGAAGGGCCTTGGCCTCAGCGAAGGTGAGGTGCTTGAACTTGGCCCAGGGGTCGCCGGCTGGCTTGGGGGGGATAGCCGCGCTGCCAGAGACCGCCATTGGCTGGTTGACCACCAGGCTGGCGTGGGGGCTGGGGACGGCGGTGGGGCTTGAGCCCTTCTCAGCGGCAGCCAGGGATCCGGCAGCCACAAAGGCCAGGGCAGCGAGCAGGTGCTTGAACATGGGTTCTCCTCGAGCAGGTTGGGGTGGTACTGTTGCAGTGAAGGTCAGGATGAGAGGCTGCGGCCGCCATCCACGGGCAGCACCGCGCCGGTGATGAAGTCGCTGGCGGCCAAGAAGGCCACGGCGCGGGCCGCTTCTTGGCTGCCTCCCAGGCGCTTGAGCAGGGTGCGCTTGAGGCTTGACTTGAGCTGGGCTGGGCTGCTCTCTGCGGGCATGAGCATGGGGCCCAGGGCCACGCAGTTCACCAGCACCCATGGTGCCAGCGCGCGGGCCGAGGCCCGGGTGAGCTGCGCCAGGCCTGCCTTGCTCAGGCTGTAGGGCAGGTAGCCGGGCCAGGCGAGCATGCCGCCCACATCGCCCATGTTGATGATGCGGGCTGCGCGGCGGCGCTCGAAGTTCCAGAGCCCCACAGCCTGGCTGAGCAGGGCTGGCGCCCTCAGGTTCAGGGCAAAGGGGCCGTCAAAGTCGGCGGGCTTGGCCTTGGCCAGGCTCGCCTGGGGGAAGACAGCGGCTGAGTTGACCAGGATGTCGCAGCAGCCAAAAGCCTTGATCACGGCCTTGGCCAGGCTTGGGGCCTGCGCGGCCTGAGAGAGGTCAGCCTTGAAGAGGCGGCATTCAACGCCCAGGGCGCGGATCTCGGCCTGGGCAGCCTTAGCCTCAAGGGCGGAGCGGTGGTAATGCAGGGCCAGGCTGCAGCCCTGGCCTGCCATCTCCAGGGCGATGGCCCTGCCCAGGCGCTTGGCGCCGCCTGTCACCAGACAGACCTTCCCCTTGAGACGCATGCCGCTCCTGAGCAATTCATGGGAGTATAACGTCCGGCTTCATCGTTTGTCCAGCCACAAACAGGACGCAGAGCCCCTGGCATCAAGTTCCAAGGGCTTTGCGGTTTTCAAGCCCTCGGCTGGCCCGTATAATAATGCCATGAACGACCTTCCCCTTCAGAGCTTCGGGACCCTGATCTTCTCTGGCATGGCCCTCTTCAGCGGCCTGGTCTATCTCTTTGTGTGGAGCCATCGCCGCAAGCTGTCAGACATCAGCTTTGCGCTGTGCTGCGTCTCGGTGGCGGCTTTCGACCTGGGCTGTGCCATGAATTACGCCCTGGCCAGCGGCTGGAGCGTGGGCTTCTCCCTGCGCCTGGAATATGCCGCTCTCTGCCTGGCCTTCTTCTTCTTCTTCAGCTTTGGATATGACTATCTGGGCCTGCCTGCAAGCCCGGCCCGGCTCTGGCTGGCCAGCATCTTGGCGCTGATGGCCGTGGCCCAGGTCCTCAACCCCTTTGGCTTGGCTTGGCAGGAATCCGCGCCCGCTCTCCGGCACTTCCGCTTCTTGGGGACGGCCTGCTACACCCGCGAGATGCCCATCGGTCTTGCCACCATTGCGGAGCTGGCCCTGGGCATGGGCATGGCCCTCTGGCTGCTGCGGCTCTCCCTCTGGGAATGGAAGCGCGGCGCGCGGCGCGGCAAGGGCTTGGCCCTGGCGGTGCTGCTGCTCATCCTGGCCGGCATCTCAGATGTCGTGGTCATGCTCTACCCCATCCCCATGATCTACCTCTTCGACTACTCCTTCGCCGGGGTGGTCGTATTGATGGCCGTGAGCATGGCCCGCAGCCTGGCTGAGACCAGCGAGATGAAGGAGAGCCTGGCCCTGGCTGAGCGCCGCTTCCGCCACATCGAGGAGCACAGCGAAGAGGTGTTCTGGGAGGTCAACCGCTTCGGCTTCATCAGCTATCTCTCGCCCAGGGTGGCTGCCCTAACCGGCTTCACCCCGGCCGACCTGCTGGGATCCACGCCCTGGAACTCGCTGCCTGCGGCTGAGGCCAAGGCCGCGGACAAGGCCTGGGCCGGCCTGGTGGCCGAGGGCAGGGAGCTTCGCGCCATGGAGGTGCCGGGGCGGCGGCGGGATGGCAAGCCGGTCACCCTAGAGATCTCAGGCTATCCCTACCACGACCCCAGCGGCCGCCTGCGCGGATACCGCGGCCTGGCCCGCGATGTGACGCGCCGCCGCCAGGCTGAGGAGCTCAGCCGCAAGGTGCGCCAGCGCCGCAGCCTTCAGGTGATGGCCCGCTCGCTTGGGCATGACGTGGGCAAGCTGGCAGCCATCATCCTGCGCAACACCGAGGCAGCCAAGGCTGACCTGTCGCCTGCGAGCCCGGCCCAGCTGGCGCTGGAGCGCGCCGAGCACGCCGCCAAGCGGACGGTGGAATTGGCGGAGCGGATGAACCTTCTGTTCCCCGAAGAGAAATAGCGGGCCAGCAGGCCCGCTATTTCATTTGAAGCATGAGGGAGGCAGCATGAGCAGCGCAGATTTTCCCATCGAAGCGCGGCGCTTAGGGAGCCAAGGGCCGCTGGTGTTTCCCATCGCTTTGGGCTGCATGGGCATGAGCGGCATGTACGGGGCCGTGGATGAGCAGGACGGCGTGGCCACCATCCATGCGGCCGTGGAGCGCGGGGTCACGCTCTTGGACACCGGCGACTTCTACAGCTCGGGCCGCAACGAGATGCTCATCGGCCGGGCCATCCAGGGCCACCGCGACAAGGTGCTGCTCTCGGTCAAGTTCGGCGGCCTGCGCGAGCCGAATGGGGGCTGGTCGGGCTTTGACGCCCGGCCCGCGGCGGTGAAGAACTTCTTGGCCTATTCGCTGGCAAGGCTGGGTGTGGGCCACGTGGACATCTACCGGCCCTCGCGCCTGGACCCCAATGTGCCCATCGAGGACACCATCGGCGCCATCAGCCAGATGGTCAAGGCCGGCTATGTGCGCTACATCGGCCTCTCTGAGGTGGGGCCCGAGACCATCCGCCGGGCGCATGCCGTGCACCCCATCAGCGACCTGCAGATCGAGTACTCCCTGCTCAGCCGCGGGCCCGAGGCCGCCATCTTCCCGCTGCTCAAGGAGCTGGGCATCGGCATCACGGCCTACGGCATCCTCTCGCGCGGCCTGCTCACTGCCTCCATCCCGGCTGCCGAGGGCGACTTCCGCGCCGCCATGCCGCGCTTTCAGGGCGAGAACCTGGCCGCCAACCTCAAGCTGGCGGCGGCGCTCAAGGGACTGGCCCAGGAGCTGGGCGTCAGCCCGGCCCAGCTGGCCATCGCCTGGGCCCTGGCCAAGCAACCCTCCTTGGTGGCTACCGTGGGCGCGCGCAAGGTGAAGCAGCTGGGCGACAGCATCCAGGCTGTGGAGCTGGCCTTGAGCGACAAGACCCTGCATCGCCTCGAATCTCTGGTGCCGGCCGCTGCGGTGAAGGGGACCCGCTATGGGGCCGAGCAGATGAAGGGCCTGGATAGCGAGCGGGCCTGAGCGCTCACTGGGCCGCGGGCTCCAGCCTGCGCCAGCGGATCAGCGCCACCTTCAGGGAGTCGTTCACAAGCAGGCAGAGGGCCAGGGCGGCGGCAAAGAGCGTCAGCACCTGCTGCCAGGGCAGGGGATCCAGCCCTGGCAAGCCGGCGTAGGTGAGGCCAGTGCCAGTGAGCGCTTCTGCGGCCAGCGCGGCCATCAGGGCCTTGCTGGGCGCGCTGGCCCAGAACCAGGACCGCTCGCGCGCGGACACCAGAGAGAAGATGGCGAGGTAGAGGAGCATGAGGAAGGTGAAGCTGTGGAGCGCGCCGCTGCTGGCGGCCAGGCCAAAGCGCTGCCAGCAGGCTGCCAAGAGCAGCAGCGCCTCAAGCACCATGGCCAGGCCCACGGCCACTGACACCGAGATATAGCCGCCGATGGCCCAGGATTCCGGCTTCTTTGAGGGCCGCACATTGTCCGAGGCCAGGGTTATCTTGGCGAAATCGGTCATGAAGGTCAGCAGCAGCATGGCCAGGGCTGAGATGACGAACTTGCCGGTCACGATGTAGGCGATGGCCACAAAGGCGGCCTTCATGGTGGCGCGGCTGACCTTGTTGATGATGTAGGTGAGCAGGCGCTGGTAGATGGTGCGCCCCTGCTCCACCAGCGCCACAATGTTGGCCAGCCCCGCCTCGGTCAGCACCACGCTGGCAGCGCCCTTGGCCACATCGGTGGCGCTGCTGACCGCTATCCCCACCTCGGCTTGCCGCAGGGCGGGCGCGTCATTGACGCCGTCGCCCGTCATGCCCACAACGCGCCCTGCGCCCTGCAGGCGCCTCACCACCGCGTCCTTGTCCTCAGGGTAGACCTCAGCCAGCCCGTCGGCATCTGCCAGCAGGCTAGCGTTTGCGCCATCGGCCTTGAGCTCGCTCATGCGCCGTATCCTGCCGAGCCCCACCTCTTTGGCTGACTGCTGGGCCACCTCAAGCCCGTCCCCGGTGAGCATCTTGACGGCGATGCCCAGCCCGCGCAGGGAGCTGATGAGGGCCTTGGCGTCCCTTCGTGGCGGGTCATAGAGGGCCACCAGGCCCAGCAGGGCCAGCGCGCCGCCCTCAGGGCCGCGCGCCACCGCCAGGCTGCGGCAGCCCTTGGCCGCCGATGCGCTGGCGCTCGCCTCCAGGGCGGCCCTGGCCGGGGCTGCCAGGCTGCAGGCATCGGCCACGGACTGCACAGAGCCCTTCATGAGGCGCCAGCGCTGCCCGCTCTGCTCCATCACCGCCTCGGTGCAGCGGGTGCCAGCATCGAAGGGCTTGAAGGAGACCGCCTTGACCGCGGGCAGCCCCTCGAAGGCGACTCGCTCGCGCGCGGCGCGCAAGAGCGCCAGGTCGATGGGGTCCTGGTCGGCCTCCTGCGAGGCGCTGGCCCCGGCCAGCAGCAGCTCAGCCTCGCTGGCCTGCCCCAGGGGGGTCACAGAGCTGACGGCCAGCTGGTTCATGGTGATGGTGCCGGTCTTGTCCACGCAGAGCACATCCATGGTGGCGGCGTCCTCCACGGCGCTCAGGCGGGTGATCAGCACGCCGCGCTTGGCCAGCTCCTTGGCACCCACCGCCATGCTCACCGTGAACATCACGGGCAGGGCCACGGGCACTGCGCTCATCAGCAGCACCAGCACCAGGGGCAGCATCTCTGCGAGCGGCGCCCTGCGGGCGAGGGACAGCGCCACCACCAGGGCCAGGATCAGCCCGACTATGGCGAAGAGCCATCGGACTATCTTGGCGATCACGGCTTCGATGTGCAGCTTGGGCTGCGCCTTGCGCACCAGCTCGGTGGTGCGCCCCCAGCTGGCCTTGGCCCCGGTCAGCGTCACCACGCCAGTCCCTTCGCCGTGGCGGATGATGGACCCTGAAGGCAGCAGCCCTCCTGGGGGGATGTCCGCATCCTTCGATTCGCCGGTGAGGGCGGACAAATCTGCGCTGAGCGCTCCGGAGAGGATCTTGGCATCCGCCGGGGCGATGTCGCCAGGCCGCACCCTGATGATGTCGCCAGGAACCAGCTCGCGGGCGGGCAGCAGCTGCCAGGCTCCGTCGCGCCGCACCCGCGCGTTGACCTGCAGCCGCTTGCGCAGCACGGCCACCACCCCGGCGGCCCGGTGCTCCTGGGCGAAGCCCACAGCCGCATTCAGCACCAGCAGCACTGCCACCACAGCCAGGTCCGGGTACCTCTTGAGGCAGGCAGAGAGCAGCATGATCAGCTCGAGCATCCAGGCGGATAGGCCCCAGAATTTCGCCATGAATTTGAGCAGCGGGCGCTCAGCCTCCTCAACCACCTCGTTGTAGCCGCTCTGCTCTCTGCGCTTCGCAGCCTCCTCTGCGCTCAGGCCAGCCTCGGCTTGTGCGTCTGAGGGGGTCGCGGGAGGCAGGGCAGGCTCGGGCATGGCAGGGCTCCAGCGGGACGTGGCGCCGGGCTTGGGCCTGGCGCGGGCATCCTGCCAAAGGGCTGGAGGAGCCTAATGGGAATGCGCTCGCAGGCCGCATTATTCCTTTGCGCCAGTCCAAAACCCTTGAAACGCAAAGAGCCGCCCATCTGGGCGGCTCTTTGCGTTTCTGCGCCTCCTCTAGGTCAGCCCGCATACCCGCTCATGTAGGGAAGCCGGGCGGCCGTGGCTGCGGTGGCGCTGGCGTTGGCCAGCAGCAGGCCGGTGCTGTCCCAGGTGCCCTCCAGCAGGGCCTTGCGCCGGGGGGCCGCCAGGCTGACGCTCGCCTTGAGGCCGCCGCCGCTGATGGTGAGGCTCTCCAGGTCCAGGGTGAAGAGCGTGGCCGGCTCGGCCTTGGCCTTGGCGAAGAGGGCGTCGATGTCGGCCTTGGCCGCGGTGACTGCGGGCACACCAAGCATGACGCAGTTGCCGGCGAAGATCTCGGCGAAGCTCTCGGCCACGATGGCCTTGACGCCCCAGCGGTTGAGTGCCTGGGGGGCATGCTCGCGGCTGCTGCCGCAGCCGAAGTTGGCCTGGCCGAGCAGGATGGCCGCGCCGTCATGCTGGGGCTGGTCAAAGGGATGGCCCTTCTTGCTGCCGTCGGCGTTGAAGCGCTCGTCGAAGAAGGGGTACTCGCCCATGCGGCTGAAGGTGATCTCCTTCAGGTAGCGGGCCGGGATGATGCGGTCGGTGTCGATGTCGTTGCCGGGCACGGGCACGGCCTTGCCGCTTATGCTCACGATCTTTGACATGGCTTCCTCCAATTTGTCCTCGTTTGCGGCGAGGGATAGGCGGGGCCTGCCGGTCCTCGATGCCGGGATACCCCAGGAGTGGGGCCCCTCCCGCTCATCTGCGGTCGGCAGACCCCGCCCACCCCTCACCTTGATGTTTGTGTGGAATGTTTTTTACAGCGCCCGCACATCGGCGAAGCTGCCCTGGATGGCCGCGGCCACGGCCATGGCCGGGGAGACCAGCACGGTGCGGCCCGTGGAAGAGCCCTGGCGACCCATGAAGTTGCGGTTGCTGGTGCTGGCCGAGAGCTGGCGGCCCTTGAGCTGGTCGGGGTTCATGGCCAGGCACATGCTGCAGCCCGCATAGCGCCATTCGAAGCCGGCAGCGCTAAAGACCTTGTCCAGGCCCTCTTCCATGGCCTGCTTGCGCACGCGCTGGCTGCCGGGCACCACAAAGGCCTTGACCCCGGCCTTCACCTTGCGGCCCTTGGCCACGGCCGCTGCGGCGCGCAGGTCCTCGATGCGGCCGTTGGTGCAGCTGCCGATGAAGACCACGTCCACCGGCACTTCTCCCATGCGCATGCCGGGCTTGAGGCCCATGTAGTCGTAAGCCAGGCGCACGCCGGGCTGCTCAGCGGCAGGGAAGCTTTCCACCGCAGGCAGGGCCTCGCCGATGGCCACCGACTGGGCCGGGGTGGTGCCCCAGGTGAGCATGGGCTCTATGTCGGCGGCGTTGAACTTGACCACGTCATCGAACTGGGCATGGGCGTCGCTGGCCACGGCCTTCCAGCTGGCCACGGCCCTGTCCCAGGCCGCGCCTTGCGGGGCGAAGGGCTTGCCCTTGATGTAGGCGAAGGTGGTCTCGTCGGGGTTCACGTAGCCGGCGCGCGCGCCGCCCTCGATGGCCATGTTGCAGACGGTCATGCGGCCTTCCATGCTCATGGCATCGAAGGTGCTGCCGGCGAACTCGTAGGCGAAGCCTATGCCGCCGTTGACGCCCAGCTTGCGGATGATGGCCAAGATGACGTCCTTGGGGGTGACGCCCGGCTTGAGCGCGCCGTCCACCTGCACGCGCCGCACCTTGAGCGGGTCCATGGCCAGGCACTGGGTGGCCAGCACATCGCGCACCTGGCTGGTGCCGATGCCGAAGGCCAGCGCGCCGAAGGCGCCGTGGGTGCTGGTGTGGCTGTCGCCGCAGGCGATGGTCATGCCCGGCTGGGTGAGGCCCAGCTCGGGGTGCACGATGTGGATGACGCCCTGGTTGCCGCTTTCAAGGTCGCTCAAGGTGATGCCGAACTGCTTGGCGTTGTTCTCGATGGCCTGCATCATGGCCTCGGCCTGGGCGTCGGCAAAGGGCCGGCGCTGGTCCTCGGTGGGGATGATGTGGTCGATGGTGGCGAAGGTGCGCGCGGGGTAGGCCACCTTGAGGCCCTTCTCGCGGACCATGTCGAAGGCCTGCGGGCTGGTGACCTCATGGATGAGGTGCAGGCCGATGAAGAGCTGCACCTGGCCGGTGGGGAGCTTGGCCACGGCGTGGCTGTCCCAGACCTTGTTGTAGAGGGTTCCTTGTGCCATGGGTTCCTCGGAAGAGAAGTGATGCTGGGAGTGTAGGGCATGGCTTTACATTTGTAAAAGATATGTTATAAATATATAAGATAGATAAAGACTATCTAAGCTATTTCGCCCTGAAGGTGGGTTGTAGGGATTAAGGTGGAAATGCTTCGCCCTGTAGGCAGGCAGCCCTTCCGGGCCGGGATACCCCAGGAGTGGGGCCCCTCCCGCTCCCTTCAGGGCCGTCTGCCACGGGCTGAAATGCAGATTGCATGAAAGCTATTCCCAGCCCGTGGGTGGGTGCCCCCTGAAGGGAACGAGGAGGGTCCTTTCATATACTCAGTGCCTCCGCCCCGAAGGGGCGGCTTTAATGGAGGATACCTCGGCCCGAGAAGGGGGTACCCGCCCTACAGGGCGAAGTAGATAGTGAGGAGGTTATCATATGGAACTCCACCAACTGCGTTATTTGGTGGCCGTGGCCGAGCAGGCCAGCTTCACCAAGGCTGCTGGCGCCTGCGCCGTGTCGCAGCCCTCGCTCTCCATCCAGCTCAAGAAGCTGGAGGACGAGCTGGGCGGTCCGCTCTTCGAGCGCGGGCGCAAGGCCGCCCGGCTCACCGGCCGCGGCCAGGCCTTTCTGCCGCGGGCGCAGGAGGCACTGCAGGCCCTGGCGCTGGGACGGCGCGAGCTGGACGACCTGGCGGGCCTCAAGCGCGGCCAGGTGACCCTGGGCTGCATGCCCACCACGGGCGCCGTGCTGCTGCCGCCGGTGCTCAAGGCCTTCGCCCGCCGCCACCCTGGCATCACCGTGCGCCTGCGCGAGGAGAGCTCGCCGGCCCTGGCCGAGCTCTTGCTCAAGGGCGAGGCCGACCTGGCCATCTTCGATGAAGCGGGCTTGCGCCCCGGATTGGAAGGCGCGACACTGTTCAAGGAGGAGCTCTACCTGGCCCTGCCCCCCGGGCACCAACTGGCCGGCAAGCAGGGCCTGCGCCTGCGCCAGGTTGCGGAGGAGGGCGTCATCCTGCTCAAGCGCGGGCATGGCTTCCGCCAGATCGTGGAGCGGGCCTTTGAGCGCGAGGGCCTGCGGCCCAAGGTGGTCTTCGAGAGCGGCGAGATCCAGGTGGTGCAGGCCCTGGTCGCCTCGGGCCTGGGCATCAGCCTGGTGCCAGCCATGCTGCGCGAGCTTGGGCCCGCCAAGGCCGCGCCCGCCTACGCGCGCCTGGCCGCCCCGGCCCCTCAGCGCACCCTGTCGCTGGCCTGGCGCCAGCGCGCCCCGCTCTCGGCCGCGGCCCTGGCCCTGCGCCAGACCTGCCTTAAGGCTTTAGCCAAGGAGGCCCTATGATCCACTGCATCAACTTGAACGCCACCCTTGACCTGGTGCTCTCAGCCCCCGAGATCAAGCTGGGCGGGGTCAACCGGGCCACGGTCAGCTTCAGCTACCCCGGCGGCAAGGGCGGCAACGTGGCCCGCGCCGTGGCGCTCTTGGGCGGCCAGCCCCGCCTGGTGGCCTTCAGCGGCCGGGCCGAGGCAGCGGGCCTCGGCGCCTGGTTCGGCCAGCAGGGGGTGCGCGCCGACCTAGTGCCGGTGCCGGGCGGCCAGCGGCCCTGCCTCATACTGCGCGAGGAGGGGCGCCAGCGGGAGACGGTGATCAACAGCCCCTCGCGCCTGCAGCCGGGCGCCAAGGGCGCCGCGGCCCTCGAGGCCCGCCTGCTCAAGGGGCTCAAGCCCGGCGACCTGGCGGTCTTCTCAGGCACCCTGCCGCAGGGCCTGCCGCTACGATTCTTCAGCGGCCTCATCCGCAAGGCGCAGGCGCGCAAGGCCCTGGCGCTCTTCGATTCCAGCGGGCCGGGCCTGGCGGACGGGGTCAGCGCCAAGCCCTTCCTCGTCAAGCCCAACCTGCCCGAGCTGGAAGGGCTGATGGGCCGGCCGCTCAAGCGCGAGGCCGCCCTGCGCCAGGCCATGGAGGCCGTGCGCCGGCGCGGTGTGCAGCTGGTGGTGGCCACCCTGGGCCAGGCTGGCGCGCGGGCCATCTCCAAGGGCCAGGCTTGGACGGTCAACGCCCCCAAGGCCGCGCCCGGCATCCTCTCGCCGGTGGGCTGCGGAGACGCCTTCATGGCCGGCCTGGCCTGGGCGCTGGATGGCGGCAAGGGCCTGGAGGACGCCCTGCGCTGGGCCACGGCCGCGGCCTGGGCCAACCTAGGGCATGCCGGCGCCGGCTTCATGCTGCGCGAGGAGGCGGAGTGGGCCTGCGGCCAGGCCAGGGTGCGGCCCTGGAAGCCTTGAGTTTTAAGGGCGGCTTGTGTAGGATGGGGGCTCAAGCACACGCTGGAGGATGGGATCATGGCCACAGAAAAGATGGAACTGCCGCCGGTGACGCCGGATGGGGTGCTGGCGGAGATCCAGGGCAAGGGCCTCCACAGCATCCGCCACATCGTCTTCGAGCTGAGCCGCCAGGTGGCGCCCGAGCAGGCGCTGGCCCTGGCCCGCGTGCTCTTCCTCAAGCCTGATGTGCACGGCCCCATGGCTGCGGCCCTGATGGCGGGCCATGTCTCCTATGTTCTGCCCGAGGCCATGCGCTTCTTGCGCGGCACGGTCACCCAGCACCCGCACCTCAAGGTGCAGGACTGCCTGGCCAAGGGCCTGGACCACTGGCTGCTCAATGTGGGCTTCGAGCGCGGCATGGTCGAGCTCAAGGACTGGGGCCGCGACCCCCGCGAGTTCGCCCGCCGGGCCGCGGTGGAGGCGCCCCGGCCCTGGACACGCAGGGACTACTTCAGGGCCCGCCCCCAGGAGGCCATCGCCTTCGTGGCCGGCTTCAAGGCCGATCCCAGCCCCTATGTGCGCTTCTCTGTGGGCTCCGCCTTCGGCGAGATGGGCAAGGACCATCCCGAGCTGGTGCGCGCCGAGCTGGAGAGCTGGAACACCAAGGACCCCATCATCGGCAACACCTACGTCTTCGCTGCGCGCCATCTTCACTCGAAGATGGGGAGGGTCTTCACGGCCCCCGCGGCGCCGACAGCCTGAGGCAGGAGCGCGCGTGGACGATTTTCAGAGCAGCCGGGACATCGAGGAGAAGGGCTTCAGGCATTGGGAGCGCTTTGAGCTGGAGGACGCCCTCAAGGTCTTCAAGCAGGGCCTTGAGCGCTACCCGGACGACCGGAAGCTCAAGGCCGGCCTGGCCTTCACCCATCTGGACCTGGGCGACATCCCCCAGGCGCGGCGGCTCTTTGAGGGCCTCTTGGCCCTGGATGAGAAGGATGACGAGAGCTGGTGGGGCCTGGGCCGCATCCACCTGCTGCTCTCAAACTACGGCGAGGCGCGCTTCTGCTTTGACCGGGCCTTGGACGCGGCCCGCGCGGACGAGCGCGTGCTGATGGACGTGGGCCGCGAATGGTACCTGCTGGGATTCTATGAGGAGTCGGCCCTCTATTACCGCCGCGCCCTCAAGTCAGACGCGGCCAGCGCCGAGGCCCTGCTGGGCTTGGGCGCCTGCGAGTACTGGATGGGCGACACCCTGGAGGCGGAGGCGCATCTCAAGCAGGCGCTGGAGCTGGAGCCGGGCTACCACGACTGCCGCGGCTTCCTGGCCAATGTCTATTTCGCCCTGCACCGCCACGACGAGGCCCTGGAGCAGTTTGAGAAGATCCCGCTGGCCGCGCACAACGACCTGGTCTCGCTCAAGCGCATGATCAAGCTTCTGCGCCAGCGCGGGGTCGGCGAGGCGCGCCTGGCCTCGCTGAAGGCTGAGCTCAAGCGCCTCAACCAGGAGCAGGGCTGGGATGCCATGGTCAGCTCGATCTTTCGCCGCCAGCAGGGCCGGGGCTAACGGCAGCCTTTGTTCAAAAGTGGTCGATAACCTGTGAATTTTATTGACAGGGCTTGGCCTTTATTTTAATCTGCTTGCATCAGGTCAAGGTCGGCCCGCGCAAACCCTTTGTTTAAGCCTCTCTCGCGCTGGTCGGCCTTCCGGACCCTTGCTGGCATGCTCCAGCCAGGGCAGGGAAGCGCCGGCAGGGATCCACCCTGCGGCCAACCATCTTACAGGAGGTGCACTGTGCCGCTGACCAAGAGCGAGAAGCTGAACCGCATCGCTGAGGCCACCAGCCTCAAGAAGAAGGATGTTTCCAATGTGCTGGAGGCTTACAACGAGCTGCTCGCCAAGACCTTGAAGAAGGAGAAGAAGATCAAGGTGGACGGCCTCGGCATCTTCACTGTCCGCCACCGCAAGGCCCGCAAGGCCCGCAACCCCCAGACCGGCGAGATCGTCAATGTCAAGGCCAAGACGGTCCTCAAGTTCCGCGTCGCCAAGGTTCTCAAAGACAAGGTCCTCTAAGATCGCGCAGGGCCCGGAAGCCATCCCTCCTCGCGGGGGGATGGCTTCTTCTTTTTGGGGGACTTATGCAGCCCGTGGGTGGGTGCCCCCTGAAGGGAACGAGGAGGGTCCTTTCCGCCACTCAGTTCCTCCGCCCCAAAGGGGCGGCATCAATGAAGGATACCTCGGCCCGAGAAGGGGGCACCCGCCCTACAGGGCGAAGCAATTGAGCTGCTGCACGTGATGAGAGTTGCCATTACATCAGCTGCGAATAGTTCTAATGCGATCATGCCCTCCTTTCGCGTGAGCCATGTCCCAGCAGCGCATCCAAGACATCTTTGGCGAAGGCGGCGCCCTGTCGCTGAGCCTGCCCGGCTGGGAGCCGCGGCCGCCGCAGCAGGCCATGGCGGCTGCGGTGGACGCATGCCTGGGCGAGGGCGGCGTTCTGCTGGCCGAGGCTGGCTGCGGCGTGGGCAAGAGCCTGGCCTATCTGGTCCCGCTCTTGGCGCGGCTGGAGGAGGAGGGCGGCACGGCGCTGGTGAGCACCCACACCCTGAACCTGCAGGACCAGCTCTTGAGCAAGGATGTGCCCGCGGCCTTGAAGGTGCTGGGCGGCCCGGCCCTGGACGTGGTGCAGGCCCAGGGCCGCGGCAACTACCTCTGCGCGCTGCGCTTGAGCCTGTTCAGCGCAGGCGGGCCCAGCCTGCCCGGCTTCGAGGACGAGCACGCCGGCCTCTTCAGCCGGCTGGCCGATTGGGCGGTGAAGGAGAAGGAGACCGTGCTGGGCCGCCTGCCCTTCCGCGTGCCGGGCGAGGCCTGGCAGAAGGTGAACGTGGATGCCGATGGCTGCCTGGGCCGGCGCTGCCCGCTGGCGGGGCGCTGCCATTTCCTCATCTCGCGCGAGCGCCTGCGCAGCGCCAGCCTGGTGGTGGCCAACCATGCGCTGGCCTTCGCTGACCTGGCGGCGCGGCGCGAGGGCTCGGGCCTGCTGCCAGATGCCGCCTGGGCGGTGTTCGATGAGGCGCACCACCTGGAGAGCGTGGCCTCTGAGCACCTGGGCCTGCGCTTCGGCGCCGGCAGCCTGCTCAAGGTGCTGGCGCGCTTGCAGCCCGACCGCGGCCCCGGGCTCTGGCAGCGCGCTGGCGGCGGCTCGCGCGGCCTAGAGGCGCTGGACGAGGCCCGGCGCGGCCTGCAGGCCCTGGGCCGCTCCATGCAAGCCCTGGCCGCCCAGGCGCCCCAGGGCGGCTGCCTGCCGGTGGCTGAGGGCCGGCCCCTGGATGACCTGGCCAGCGATTCCCTGGCCGCTTGCGCTGTCGAGCTGGCGGCCCTGAGCGAGGCCCAATCAGAGGATGCCCTGGCCTCGGAGCTGCGAGCCGCGGGCGTGCGGCTTGAGCGCGGCGCTGCCAGCCTCAAGGCCTGGCTGGACCGCGATGACCCGGGCCAGGTCTACTGGGTGGAGGCGGGGGTGCCCGGTGCCGAGGCGGCCCTGAAGAGCGCCCTGGTGGCCGTGGATGAGGTGCTGCCCCAGGAGCTCTATCCGCGCTACAAGAGCATGGTGCTCACCTCGGCCACCTTGAGCACCCAGGGCCATTTCACATTCCTGCGGCGGCGCCTGGGCCTGCCCGAAGGCGCCCGCACCCTGAGCCTGGATTCCCCCTTCGACTACCGGCGCCAAGTGGAGATGCGGCTCTACCCCGACCTGCCCGACCCGCGCGATGAGCAGGCCTACCTGCCCGGCCTGGCCCAGGCCCTGCGCCAGGGGCTCCTGGTCTCGCAGGGCCGCGCCTTCATCCTCTTCACCAGCTTCCGCCATCTGAGGGCCGTGGCCGCTTTGCTCGCTCCCTTCTGCGAGGAGCAGGGATGGGAGCTCTTGAGCCAGGGCGAGGGCTTGAGCCGGGAGCGCCTGCTCAAGCGCTTCAAGGACAGCGGCGGCAGGGCCGTGCTGATGGGCGCGGCCAGCTTCTGGGAGGGCGTGGATGTGCCGGGCGAGGGCTTGAGCCTGGTGGCGGTGTGCCGCCTGCCCTTCCCGGTGCCTGACACCCCCTATGAGGCCGCGCGCGCGGCGCGGGTGGAGGCGGCCGGGGGCAGCGCTTTCCGCGACCTGCATCTGCCCCAGGCTATCCTGCGGCTCAAGCAGGGCTTTGGCCGCCTCATCCGCAGCCACAGCGACCAGGGCTGGTTCCTGCTCTTGGACCCGCGGGCGCTGCGCTCGGGCTATGGGAGGGCCTTCTTGGACAGCCTGCCGCGCTGCCGCGTGGTGGTGGAGGGGCGCGAGGGGATGGAGCTGGGCCTGGATGACTGAAAGCCGCAGTTGCCACCAGCCTTGGGGTTTGGCAGAATGGGGCTCAAACTGCTAGGAGGCTTTCATGGAGCTGTTCGGACACCTGCTCAAGGGGCTGGCCGCGGTGCTGAGCGTGCTGCTCAAGGCCTACGAGCTGGCCATCATCTTCGCGGCGGTGCTCTCCTGGGTCAGCCCAGACCCGGGGAACCCCATCGTTCGCTTCTTGCGCGCCATCACCGAGCCGGCCTTCGGCTGGCTGCGCGCCAAGCTGCCCTTCCTCAAGCTGGAAGGCTTTGACCTTTCGCCCCTGGCCGCCCTGCTGATCGCCTATTTCCTCGAGGTCGCGCTGGTGGGCGAGCTCTTCAGCCTGGCCGCCCGGCTGGGCGCTTGAGCCCGGCGTGCCCGCTCTCGCATTCCTCTTCCCGGGCCCTGGCGCCACCAGCATGGGCCTGAGCGCCATCAAGCCGCTCTACAACGCCTGCCCGCCCCTGCGCGCTGCGCTGGACCAGGCCGACAAGCTCATGCTGCCCAGCGGGCTCAAGCCCAGCCGCGTCTGCTTCGTGGGGCCTGAGGAGGACCTGCTCAAGCCCTCCATCTCCGGCCCGGTGATGCTGGCCTTGAGCCAGGGCCTGGTGGAGACCCTGCGCCAGCGCCGCATCAGGCCGCAGATGGTGCTGGGCCACGGCTTCGGCGAGGTGGCGGCCCTGGTGGCCGCTGGCGTGCTCAGCTTCCCCGATGGCCTCGGCTACCTGCGCCGGCGGGGCGAGATCATCGAAGAGGCCTGGTCGCATCATCCCTATTACGCCCTCACCCTGAGCGGATTGGCCCTGCCAGCCCTGGAGCAGGAGCTCAAGGCCATGGCCGAGGCGCCCTTGCTGGTGGCGGTGAACAGCCCGGACCATCTCACCCTGGCCGGCGACCCGGGCCTGCTGGAGGCCACCGCCAAGCGGCTGGCGGATGGCCGGCGCGTGAAGGCCTCCGCCGTGCAGCCGGGCATGGCCTGGCCCCACCCCAGCCTCAAGGAAGCCTCGGCGCAGGTGGAAGCCGCCTTTCGCGAGCTGAAGCTCGAGCGCTGCGGCGGGCTGGAGATCATCAGCGCCGCCTCGGGCGGCTTCGTGGGCCGGGTGGAGGACCTGCCGGCCCTGCAGGCCCTGGACTGCCACCAGCTGCTGCGCTTCGACCTGGGGCTCACGGCGCTCTTGGCCCGCGGCGCCAACACCCTGGTCTCGCTGGTCAACGGCGCGCCCGGGGCCTGGGCCCGCCGCATCAACAGCGGCGTGCGCGCCCTCTCCTGCGAGGATGCCCACAGCATGGGCCAGACCCTCAAGATGGCCTGCTGATGCGCGACCATCCGGCGCTGGAGATCAAGGCCGTGGCCCCGGGCAGCCTGGCCGCGGCCGCGGGCATCAAGGCCGGCCACCGGCTTGAGAGCATCAATGGCCAGCCCCTGGCGGATGAGTTCGACTACCGCTTCGCCCAGGCCGATGAGAAGGTGAGCCTGAGCTGGCTGGACATGGAGGGGCGGCGCCATGTCAAAGGCCTCGCCAAGCACCCCGACCAGGACCTGGGGCTCGACTTCCGCGAGACGCCCTTCCGGTCCTGCAAGGTCAAGTGCGTGTTCTGCTTCATCGACCAGAATCCCAAGGGCATGCGCAGCTCCATCTACTTCAAGGATGAGGACTACCGCTTCAGCTGGCTCTACGGCAACTACGTCACCCTCTTCAACATGAGCGAAGAGGACCTGGAGAAGGCCATCACGCGGCGCATGTCGCCCATGTACATCTCGGTGCATGCCACCGATGAGGCGGTGCGGCGGCCGCTCTTGGGCGTCAAGAAGGACACCCTGCTCATGCCCCGCCTGCGCCGCCTGGCCGAGGCCGGCATCCAGCTGCACTGCCAGGTGGTGGTGGTGCCCGGGCTCAACGATGGCGCGGTGCTAGCGGCTACGGTGCGCGACCTGGCGGGCCTGCATCCTTCGCTGGCCAGCGTGGCCCTGGTGCCGGTGGGCCTCACCCGCCATCGCCAGCACCTGCCCAGCCTGCGGCTCAACACCCGCGCCGAGGCCCGCGCCCTGCTCAAGGCCTTGGCTGCCTGGCAGCGCGAGTTCTTGGCCGGGCTGGGCACGCGCCTGGTCTTCGCCGCGGACGAATGGTACCTGAGGGCTGGCCAGGAGCTGCCGCTGGCCGGCGAATACGAGGATTTCCCCCAGCTGGGCAATGGCGTGGGCTCGGTGCGGGGCTTCGTGGATGACTTCGCCCGTTGCCTGGGCCGCGCCAAGCGCAAGCCGGGCGGGCCCTGCAAGGTGCTGGCGCTCACGGGCCGCGCCTTCGCCCCCACCATGCAAGCGAGCGCCCAGGCCCTGCAAGGGCGGGTGGCCGGGCTTCAAGTGCAGGTGCTGGGGGTGGAGAACAAATTCTATGGCCGCACCGTGAGCGTGGCCGGCCTGCTCTGCGGGGTCGACCTGGCCGCGGCAGCGGCCGGCATCGGCGCAGAGCGGGTGCTGGTGCCTGATGTGATGCTCAAGGACCGCGCAGGGCTCTTCTTGGATGGCACCAGCCCAGCCTGGCTTGAGCAGCAGCTCAAGGCGCAGGTGAAGGTCGTCCCCGCGGATGCCGCGGGATTTCTGAAGGGATGTTGCCAGTGAGCATGGAAAGGACCGGGGTGGTGGCCATCGTGGGCCGCCCCAATGTGGGCAAATCAGCGCTCTTCAACCGCCTGGTGGGCAGGCCGGTGGCCATCGTCAATGATGAGCCCGGCGTCACCAGGGACCGCCACACCCAGCGCGTGGAGTTCGGCGGCCGGTCCTTCTGGCTGGTGGACACTGGCGGCTTCGACCCGGCCGGCATGGAGACCCGCACGCCCAAGACCATCAAGGACCAGATGCATGCCCAGGTGCGCCTGGCCGTGGAGCAGGCCGATGTGGTGGTCTTTCTGGCGGATGTGCAGGCCGGCTTGACCGCTGGCGACCGCGACGCCGCCAATCTGCTGCGCCGCTCGGGCAAAGACGTCATCCTGGCGGTCAACAAGGTGGACAACCTGGCCAGCGAGGACTCGGTGCACGAGTTCTTCGGCTTGGGCTTCGGCGAGGCCATCCCGGTGTCGGCCCTGCATGGCCGCGGCGCGGACGATGTGCTGGACGCGGTGGTGGAGCGCCTGCCCCAGACCCAAGTGCCCCAGCTGCAGCAGGGCGAGCTGGCGGTGGCCTTGGTGGGCCGCCCCAACGTGGGCAAGAGCTCGCTCACCAACCGCCTGCTGGGCAAGGAGGCCATGGTGGTGGACCCCACCCCGGGCACCACCCGCGATGCGGTGGACACGCCGCTGAATGCCCTGGGCCGCAAGATCACGCTCATCGACACGGCCGGCCTGCGCCAGAAGAACCGCATCAGCGAGGCGGTGGAGCGCTATGCCAGCATGCGTAGCCTGCGCGCCATCGAGCGCTGCGACGTGGCGGTGCTGGTGCTGGATGCCTCGGATGAGCTCAATGAGCAGGATGAGCGGGTGGCCGGACTCATCCATGAGGCGGGCCGCGCCTGCGTCATCTGCGTCAACAAATGGGACACGGTGGCCAAGGACAACAAGACCTTCGACGCCTTCACCGACGACATCCGCGCCAAGCTGCCCTTCTTGGACTATGCGCCCCTGGTCTTCGTCTCGGCCAAGAGCAAGCAGCGCCTGGGCCAGCTCTTGGAGATGATCATCCGGGTGGGTGACCGCCATGCCATTCGCATCACCACTGGCGAGCTCAACCGCGCGCTGGAGACCATTTTGCTCGAGGCGCCCCCGCCCACCCGGCACGGCAAGGCCCTCAAGATCTTCTACCTGGCCCAGACCGGGGTGAAGCCCCCGGCCTTCGCTCTCTTTGTCAACGAGCCCAAGCTGCTGCACTTCAGCTACATGCGCCGCCTCAAGCACAAGCTGCGCGAGCGCTTCGACCTTGAGGGCAGCCCTCTCTTCGTCATGCTCCGCAGGAGGAAATAGACCCATGGATGCCAACGCCCTGAGCCTCACCGCCCAGTCCGCTGACCTGGCCCTGGCCGGGCAGAACCCCCTGTGGAGGGTGGCCCTGGCCCTGGTGGCCGCCTACCTGCTGGGCGCCATCCCCACCGGCTACCTGGCTGGCCGCCTGCTCAAGGGCGTGGACATCCGCAGCCTGGGCTCGGGCAATGTGGGGGCCACCAATGTCTTCCGCAACTTGGGGCCAAGGGCCGGGGCGGTGGTGCTGCTGATCGACATGGGCAAGGGCCTGCTGGCCGTCACCCTGGTGCCGCACCTGCTGCACCTGGCGCCCAACCATTGGGACACCCTGGCCTGCGGGCTGGTGGCGGTGCTGGGGCATGACTACACCTGCTTCTTGAGCTTCAAGGGCGGCAAGGGCGTGGCCACCTCGGCCGGGCTGCTGCTGGGCCTTGAGCCGGTGGCCACGGTGCTGGCCCTGCTGGTCTTTGCCGCGGTGACCGTGGCCGGCCGCATGGTGAGCCTAGGCTCGCTCTTGGCGGCGCTGGCCCTGCCCTTCTTCATCTTCCTCTTCCCCACCAGCGGCGGAGAGATCGGCGCCCATCACCTGGCGCTTTACCTGGGCATCCTGCTGGTGGCCCTGGTGTGGGTCAAGCACATCCCCAACATCAAGCGCATCCTGGCCGGCACCGAGCACCGCTTCGGCGCCAGCAAGGGTGGGGAGGCCGGGCGTGGCTGATTCCCCGGTCTTTGTGATGGGCGCCGGCGGCTGGGGCACGGCGCTGGCCGGCGTGCTGGCCACCCGCGGGCTCGCCACGCGGCTGTGGGAGTTTGACAAGCCTTACGCCGCTGAGATGCAGGCCACCCGCCGCAATCCGCGCTTCTTGCCGGGGGTGGAGCTGGACCCCCTGATCGGCCTGGTGACCGGCTTTGAGAGCCTGGCCGAGGCCCGGCATGTGGTCCTAGCCGTGCCAGCCGCGCACCTGCGCGCCACGCTGGAGCGCGCCCGCCCCTATTTCAGGCCCGGCCAGCTGGTGGTCAGCGTGGCCAAGGGCGTGGAGCAGGGCAGCCTCTTGACGCTCACCCAGGTGGCCCGCCAGGCCCTGGATGGCGCCGGCACCGGCTTTGCGGTGCGCCTGGCCGCGCTCTCTGGGCCCAGCCATGCCGAGGAGGTGGCCCGCCGCGTCCCCACCACGGTGGTGGCGGCGTCGGATGAGCCGGCCGCCGCGCGCGAGGCGCAGAGCCTTTTCAGCACCGACCGCTTCCGGGTCTATTCCAGCGGCGACCTGCTGGGAGTGGAGCTCGGCGGTGCCCTCAAGAACGTGGTGGCCCTGGCCGCTGGCGTGGTGGATGGCCTGGGCCTGGGCGACAACACCAAGGCCGCGCTGATGACCCGCGGCCTGGCCGAGATGACGCGCCTGGGCGTCTCGCTGGGAGCTCAGCGCGATACCTTCGCTGGCCTGGCGGGCATGGGCGACCTGGTGGTCACCTGCATGAGCCGGCATTCGCGCAACCGCGGGGTGGGCGAGCGCCTGGGTCGCGGCGAGCGCTGGGAGGACATCAAGAAGGGGATGCTGCAGGTGGCCGAGGGCGTGTACAGCGTTGAATCGGCGCTGGGGCTGGCCCGCCGCCAGGGCGTGGAGATGCCCATCTGCGAGCAGATGCACCAGGTGCTCTTCAGCGGCGCCGACCCTCAGGCCGCGCTCAAGGCCTTGATGACCCGCAGCCTGAAGGAGGAGGGGAGCTGATGCCCGTGAGCGCGCCGAAGGCCTTCTACACCATCAATGAGGTGGCCCAGCTGGCGGATGTGAAGCCGCATGTGCTGCGCTACTGGGAGACCGAGTTCAAGGAGCTCTCCCCAGAGAAGAACCCGGCTGGACAGCGCATCTATCGCCAGCGCGACCTGGATGTGGTGCTGCGCATCCGCGAGCTCCTGTACGCGGAGAAGTACACCACTGAGGGCGCCCGCCAGCGCCTGGAGGAGGACCTGGCGCGCGCGCGGCGCGCCCAGATGCCGCTGGAATTGAACTTGCGCGAATCGGAGATGACCTCGGGCCTGGTGAAGGCCAAGCGCATGGTGCGCTCGCTGCTGGATGACCTGTCCAAGGACCTGGGCGAGGAGCCGGAGCCCGCGGAGAAGGCGGCGGAGCCGGCGCAAGCGCAGCCTGAGGAGCGCAAGGCAGAGCCGGCGCCGAAGGCGCGGCCCGCTGCCCTGGCCGCCGGAGCCCAGGCCGAGGCTGTGGAGGGGGACTTGCTGGAGGGCCTTGCGAAAGAGGGCGCTAGCGCGGAGGAGCCGCCGGCTTGAAGCGCCAGGCGCTGCCGTCGAACCACAGGGCGGCGCAGGGAGGCAGGGGAGCCGGGGGCAGCTGCAGCGGCCGCTGGCGGTAGAGGCTGTAATACCAGGTGCTCTGGGTGGCCCGCCCCGCGTAGGCCAGCTCTTGGCCGCGGACAGCGGCCGGATTCGCCTGCAGCAGGGCCACGATGGGCCGGTTGGGGTCTGGCGGGTGCCAGAGGGTGCGCAAGGCTGCGGGGAGCATGGCCAAGGCCCAGAGCATCAGCAGGCCGGCCTTGAGGCGCCTGAGCAGGGGCTGGCGCAGGCTGGGCGCCTGGCTATGCGCCGCGGCAAAGGCCAGGCCCAGGGCGGCCAGCAAGCCCAGGCCCAGCAGCCCGGGCGGCAGGCTCTCGAGCAGGGAAGCGGCCAGGGCCAGCAGGGCTAGCAGCAGCAGGCTGGCCAGGCCCCAGGGGCTCTCCTCAATGGTCGCCCATTGCGCTGCCAGCAGGCAGGCGAAGAAATTGAAGCCCAGCATGTAGTTGATGACCTGGTGCTTGATGCCCAGCGCGCCCAGGCCCCATGAGAGCATGAAGAGCAGCATGAAAGCCGAGCCCGCGCGCTGCGCGGGCCCTTCTATTTTGGGCAGGTGCAGGCCCAGGCGCAGGGCGGCGGGCAGGGCCAGCAGCAGGGCACCGGGCGCCATCTGCAGGCCCCACTGGGTGTAGAAGTCGATGTTGCTGGCGCCCGGCACCACGGGCTTGCCCCATTCCACGGCCCGGCCCCAGGTGTTGACCTGCCATTCCTCTGCCAAGAACGAGGGGCCATAGGCCCAGGTGTAGAGCGCCAGCCAGGCGAGCAGGGCCAGCGCCGGCGGCAGGGCCAGGCGCCAGAAGAGGCCTGAGCGGCTCAGGCCCTTGGGCGGATGGAGCAAGAAGGCCAGCCCGGCCGGGGCGAAGACCAGCACGAACCAGCTCTTGGCCGCAGCGGCCAGGGCCAGGCAGAGGCCGGCCAGCAGAGCGCGGCGCGGGGCCACGCCCTCAGGGCCCTCGGTGGCGCTGAGCAGCAGGTCGAGCGCCATCAGGATGCAAGCCAGCAGGGCGCTGTCCATGGTGACGAAGCGGGCGTGGAAGAGCAGGTCTGACTGGCAGAAGAGCAGGAAGGCGGCGAGCAGGCCGGCGCCCAGGCTCATGGTGAGGCGGGCCAGCAGCCTGGCAGCCAGCGCCACTGCCAGGGCGGCGAAGGCGAAGGTGGGCAGGCGGGCCGCGGTCTCGCTGGGGCCAAGCCCGCGGATGCAGAGCGCGGTGAGCCAGGGGATGAGCGGCGGCTTCTCCAGCCAGGGCAGGCCCTTGAAATAAAGGGGCATCCAGTGCCCATCGCGGGCCGCTTCCAGGGCCGCGGTGGCGTGGGTCAGCTCATCCCAGTCCATCAGCCGATTCAGCCCCAGGGTGGGCAGCACCAGGGCGGTGAAGGCGGCCAGCACCAGCCAGAACAGGGCCCAGGGCTTGCAGGCAAGGCTTTTCAGGGTTTCCTTGAGCATGGGCGTCCGCCAGGGGGGTGGGTGATGGGGGCCAGCATACCAGAGCCGGCATTAAAATGCTTGAATAGTTAAAGGCAGGATGGTATATACACTCTGCCCTTCGGGGTGGGCGGCGCATTCTGGCTGTCTGGTTTGGAGGATGTGTCGGGGCGTGGCGCAGGGGTAGCGCACTCGCTTGGGGTGCGAGGGGTCGCAGGTTCAAGTCCTGTCGCCCCGACCATATTTTCCTCCAACATTATAATACAAGAAGACAGGCCGGGCCCCACTGCCCGGTCTTTTGTTTGGCGAAGATAAAGAAGCTGATATGAGTCAGTAGCAGCAATCTATGTTGTTGATCCTTCGATTGCACCCGGGCTGAAGCCCGGGCGCGATACGCATCGATTGGCATCGATGCGTATCGGGGCATAGCTCAGTGGGAGAGCGCTCGGTTCGGGACCGAGAGGTCGCAGGTTCAATCCCTGTTGCCCCGACCAGATTTGATGCATGCAAAGGCTCCTTGCCTCAGGGCAGGAGCCTTTCTGCTTTCAAGGCATCTTTGCTTGCCCCGCGGGGCTGTGGCCTTTACAATCGTTGACCGAGGCCGGGGATCCCCCGGCAGACCTGAGGGGGCGGTTTGGCCAAGCTCTTGACCAGCATATCCTTGTGCGCGCTCTTTCTCGCCCTGGCGCCCGGCGCCCTGGCCTGGGATGACGACGAGGCCTGGTTCGACCCAGCCTATCTCCAGAGCCTGAGCCTGGGCTCGGGCACCGGCCTGGCCACCATCCCCTGCGCCGAGGTCATCCCGCACAACAACATGGTGGCTGGCATGGACCGCTTCGTGGTCAAGGGCGGCATCGGCTTGTGGGATGTCTTTGAGGTGGACGCCAAGGCGGATGTGGGCGGCAACACCATCACCTCGAACCAGTTCTTCACCAAGCTGGGCCAGCAGATCGCCATGCAGGCGCGCGCCCGCCTGCTCAGGCAGGAAAGCGCCGGCTTCAGCCTGGCCCTGGGCCTGGAGACCCCTGACCTCTTTGACAGCACCGGCAGCGGCTATCGCGAGGACTTCCACCCCCAGGTGCCGGGCAGCTTCAACGCCTATGTGGTGGCTGACCGCACCCTGTCCCTGCTCAACGGCATGGTGCTCGACCTGGGCTATGGCACGGGCAGCTACCATGACCAGCCCTTTGGCGGGCTGGGCGTGGTGGCCTTCCCTGGCATGCTGATGAGCGTGGAATACGATGGCAGCGGCACCAACTATGCCGTGCGCATGATGCTCTCGAGCCAGATCAAGCTCGACATCGCCTTCGTGCCGGGCGCCATCAACATGGTGAAGGACACCCTGGGGCAGATCATGCAGCGCAGCCTGGTCTTCGGTGTCAGCTACACAGAGCCCATCCAATGGGGATGGTTCTGAGGCAGGGGGTTCCCATGGTCAAGGCCGCCAAAGCCCAGCGCAAAGCCGCGCCGCGCAAGAGAAAGCCTGCGGCCGAGGCCGGGGACGAGGAGCCGGGCGGCCCCGACGCCCTGCGCCAGTACCTCAAGGAGATCAGCCGGGTGCCCCTGCTGGACGGCCCTGGCGAGCAGCGCCTGGCCCGCAAGATGCAGCGCGGGGACGCCCAAGCCAAGCAGGACCTGGTGGCGGCCAACCTGCGCCTGGTGGTCTTTGTGGCCAAGCGCTACCGCAACCGGGGCCTGGCCCTGCTCGACCTCATTGAGGAGGGCAACCTGGGGCTCATCCGCGCCTCTGAGAAGTTCAAGCCCCGCAAGGGCTTCCGCTTCAGCACCTACGCCACCTGGTGGATCCGCCAGAGCATCCAGCGCGGGCTGGCCAGCCAGGCCAGCTCGGTGCGCGTGCCCATCCATGTGGCCGACGCGGTGCAGAAGCTCTACCGCACCCAAGAGGCCCTGGCCAGCGAGCTGGGCCGCGAGCCGGACATGGCCCTGGTGGCCAAGCGCCTACATGCCACGCCCGAGAAGGTGAACGAGTGGATGCGCATGGCCCAGCGCGGCATCAGCCTGGACGCCAGCGTGGCCCGCGATGACCCCGAGGGCCGCAGGATGGTGGACACGCTGGTGGACCCCAACAGCGAGGCTCCCGAGGCGGCCACCTTCAAGGACATGGAGCGCCGGCAATTGGAGGCCCTGCTGGCGGCGCTCTCGCAGCGGGAGCGCGACATCCTGGCCGCGCGCTTCGGCCTGGGCGGGCGCGCGGCGCTCACCCTGGAGGAGACCGGCCGGGAGCTCAAGCTGACCCGCGAGCGCATACGCCAGATCGAGGTGGCGGCGCTGAAGAAGATGCGGGCCATGATGCGCCGCTCATCCTGACACCGAGGAGACAGCCATGACCGAGAGCCTCAAGCAGATGATCCGGGACGTGCCGGACTTCCCCAAGCAGGGCATCCTCTTCAAGGACATCACCACCGTGCTGGCCGACGGCGCCAGCTATCGCAAGGTGATCGACCTGCTGGCCGAGCGCTACCAGGGCCGGGGCATCGACCGGGTGGTGGCGGTGGAGGCGCGCGGCTTCATCCTGGGCGCGCCGCTGGCCTACAAGCTGGGCGCTGGCTTTGTGCCCGTGCGCAAGAAGGGAAAGCTGCCCTACAAGACCCTGCAGACCAGCTACGACCTGGAGTATGGCCAGGACACGCTGGAGATCCACGAGGATGCGCTGGTCAAGGGCCACAAGGTGCTGGTGGTGGACGACCTGCTGGCCACCGGCGGCACGGTGGGCGCGGTGGTCAATCTGGTGGAGCGGCTGGGCGGCAGCGTGGAAGAGCTGGCCTTCATGATCGAGCTGGAGTTCCTGCACGGCCGCGCCAAGCTGGCGCCCCACCGCGTGCATTCGCTGATCAAGTACTGAGATGCGCCATGCGAGGACCGCTGCCCTGGCGGCTGCCCTGATGCTGGCCCTGGCGGGCGGCCTCGCTGCAGGCGACCTGGTGGATGAGGCCCTGAGCGAATCGCCCTTGAGCGCCTATCATCCCACCTACCTGGGCGTGGCGACCGACCATGGCGAGAGGCGCATGCAGTTCCAGGTCTCCATCCAGGCGCCCTTGCTGCCGCTCGCGGGCCTGGGCGTGAGCCTGGATGGGATGGAGCTCAAGGGCCTCAACATCGGCTATGATGGGCTCTTTGACCTCTATACCCTCACCCGCTATTCGCAGCCCCTGGTCGCCCGCGCGCAGAACCCTGGCTTGTTCCTGCTGGCTGAGCCCAGGGCAGGGGACGAGGGGGTGATCAAGCGGCTGGAGGCGGGCTGGTTCCACGAGTCCAATGGCCAGGTGATCGAGACCAAGAGCCAATACGACCAGGCGGAGGCCCAGGGCAGCGCCAACATCGCCCAAGACGGGGTGAGCCGGGCCTGGGACTACTGGTACCTCTCCCCCAGCTTTGCCTGGCATCCGCTAGGCCCTGCGCTGCGCCTGAGCCTGGTGCCGGCCCTGCGCATCTTCACCGGAGCGGGCGGCGCGGTGACCGCTGCGGAGCAGGACATCTTCTGGCGGCCCCAGGAGCCGCCTTCCTACATTTCGCAGTACGATGGCCTGCGCCTGCGCGCTGCCGCAGAGTGGGGCTCAGCCTGGCGGCCGCTCAACTATGCCTGCCTGGCGCTGGACCTGCGCACCGGCTACGATGCCTGGGACATGGGCCAGAAGGTGTCTGAGCGCCTCACCTTCTGCTTCAAGACCTGGGACCTGCCCTGGACCGCCTTCTACTTCAAGGGCTACGGCCCCTACCTCTCAGATTACAGCGACTATTGCGAGAGCTACGGCTTCTGCTGGACCTTCCAATGAGCGAGCAAGGCTTGTGGCTTTACATTCCCCTCAACAGCCTATAAAATCCCCGCTTTCTTGCGCAGTGCGCAGGTCCTCGTAGCTCAGTTGGATAGAGCGACGGTTTCCTAAACCGTAGGCCGTGGGTTCGAATCCCGCCGGGGACACCACCTTTGGGGCCTTTTGCATGGCAGGCGACACCAAGCTCCGCTACACCACGCTGCTGGATGACATGCTGGTCTTCAACCGCTGGCTCTTCGAGCGCGAGCCGCGACTGCAGGCCAGCCTGCGCAGCTCGCAGCGCTTGGCCGCGCTCAGCGGCTTTGGCCTGGGCTTCGCTGGGCTGTGGGCCAGCCGCCTGCCTTGGTGGGCCGCCCTGCCGCTGGCGCTGATGCTGGGCCTTCTGCTGCAGGGCCTGGTCAAGAAGCTCTTCATCAACAAGATCATACAGAAGGTGCGCGAGATGCATCTCAAGGGCCCGGCAGCCAAGGCCCTGGGCGACTGCAGCCTGAGCCTCACCCCAAAGGGCTTGGCCCACAGCACGCCCACGGCCAATGAGCTGCTGCCCTATGCCGAGATCAGGTCGGTGGAGCGCGCGGGCAGCTACAGCTTCATCCTGCTGGATGACACCCGGGCCATCTGCGTGCCGGGCAGCCGCATCAATGAGGGCGAACCCAAGCGCTTCATGGAGGCGCTCAAGGCCCGCATGGCTGGCCGGGGCTAGGCTGCTCGGCTTGCGGCTGGGCTCGGATTCTGGTATCTTTGCTTGGGGCGACCAAGCCCCAATGGGAGGCTGCATGAAGGGCAAGATCACAGCTCTGCTCTGCCTGCTCGGCGCGCTCGGCTTGGGCCTCGGCCTGGCTGCGGACCCCAACCCATATGCCACGCCCACGCCCATTGCCCAGCCTGGGGCCCAGCCCGCGGTCAAGCAATACCCAGGCTATTACTTCGACCGGAGCACCTGGCGCTATTATCCCATCCCCAAGGCCGCAGCATCGCCCAGCCCGGCGCCCACGGCGGCGCCCACACCGAGCGGCCCGCCGGTGCATGTCTCCACCAGCCCCTTCTCGGATTACAGGTTCTCGCTGGCCCTGCATGGCGGCTACAGCATGCCCTCGGGCGAGCTGGCAGACCGCGAGCAGCCCCTGCCCTTCTTCAGCCTGGAGGGACAGGTAAAGACCCAGGAGAGGCTCTCCCTGGCGCTGGATTACAGCTACACCGCCTTCGCCTACAAGCCTGACCTGGCTGCCGCTGGGGCCACCCAGCCGGACACCTTGAACGGGCTCACCTTCAAGGGCCTCTATGATGTGGTGGAGCGCGACGACTGGTGCATGTACCTGGGCCTGGGCGCTAGCGTGTACATGATCAATAGCGCCATCCAGACCTCGGTGAAGGGCGATGGCAGCCCCATCATGACCTACACCAATGACACCGGCTTCGGCCTCTGCGCCGGCGGCGGGGTGGAATATCCCTTCATGCCGCACCTGGCGGCGGTGGTGGATGTCTGGTACAACGGCATCAGCGTGGACGGCGGCACCGGCGCCCAGCGCATCTTCGGCCAGTTCTCTGTGGGCGCCAAATACACCTTCTGACCTTCTCACTTGGGAGACACCTTGGGCAGGCATTACAGCAACCATCGCATCAAGCAGGCCATCAAGCGCAACGAGTTCGCCGAGGCCTTGGACAAGGTCTCCGCCTATGTGCGGGGGCATCTGGAGCAGGTGATCGTGGCCGGGGCCCTGGTGGTGCTGGTGGGGGCCCTGGTGCCCTACTGGATGCACATCCGGGCTGAGCGCGAGGCCAAGGCTGGCAACCTCTTGGCTGAGGCCCAGCATGTGTTCAGCACCCCGGCCGCGGATGAGGGCGGCAGCTCCTATGGCGGCGGCTATGCCACGGCCCAGGAGAAGTACAGCCAAGCCTCCAGCCGCTTCCGCGAGATCACCAGCGGCTACAGCGGCAC